>JACCDI010091720.1_pt1 | contig 12292 bp, 13 predicted proteins | sample 7442791 | NCBI WGS metagenome assembly JACCDI01 (sample SAMN15323434, study PRJNA562643) | freshwater metagenome | isolation source: river surface water | place: USA:Blue River Watershed | collected 2017-08-15
GTCATGTGTGTGCGTCTCCACAGGATTCTTGACGTGCATCATGCCATGCCATCAAATTAAGTAAATCCAAATTTACTTATAATCATTATTTGAATATCAAATATTGAGTTAACGCATGGAATTGACCAAACTGGATCTCAATTTGCTCTTGGTGTTTCACCATTTGTTGATTCAAAAGCGCGTCTCTGCTGTAGCGCAAATGCTGGAGATGAGTCAGCCTGCTGTGAGCAGTGCACTCGGCCGACTAAGAACTGCGCTGGATGACGAATTGTTCATCCGGACGCAAGGGGGCATGACACCAACGCCCTATGCCCTTCAATTGGCAGAGCCCGTGGCCATGGCTTTGGATGTACTGCAGCAAGCATTGAATGTTCGGGGTGCCTTTAACCCACACACCAGCGCCAGAAACTTCACCCTTGCTTTGACAGACGTGGGGGAAATGTATTTCTTGCCCGTCTTGATGGATGCCCTCGCAAAAGCAGCGCCTGCCGTGACCTTGCAAATTGTGAGCGTGGCGCAGTCTTCATTGAAAGAAGACATGTCCAACGGCAAAATTGATTTGGCCATGGGTCTCTTGCCACAGTTGCAAGCGGGCTTCTTTCAACAATCGTTGTTCAAGCAAAAGTATGTTTGCCTGATGAGAAAAAAACACCCCTTAGCTCAAAACAAGGCCATCACAGTGCCGGCATTTTTCGCTGCCGAGCACGTGCGTGTTTTAGCAACTGGCACGGGACATGGCCGCGTCGACATGGTCTTGGACAAACAAAAATACAAGAGAAATGTTCGGCTGACCGTGCCGCACTACGTGGCTTTGGGCGATGTGTTGCAACACTCGCCTTTGATGGCCATCGTGCCAGAAAGGTTTGCACAGCGCATTGTGAAACCTTTTGATTTGGTCACTCGCGACTTGCCCTTCAAGATACCAGACAGTGCCATCCAGCAGTGTTGGCACGGTCGCCTTCACCGTGACCCTGGTCACCAATGGTTGCGCCAATTGATGCGCCAACTGTTTGGAGATCAGGCCACGGCCAGTGAAGAGATAGCCGTCTAGGCTTAGAAAGGCAGCCCCACATAATTTTCAGCCAACGAGCTTTGGGCGGCATCGGAAGAAAACAAGTAGGCCATTTCTACTTCTTGCAGTTTTTGATCGTACTCAATGGAATCTGGGAAGGTGTGCAACAGCGTGGTCAACCACCAAGAGAAACGTTGCGCCTTCCAAACACGGGCCAAGGCTTTCTCAGAATAATGGTCCAAACCTGAACTGTCACCTTTTTGGTAGTGATCTACAAAGCCGTGATAGAGGTAATAAATGTCGGAACCCGCCGTGTTCAGGCCACGTGCGCCCGTTGGGGGAACGATGTGTGCAGCATCGCCGGCCAAGAATAAATTGCCATAACGCATTGGCTCGGCGACATAAGAGCGCAGAGGGGCGATGGATTTTTCAATCGAAGGACCGGTGATCAACTTCTCTGCCACTTCTTTGGGCAGGCGTCGCTTCAGTTCTTCCCAAAAGGCATCGTCTGACCAATTTTCAACAGAATCCGTCAAAGGCACTTGAATGTAATAGCGACTCAATACTTGAGAACGCAAAGAGCAAAGCGCAAAGCCCCGGGGATGCTTGGCATAAATCAATTCAGGCGACACCGGTTTGGTACGAGACAAGACACCCAACCAACCAAAGGGATAGACTTTTTCGTATTCTTTCAAGACATCTGCAGGAATCGATTTACGGCTCACGCCGTGGAAGCCATCAGCACCAATCACAAAATCGCAATCAACGCGATGAGACTCACCGTTCACGGTATACGTGACATAAGGCTTGTCAGACTTCAAATCGTGCGGCTGAACATCTTCAGCGCTGTGAATGACGATGCCTTTCATACGATCACGCGCATCGTACAGATCGCGGGTCACTTCAGTTTGACCGTAGACCATCACAGAGTTGCCACCGCTGTATTTGTGCAAATCAACGCGGTTCAATTTTTCACCATGAGACAGAAAGAAACCATCGTGAATCTCCCCTTCTCTGTCCATGCGTTCGCCACATTGGGCTTCTCGCATGAGCTGCGTAAAGCCATGCTCTAGGACGCCGGCGCGAATACGACTGAGCACGTAATCACGGGTTTGGCGCTCTAAAACCACGGTTTCAATGCCTTTGAGGTGCAGCAATTGCGAAAGCAAAAGGCCGGAGGGGCCACCACCGATGATGCAAACTTGTGTCTTCATTTTGTCTCCGAATAAGGTTCGGTCAGGTTAGCTGCCGAATGACTTTGAAAGATACGCCATAGAGCCCATGACTGTAATGGCAGAAATCTGCAAAAACTTGTACATTTCGAACATGGCGAAACAAACCCATCCTATACAGTCCTTCAGCTTATTTGGAGAATCTACACATTTACCCGACGTGTTGCACTGCGAAACCATTGCAGACAGATCGGTCCTTCACGACTGGGAATTGACGCCCCACCGGCATGCGCGATTGCATCAAATTTTGCTCATTCAATCTGGCGGTGGGACTGCCAAACTCGATGGTCAAAACTACCCTTTGCAAGCTGGCTCTTTGGTCAACGTTCCCATCGGTCACGTTCACGCCTTCAGCTTTCAAAAAAACACCAAAGGCTGGGTGACCACCTTTGCGGATGAATTTTTTGATGAGGTTTTTGCAAGTGGTGGCAATGTTAGGCAGGATTTGCAACAAGCGAGTGTCTTAGATGCAGATGCCACAGTGAATCAAATTGTTCAACAAATATGGCAAGAGTTTTCGTCAGAGGAAAAAGGACGCACACAAATTTTGCGGGGCTTAAGTTCAGTGCTTTTGGGTTTGGTTGCACGCCAATTAGGCTCGGCCTATTCAAAGGAAAACCCATCAGCGGATTCAAACATTGCCTTGAAATTCAAAGCGCTGATTGAAGAACATTACACAGAACACTGGCCCGTGAGCGCCTATGCCAAAGCACTGTCCATCTCCCCAACACACCTCACCCGACTCACCAAAGCCAACCTAGGCGTGAGCGCACTGCGTTTAATTGAAGCCAGAATCATGAAAGAAGCCAGACGAAATTTAGCCTACACCCACCTGAGCATTTCAACGATTGCCTATAGTTTGGGCTATACCGATCCCGCTTATTTTTCCCGCGTGTTTGCGCGTGACGCTGGCATTTCACCCAAGGCATTTCGTTCTCAAATTTGAATTCTCTTCAAGGCCAACCTTGCACGGGAATTTACTTGGTAACTCATTTGTTCATTCCAGCACAGTTTGACTAGGATAATGAGCGGTTTTGGCCTTCGAGTATCAGAATGATTCGGACATACGCCCACCGCCTGCCTACCCTGCCTACCCTGCCTGTGGCCCTTTTACTTTTGTGCTGCAGCACGGCTCAAGCGGCACAGCCCACCCCATCTTCAGCCACCTTCGATGCCCGTGAAAAAGATTGGCGCAATGGCGCGATCGTTTATCAAATATTGGTCGATCGTTTTGTGCCATCCGACAATTTAACGGCTAAAACACACCTTTCTCCTGCCCCCACAGTATTGCGAAATTGGCAAGACTTACCGCAGAGGGGTATTGAATTGGAAGACCAAAAACTCAACAGTCAGGAGTTGGAATTTTGGGGCGGTGATTTGAAAAGTGCGCAAACCAAACTTGACCACGTCAAAGCCCTGGGCGCCACAGCCATCTACCTCAACCCCATTCATTTGGCGTGGACCAATCACAAATACGATGCACTGGACTACAAAGCCATTTCGCCTGAATTTGGCAATCGACAAGATTTCAAAGACTTTGCAGCCCAAGCCCATCAACGCGGTTTAAAGGTTGTCTTGGATGGCGTCTTCAACCACATGGGCCGCAATTCTTCACAATTTAAAGACGCAATGGCCAACCCGCAAAGTCAGTGGCGAAATTGGTTTGCCATTGGTTCGCAATACAAAGGGGGGGCTCGCGTTTGGACTGGCTTTCAAAACCTGCCCGAGCTCAATTTAGAAAATCCAGCTGTTCGCCAATACTTGTACGAAGCGCCCGATTCTGTGGTCAGGGGCTACTTAAAGGATGGCGCAGATGGCTGGCGCTTAGACACAGCCTACGAGCTGGGACTGCCCTATATGCGCGCGCTGACTCAAGCTGCGCGCAAAGAGAAGAAAGACGCTATTGTCATTGGCGAAATCGTCAACTATCCAGACCAATGGTTAACCGCCATGGATGGCGTGATGAACTTCACACTGCGAGAGATTATCTTGGGCTTGGCCAAATCAGACCTCAGCCCAACAGCCGCAGCGCGCATGACAGAACGGCTGATCAGCGACGCAGGCATTGAACCCATGCTGAAATCGTGGACGGTGATTGACAACCACGACATCCCTCGAATTGCAACTCAGTTGCCGAATGTTCAGCAGCGAAAATTTGTTCAGTCTTTGCAATTTACCCTTCCCGGCTCTCCCAATGTTTATTACGGCAGTGAAGTGGGAATGACTGGCGGCGGTGATCCAGAAAATCGAAATCCCATGCGCTGGGATTGGGTTAGTGCCGACCACCCCGAAATGGTTTGGATGAAAAAACTCATTACGATCCATCAACAAAACAAAGCGCTTCGTGTCGGCAACTTTAGACGCATCGAAAGCGAGAAACTGTTTGCTTTCGAACGCTATACCCACAAAACCCTAGACACCCGTCTCGTGCTTGCCAACCCTAGCTTGTCACCTGTCACAGAACGAATTTTGGTGGCCAATGCAGGTTTGATGGACGACACCCCTTTGGTTGACCTATTAGGCAATGATCCCCAAAAACACGTGACAACCATGGGGCCTGGTTTGATCACCGTCACGGTGCTGCCTCAGTCTGTCATGGTGCTCAAACCCGTTGAACGAGATTTGGGCGGCTATAGCCGCTACAAACGTTATCCCTAAAAACTAAAAGGCTTCGAAAGCAATCCAGAAACGATTGAAAAAAATTGATTGAGTCAACGAGGCTACCTTGGTTATGGGAACTTTAGAAAAAGTTGAACTTACAATGAATTTACTTAGTAAGACACTTAGTCAATCAAATGAATCAATTCAAGATCCGAACACTCGAAAGAATTGATGCGCAAGAGTTTCAGCGCTTAAGACTTTTCGCACTTCAAAACAATTCAAGTTCATTTGGATCTAGTTTTGAAGAGGAAGTCAAAAAATCCCTTGAGCAATTTGAAGCCTTCATTGAGCCCAAAAGTGAAAGAGTATTTTGGGGGGGATTTGAAAACGATAGGCTCATTGGAATGATTGGACTTGGTCGTGAAGATGGCGTCAAAACTAAACATAAAGGATTTATACGAAGTATGTTCGTGGATCCATCAGCGAGAAAACTAGGTGTTGCTTCCGAACTGCTAAAAACAGCTATCAGTCATTCCGAAGCTCAAATGAGATTAGAGCAACTGACTTTGGCTGTCAATTCAACGAATTTTGAAGCCATCAATTTATATAAAAAGTTCAGATTCGTTGAGTATGGAATTGAACCCAACGCTTTAAAGATTGACGATAGGTATTTCGCAGAAATATTGATGTGTAGACTAAGTGTTCCTTAAATATTGAGGAACGCCGTCAAAGATTAGTCCCAAGAAACTTTTGAATCAAGTTTCGGGTCTAGAAGGATGTCTTCAAAATTCGCCCCCTGCGTATAAATCGTTGACGCAGGTTTGATTTCGGTGGGGCTACCATGCTACCAGCTTGGAGCGATCATGAGGTGTCGTTTTAAACGTCAGTTGGTGGTAATAGTGTTGTCCTTTTAAAGGGCAAACGGTTGACATCTCAAAAGGCAAAAAAGGCGCCCGAAGGCGCCTTAATCTCATCAATGCAAATTTACAGAACTAAATCGGTCTGACTAATAAAAGTTACACCAACAAGCTCTATTTGAAACTCAGCGGCTGTATCTCTGTCGTTACTTCCATACAGAATACCATTTTCAAACCATACAGCGCCGTTTGCGTTGGCGAGTGACAAATTAGAAGCATTGCCAATGAATGTAAATGCATCATTTGTCCAATTTCCAACTTTAGCGTCAATGGATGACAGATCAACTTTGTCACCATTTGTAAAGTCAAAAATATGATCACGAGTGGTGCTAGCCAGACCTGATTCAAATACATTTGTAATTTTGAATGTGTCGTTACCCAATCCGCCATAAAGATCGTCTGCGCCTGTGCCGCCAATCAATGTGTCATCACCGTCTTCACCATAAAGATCGTCATTGCCAATTCCGCCAGTCAGAGCATCAATACCAGCTCCACCGTTCAAGTAGTCATCGCCATTACCACCGTCTAAACGGTCATTATCTAAACCGCCTTCAAGGTGATCAACGCCTTCGCCACCTGATAAGGAGTCATTACCTAAGCCGCCATATAGGTCGTCTGAGCCAGATTCGCCGTTTAATTGGTCATCCCCATCGGCACCATACAGATCGTCATTACCGTTGCCACTTGACAGGCGATCATTACCGTTTCCAGCATAGTAATGATCATCGCTATTGTTACCGCGCCACTGGTCATCGCTGTCAGTGCCTGAAGTGTTTCCATTCCAAACACTACCATCTGTCGCAATATAAGATTTTGAAACCTTAGCGAAAACACCATCACCATCTAAATCTGAGTAGACTGAGGTTTCTGTAATGCCACGCTCTACTATTGATGAGCTATCAGTGCCATACGACTTGGACATTTTGGCAAAAATTCCATCGCCGTCAATGTCGCTGTAAATAGTGGTTTCTATACGGCCATGCTCTGACTCAGTTTTAACGATGTTGGCACCGTCTACAGCCCATGTTTCGTCGCGATCCATTTTTTCAAATTTAGCGCGACCGTTTTTAATTTCATAAACTGCAGTCACCGCACCGTTTGCGATGTTGAATTTATAGCCTTTGTTTGAATCGTTGCTCATATAGTTCCCTGTGGATCAATTGAAATTGCTTTACTGAGAACTTGAATTTAGTGAGCTTAGATTAAGCCATCCTTAAGGCTTTAAGGACTTGAGAGGCTTTAATCAAAAAAGCTGTACTTTTCAAGAACTTTCACTTGACCAAGTCAAATGGAGCTTTAAGCCCCCCGAAAGTTGGGCAGCTGCTTCAATCTGTGTGTCTAACTCTCCATTTAGAACGGCAGTTTTGATAAGATCAAATGCCCTGCGTAAAAATCGTCTTTCATGTTTGGTTTTGGCGGGTCTACCACGCTCTCAAGGCTTTCATGAGAAATGCAAGGAGCGCCAACTCAAAGCCGTCATGAAATTGACTTTCAAATGTCAAAGAATGAAGTTTTGAAATAGAAAATACCAAATGAAGATAAGCACAATTTCTCTTTGCAAACGTTGGTGCACACTTGCGCTCTTTTGCGTCACAGCCCAAGTTGTCATGGCCCAGCCTTTTAGCTTTGTGGCATTGGGTGACTTGCCTTATGGTCAAGCGGCACAAGGCTATGCGCCCTACAAATCGCTGATCCGCTCTATCAATCAAGAACGTCCTAATTTTTCCATTCACGTCGGTGACTTCAAATCGGGCTCTACCCTTTGCTCAGATGAAGAGTCCCAAGTGCAACTCGGGCATTTTGGCTTGTTTGACAGCGCCCTGGTCTTCACGCCGGGCGACAACGAATGGACCGACTGTCACCGCGTCAACAATGGTGGTCATGATCCCTTGGAGCGCTTACAAGCTTTGCGCGCCACTTTTTACAAGCCGGGTTTGTCGCTGGGCAAGCAGCCACTGCCAGTTATAAACCAGTCGGTAACGACACCGGCCTTTGCCAAGTTTGTAGAAAACCAGCGCTGGGTTCATCAGGGCGTGGTGTTTGCCACGCTGCACATCGTGGGCAGCAACAACAACTTTGAAGTACGTGACCCACGTGCCGTGGCTGAATTTTTTGAACGTGAAAAGGCCAACATCGCCTGGATACGTGAAGCCTTTGCAAGCGCCGCACAGACACAGGCCAAAGCCATTGTTCTGGCCATGCAAGCAAGCGTGCTTGAATCCAAGAGCCTGTGGGAGGACTTCCCTGCGCACTCTGGTTTCCGCGCAAGCATTGGTGAGACTTTGCTACCTTTGGCGGCGCAATCCAAAATCCCTGTGCTGTTGATCCACGGCGACACTCATGTTTTCCGTTTTGACCAGCCCTTTAAGCTGAACAACAAGCCAATCACGCAACTCACCCGACTGGAAGTGCCCGGTGCCGCTGACGTGCGGGCAGTGCATGTTACGGTGGATACCCGCCAGCGCAACCCCTTTGCTGTGCGCTTGTTGGAGCCGGCTGCCGCGCCTTGATTCGTGTGTTTTCATCATAGGAATCGTGTCATTGGCTTGAACGGATCATCCAGTGTCGTTAACGACAGTTGGTGATCAAACTCTCAATGACCAGTTGCTTTGGATAGAGGAGCCGCAGGTGTCCCATCTTCATTGATCCTATGCTTGGCATAAACGACATGATCTTCAGGATAAGTTACCCAAGGAAATGCTTCATCTGCAAACATGTGGGTATCAACTTTGACCAACGAAGGATCGTCAAGTGTGCCAATCATCATGACTCTGCCGCTTGGAAATCTTTCCGTTGTAAGTGAAACTGTTGTGCCGCAAGTTGGGCAAAAATGTTTGTAGAGCTTTCTGCCATGCTCATCACTTTGGTAAGTGTATGTGGTGGGTGAGTCCCCTGAAAAGATGACGTTTTCATCCAAATAGGACAAGCCTGAACGATGTGCGGTGCCTGTGTCTTTTTGGCAGAATCTACAGTGGCAGGCGAATGTTGCTCTTGGCTCGGCCGTTAATTCGTACCGAATCTTTCCGCAGAGACAACCACCTTTCATGTTCGACATTTAGAACCTCTATCATTTCAGTTGGAGCGTGGTCACAATATGTACCCAGCTTGTTCGCACTTAACGCTTAGCAATATACAAGGAATCCTCAAAACTTGGGATCAAGAGTTGTCAAATTGACGGATGTATAGATTCCGGGAGCTTTTGGCTTGTCTAGGCATTTAGAGCGTTGGCCATGAAAGAGATAGAAAAACAGCGCAAAGCAATGATTGGTTTGCATTTTGCACTGATCAAATAGGGATACAGCGAATTGTTTTCAGCCTAGTTACCTTGCCTCTCGGTTCCAGTATTCATCCAGTATTGAAATTACTATCGTAGACCAGCGCGCCAAGCCCGAAGAAAATCCTGCACTTCCTCACTGGGGTGATGACTCTCTTTCCAATACTCACTGCAATCAGGCTTGCGCCCGAGTAGTTTCATGTTGACCAACTCACGACGCAATGTTGCTTGGTCGCCAAAGGTGTGAAACCCATTGATGATGGCGTTAACTTCTTTCTCGGTGTATTTTTGATTCTCAGCAAAGTGGGTCCACAAAGCCCACATGGTCATTTGTTGAATCGATAGCTTGTTGGGAAGTCGGACCAGCCGACCGGCGTCATCAAACTGAAAAAGTGCTTTGCGCACAGTATTCGACATGGACGCCAAATTCACATCGTTTGAAGTTTCTTTGTTTTCGGAAGCAATCTTTGTATGATCAGGGTTAATTCTATGAAGTGTAGGCATGGCTATGTACTCAAAAACCTGGGTAAAGCTACCGTCTTCATTATTGCGTAATTCACCTCTAGCCATAACTGACTTGAGTAGAACTCGTTGCAATTCAACATTACTATGGCTTTACAGATGAACAGCATTGATTTTCTTGTTCAAAGAGACGACTTGACTAAGTCAGAGTTTCGAGAGGTACCGCATAAACCACTTACCGCTGGACAGATTCGTCTTTCGATTGACCGTTTCGCGTTCACATCTAACAACATAAGTTATGCCCAAGCAGGCGATGCGCTCAACTATTGGGCGTTTTTTCCAGCACCAGAAGGTTTTGGCAGCATCCCTGTATGGGGATTTGCAACAGTGGTTGAGTCGGAGCTTGATGATTTGCCCACAGGCGAGACTATCTGGGGCTACTATCCAATATCAACGCACGTGGTTCTAGAGCCTAAGCATTTAACTTCTAGAGGGTTCATTGATGGGGCATCTCACCGTCAAGAGTTGCACACCATTTACAACCAATACACCCGATGCCAAGCTGATGCTTGGCATGTAGATGGTCAAGAAGATTTAGAAGCCTTGCTGCGGCCGCTATTTGCAACTTCATGGCTTGTTGAGGATTTTCTGGCTGATCAAAACTTCTTTGGGGCAGACACGATTTTGTTGTCTAGCGCATCCAGCAAAACAGCCTACGCCACTGCAGTTCAACTTCAACATCGAGCTGGCATTCAGGTGGTGGGCCTCACATCTGCTACTAATCAGAGATTTTGCCAAAGCCTAGGCTGCTATCACCAAGTATTGACCTACGAGCAGTTGGCGGAATTGCCTGACGATACAAAATGTATCTACATAGACTTCGCGGGCAATGCAAAACTTCGTTCAGACATACACATGCGATTTAAGCATCTAAAGTATGACTGCGCTGTGGGTGCGACTCACGTTGATCAACAGGGATCGGCAAAGGGTTTGCCTGGGCCTAGAGCAACATTCTTTTTTGCACCAGCGCAAGTGGCAAAGAGAAGCAGTGAATGGGGCAATGCTGTGCTGATGCAGAGAATCATTGCGGATTGGAAATCATTTATACGTATGGTTTCCAACCCTCAAGCGCCATGGTTGAATGTTGAGTCGCACTTTGGACTCAAGGTTGTTTCAGAAATTTATTCCCAAATTTTGTCTGGCAAGGGCGATCCAAAAGTTGGACTTATGGCGTCTCTTAATCAATACAAGGGTTGATACTCTATTTGCCAGTTTGAATAATTTGGGTTCTTTAAAGGTGCTTTGTCATAAACACACTTAATGGATCAAGTTTGTAGTCGCCAAATGGCCCACAAATTTCAAAACCATTTTTCAAATACATAGACCTAGCTGCCAAAAACTCTTCGGATGAGCCAGTTTCCAAACTCAAGCACGTCATCCCTTTTTCTTTAGCGTGACGAATGATATGAGTCAGCACACTTTGTGCAACACCTTGCCTTAGAAACTTTGCCCTAGTTCTCATTGTTTTCACTTCACCGTGCTGCGAGTCAAGCGTTTGTAGTGCACCGCAACCACAAAGTTCAGAACCCATCCAAGCAGTCCAAAAAGTGATGGCTGGCGTGCGTAGTTTTTCCAAGGGTAAAGCGTGAACACTTTCAACGGGGGTGTTGGCCAGCATGCCTACCAAATGTTCTAAAGCAATAGATTGCGACTCTTCGCTTGAAAGATCGTCTAATCGTATCTCTGCTTCCATGGTGATTATTTTTTACCTTCCACGTGCCTGGCAAACTTATCCAAGATAGCTTGCCAGCCTTCTTCTTGTTCCTCAACCGAGTGTTCAGTTTCAGCAACAAACGTGATGCGAACTTTTACGCCTTCTTTAATTTGCATAAATTCAACCGAGGCAGAGCGATTGAAGAATTCGTACTCGATCAACTCGTTCGGAATGATTTTTGTGTAGGTACCAGCAAAGTCAAAACCAAAGCTGCCATCTTTGGCTTCCATGCGTGAAGAAAATGTGCCTCCGACTCGCAATTCAACGCTTGAGGATGTTGTGTGCCAATCATCAGAGGCGGCATTCCATTGAATGATGTCTTCGGGCGATGTGTATGCACGCCAAACTTTGTCGATGGGTGCTTGGACAATTGTTTCAATCGTAATGTTCATGTTCGTCGTTGGATAAATGATTATTGTCGACCCAAAAGCATGGCTTCTACAAGTTCTTGAACAGCCAATGCTTCTTGCGCTGTGGCCAGCTTATGTGTTTGCCCACGAAGCCATAGATCAACTTCGTTCAATTGGCGTTGCAAGGCACTAGAACGTGGGTCTTCTTGTGACCAGTCAACAGCTTCTTGCCAAGGGCCCCCGTCTGATCGCCAGAGTTGGTAGAACTCCCGGAATTGATAGTTCATGCGGCTGCCACGCACGGTCACTTCTTGTCGATCGGGTTGCATGCCGCCGGTGGTGGCCATCACTGTGACGGGTTTACCATCAGCAGTAGTCAGTCGAGCCAGCATGTCGAGCTCACACAATTTTGGGTCTTGGGGATAGCGCGGCGATGCATGCAGTAGTGATAGGGGCCCCAAGTAGCGGCCAGCCAAAAACAAGAAATGCGAGATGACCTCTCGCGTGTAGCCGCCTTCATCACGAAAGCGCAACCAATCAGCATCCTTTTGCCATGCCCGCGGCCAAGCAGGGTAGTTCACAACAATATCAATTCCTAGTAACTCGCCAGTCTCGCCGGCTTGAATAGAGCGAGACAATTCTTCGAAGCCTCGTGAGGCAGCTTGCGTGA
>JACCDI011217460.1_pt1 | contig 12288 bp, 10 predicted proteins | sample 7442791 | NCBI WGS metagenome assembly JACCDI01 (sample SAMN15323434, study PRJNA562643) | freshwater metagenome | isolation source: river surface water | place: USA:Blue River Watershed | collected 2017-08-15
CAATTATCGAACCGATCGGAAAGAAAACACCACAAACAATCATTCGAAAAATCCTGATTCTTCGTGCGCTTTGTGGAGACAAAAAACTCCTATTACTCGAGGAACCCTGGGCTGGTTTAAGTGAAGAAACCGCAGAAAAAATAAAAAGATACCTGATCAATCTGCCCGCGGATACGAGTGTCATTGTCGTATCGAACGACACAGATTTCAACAAATTGACAGACCAACAAATTAACATGCACCATGGAAAAATTTAATGCATTTGACCACATCTACCAAGAAGGCAAAAGCACGGCAATTAAACCTTGGCTGATTGCTTTGTTGCTCATTTCTTTGGGACTAATCTTCTTGCCTTGGACGCAGAATATCCGAAGCAAAGGTCATGTCACGAGTCTCTACCAGGAGCAAAAACCGCAAAAAATCTACAGCCCTATTGCGGGTAAAATTAGCCAATGGTGGGTGAAAGAAGGAGATACTGTACAAGCAGGGGATACGCTGGCAAAAATCACCGAAATCAAAGGCGAGTACCTCGACCCGAATTTAATTGCTCGCACGCAGGAACAACTCCAAGCGAAAAAGGAATCCATGCGTTATTACGAACAAAAAGTGACGGCCACTGATGCACAAATGGACAATTTGCGTAACGCGAAAACCTATAAGCAAGAGCAATTGCGTAACAAAGTCAAGCAGCTCCAACAAAAATTAGTGGGTGAAAACGCCGAATTAGTCGCAAGCCAAAACGACTACAATTTGGCCAAAGACCAATTCGAACGGAATCAAAAAATGTTCCGGGAAGGGCTGATTTCACAGACGCAATTCCAACAACGAAATGTATCCATGCAAAACGCATTGGCGAAAAAAACCGTTGCTGAAAATAAGGTGAATCAAACCCAACAAGAGATCGCGAATACGCAAATTGAACTGAAAGGCGTTGACCAGGAATACAGCGAAAAAATCAATAAGGCGGAAAGCGATCGTTTTCAAAGTTTGAGCCAAGTGGAAAGCAACCGTGGCGATGTAGCAAAACTTGAAAATCAAGTCACCAATTACACGATTCGTAATGGGATGTACTACATCATTGCGCCGCAAGCGGGTCAAATCATCCAAGCACAAAAATCGGGTATCGGGGAAATCATTAAAGAAGGGGAAGATTTATTGACCATCGTTCCCGACAATAATCATGTAGCCGTAGAGATTTTTGTTCGTCCGGTAGACTTGCCGCTCGTTGCATCTGGACAGGCGGTCCGACTGATATTTGATGGATATCCTGCAATCATCTTCGCAGGTGGATGGCCTGATCAGTCCTACGGAACCTTTGCCGGAAAAGTATTAACTGTAGAAAATACGATTAATGATGCTGGACTATTTCGGGTCATAGTTGTTGAAGACCCAAGCATTAAAAAATGGCCTAGAAGACTTCGCATTGGAGCAGGTGCCCAAGGAATTGCCTTGTTAAATGACGTTCCGCTTTGGTATGAATTGTGGCGAAATATTAATGGCTTCCCGGCAGATTATTACACAGCGAAAAAGGCTAAAAAGAATGAAAAATAAAGTCCTGTTCTTGTTATTTGTGTGTACGGCAAGTTTTGGCCAACAAAAAACCTTGAGCTCCTCCGAGTTTTGGCAAATTGTACAGAACTACCACCCGATTGTGAAGCAAACGGCCATCGAGATTAAAAAATCCGATGCACAATTGCTGATTTCACGCGGAGCTTTTGACCCTGTTATTCAGCATTACAGCACCCAAAAGACACTGGACGGCAAAAACTACATCGATTATCATGCACCTGCTTTATCCATACCCACGTGGTATGGCATCGAATTGAATGCTGGAATCGAAAATATTCAAGGTTCGCGCTTAGACCCGAGCCAAACCATGGGGCAAACAAGCTATTTAGGCATTCAAATTCCTTTGGCGAAAAACCTCGTGATGGATAAGCGTAGAGCAGCCCTCCAACAAGCTAAAATTATGCAAAAAATGGCCTTGCAAGATCAGCGCAAGGAGCTCAATGCCTTGTTGCTTGAAGCCATGGAAAGCTATTTTTCATGGCAGCGTAGCCATCAAGCCCTAACGGTTGTAGAAACGAATTACAAGAAGGCAACTGACCGACTCGCCTTTGTGAAAAAGAGTGTGGAGCTGGGTGACCGACCGGCCATCGATACCTTAGAAGCCTTGACGCAAAAACAAAGTTTTGAAAATCAGTTATATGCCAAAATACTTGAATTTAACAATGCGCGCCTAGCAGTTTCCGCATTTTTATGGTCGGCAGAAAATAACCCCGTGGACCTTCCCGAACAGGTTATCCCAGCACAAAATAACGAGGCAGGGCTGTTGGCTAACTTTGATCTTAACCTCGAAAGTCTTGTGGAAAAAGCGACGCAAAATCATCCGGAAATTAACGCTTACCGACTGAAATTGGATGCCTTGGGCATTGAGAAAAAGTTGAAATTTCAGAGCCTATTACCCAAACTAGATGTTAGTTATAACCATCTGTCAAAAGGTGGACCATCACTTTATGGAGCATCCTTTTTGGAAAATAATTACAAATATGGGTTGAAGTTTGAGTTGCCCTTGCGTCTTTCGGAGGGTCGTGGAGCTTACCAACAAGCGAAATTAAAATTAGAGGAAGAGCAGCTGAATCTTAACCAAAAATCCTTGCAAGTAGCGATTAAAGTACGAAGCTATTACAAACAATTTGAAAGCCTTAAGCAGCAGATTCGAACGCAAGAAGCTGCCGTGGCAAATTACCAATCACTTGTCAGAGCCGAGGAATCGCGGTTTGAATTGGGAGAATCTTCCTTGTTTTTGATTAACAGTCGGGAAGTAAAAGCCCTCGAAGCCGCAGAAAAATTAATCGACCTGAAAACGTATTTCTTAAAAACGACGGTGAGTTTGCAAGCTTATGCGGGTATTTTGAGCGAGACTTCAGGACTTTGATTTGACCTCCGCAAAAGCTTTGTCATAATCCGTTCGTAGGGTTCCCATCACACGATCCCAGAACAAAAGATACAAGCCGTAATTCCCCGTAAAGTATTTGTGATGTTGGTTGTGCGCCACCGCGGTATTCACCCACCGACCGACCGTTGTTGTATTAAATCCTTTGGGGTATAACTCCCATCCTAGATGCCCATAAATGTTGTAAATAATGGAAAATAGGAAGAAAATCGGTACATGTGTCACATGCATCGGTATCGAAAAGTAAAACAAAATGATAATTCCATTTTCCACTATCGCTTCCAAAGGGTGAAAGGCATAGGCAGCCCAAGGTGATGGATTCGTTGATTTGTGATGAACCAAATGAACCCACTTAAAGAGTACCGGATGGTGCATCAAGCGGTGCGCCCAATAAAAATACGTATCGTGCAGTAGAAACATGATTGGAAAAGCGAGCAAGTAATAAGCCCAACCATATTCGGCGATGTCTTTGTAAATAGTGGTATGCGGCCGAATAGCGGGATTAAAAACCACAGCTGTCACGATGGCTGCGAAAATGCACATGCTTGAAAATGAATACAGCATTTCACGCAGGTAATCTTTCGATTCTGGGAAGCGCAATTGAATTTTCTTAGCCGCGATGCGATTCCTCAAGATGAAATAGCAAATAAAAAAGGCGATGCCAGCCAAGATAAAATAGCGGCTACCTACTATGCGTAAGATTTCTAGAAATTTATCACCTGAAAAATTCATCGGCCGAAATTATACAAAATCTTCCAATTATGCTATTCTGAAAAGCAAGCACAAAAAAGGGGAGCAAGCTCCCCTTTAGATGTTATTGATATTTCGCAGGATCCAGTCGGAAGAAGCGAACTGCATTATTAAACAAGATGTCTCGTTTCTGGTCGAAAGATAAATACTGCGCATTTTCAATCACCCCAATCGACGTTTCCATCAATTTAGGCCACACCATTAAATCCGTTCCATACATGATTCTTTTGCCAAATCCTGCTTGCACTAATCGACGTAAATACATGTGGATTTCCTCTAAAGGGTATGACCAAATCATTCCCGCCAAATCCACATATACATGGGAATTCGCACCCATCAAAGCAAGCATTTCATCAATCATCGGATAGCCCGCGTGCATCACCCAGACTTTTAATTTTGGGTGCTTCGCTAATAAATCTTCTAACAATAAAGGATTTCCCATCGAGGCACGATACTTGGGCGAGGTCAAATTCGCCATCCCATTTCCACCGGTTCCCATGTGAATCGCCACGGGAATATTCATACGTTCCGCGACTTCAAAATATTTGTCCACTTTCGGGTCACTTGGCGAAATGCCTTGGTATTGCAAGCCGATTTCCCCCACAACCTTATAAAATCCGGTCTTCAACGAATCTTCAAACGCTTGAACCGTAATGCCATCCGCCGAACTAAACCCAATCGACGGAATCACGCGATCTGGTGCTGCCGCTTTTTTCCAATTGCGAATCACAGATGGATCACCTGACGCAACAATTGTCATGTTCAAACGTTGCATCGTTTTCATCAACTCCTCTTGAAATTCTTGGTCAGATTTAGCTGCTTTTAAGGAAATTGCACCATCGCCATTCAGGAATTTGGGCATGGGTTCATTCGGATCCGTTCCGGGCATATTACTTAGAAACCAAGGCGACATATCATTCGCCATTTGCGCATTAACCTTCATTGCATGTACGTGGACGTCAATGATAGGCAAATGTTTGGTTTGGGCAGCGAGCTGAAATCCACAAGCTACTAGGCAGGCAATAAAGAGTTTTTTCATGTTTTTAATCGTTAAATAGTTTAGGTGCAAAAGTCGCTAAATCATGGCGCCAAGTTAAAAACGTATGGCCGCCATCGTACGTATTCGTTTGATAATTAATGCCAAATTGGTCAAAAATAGCATTGACCGCCAAGCCATTTTCATAGGCAATGTCGCGCTGCCCGCCCATCGAAATCCAAAATAATTTAAATTGATTAATTGCCGGATTCTTGAGTTTATCCGCATATTTTTCGACCAACATTTTCCTTTGGGCCGCAAAATATCCCGTACTCAAAGGCATAACATAGCCAAACTTCTCTGGAGCAAAAATAGCCATATTCAACGCTTGTAATCCTCCCATCGAAAGGCCAGCATACGCCGTATGATTCCGATCCGATTTGACGCGGAATTTCTCTTGAACCAGCGGCATAATTTCCGTGAACATTTGCTTGTAATAAGGATCCTCATCAATGCCCGGATTCATGAAAAATCCAGTTCCCGGATGGCCCATCGGCATCACAACAAGCATGGGTTTGCATTTACCTTCGGCTAACAAATTATCTAAAATAAAATTCGCCCGACCGGCCGTTAGCCAAGACGCATCGTTGTCTCCTCCGCCATGTTGGAGATATAAAACAGGCAATTTATCTTTCATCTTCTCATATCCTGGCGGAGTGTAGACATGGAAACGCGTCGGCTTGCCAGTCACCTTTGACTGAAACCAAACTTTTTCTACGCTTCCATGTGGTACGTCACGCAACGCACAATAAGCTGATTCGGGACCATTGATTTCGAACAAATTCGAATAGCCATTTTCACCCTCTTTCAATTGCGTATTCTTCGGATCCAACGTCTTTACGCCATCCACAACAAAATCATAAGAATAGACATCCGCTACCAACGCTTCCGACGTCGTATAGGACCAAACGCCGATGTCATTTTTGCTTAATTGTTTCGGGCCATAGCTTGTTGAGAAATCCCCAGAAACCGTTACTTGGCTAGCTCTCGGGGCATAGATGCGGAAAACTACTTGTTTAGACGGCAATACTTCCGTCGATTTCAAGGTGTCATTCGGCGTAGGTGCCGGCCGAGAAGGTTGTGCCCATAAGGCTGCGCTGCTCAATAGGCAAGCGCCAAGAATCCAGTTTTTCATATTGTTTATTTTTTTCTTCCCCACCAATTCGCCAAAATCGAGGCGGTAATATTTTGCATGGAACCAAATATCCCAGGCACTAATCCCATCGTGGCGATGTAACCCATTTTGGCGGCTATGCCTGAGGCTAAACCCGCATTTTGCAAGCCTACCTCAAAAGCAATCGTCCGCGAATCTTGCTCATTTATTCCCATCCATTTACTGATCCGGTAACCGAAAAAGTACCCTGCAATATTGTGTATTAAGACCAATACAATCAATAACCAGCCAATCGACATTAATGCTTGATGTCCCGCCGAAACCGTTAAGGCCACAATGAAAATGATCGAAGCCATGGACAAAATAGGCAAGAGTTCATCTAACCACTTCTGTTTCCCATAGGCATATTGATTGTACACCAAACCCGCTAAAACCGGAAAAATGACAATCTCTGTAATGTGCCAAAACATGTCCCAAAAATCAATAGGGACCAATTGGTTCGCCAATATCTTCATCAATAAAGGCGTAAATAAGGGTGCGAGCAAGGTGGAGATCGCGGTGACGGTCACCGACAAAGCTAAATTCCCACCAGAAATAAAGGCCATGACATTAGAGGCCATGCCACTTGGCGAACAACCCACCAGAATAATCCCCGCCGCAATTTCAGGCGGAAGGTCTGTAGACAAAGCCAACAACAACCCGATTCCAGGCATGATCAAATAATGACAGAATATGCCGGCAAAGATGGGTTTGGGCGATTTGACAATCTCCACAAATCGCGTCAAATTCATGTGAATCCCCATGCCAAACATCGTTAATACCAACAAAGGTGTCACCAATTTTTTTAATGGAAAACCTTGATAACTAACCAAATTTTCTGGAAACGTGAAAGCGTAAGTTGACGCTGCGAAAATGAAAAGCGTATAGGAAAATCCTTTTAATATGGCATGACCTTGAAAACCCAGCGCAAGCAAGGTGAAAAAGAAAATCAATAAAATGGGCGCAAATGAAACACCTAAGAAAAAGCAGATGGCGGATCCAATGCCCGCAAGCAATCCCAAGCCCAGACAGGCCTGACAAAGAAGGTGTTTCATGTTTAATAGGTTTATTTTGATAAAAATAGCGAAAATTAATTTTTGTCTCCACCTCCATCCCCTAACTTTAAAGAAATAAACCGTTTAACATGAAAAACTTTCGATTAATTGCCTTGGCATGTTGCCTAGGAGCCCTTTCCCCACTTAAAGCTGCCACGGTTGATAGTCTAGATGTACCTAGCAAAATCATGAACAAGGCCTACAAAGCCGCGGTCGTTTTGCCTGCATCCTATGCGAAATCCAAATCCGCCTTTCCTGTTCTTTATTTATTACACGGTGGCGGAGGCCACTTCAGCGATTGGTTGAAATTAACACCCGATAAATCACTTGTTCAAAATTTGGCCGACCAATACAACTTCATCGTGGTCATGCCAGAAGGGGAAACATTCGGTTGGTACATGGACAGCCCAGACCCATCCAGTCAGTTTGAATCCTACATTATCAAGGAAGTTTTACCAAAAATTGACGCCACCTACCGCACCGTAAAAAGCGAGAAAGGGCGTGTCATCACCGGCCTATCCATGGGTGGCCACGGAGCGATGTATTTATCTACACGCCATCCGGATTTATTCGGCGCGGCAGGAACCATGAGTGGTGCAATGGATATGAATTATACCAAATTCCGCGTGAATGAAACATTTGCCAAATCCTTGCAAGATCGCTTTGCGAAACTTTTTGGAACATCTGATACGTCGAACGATTTATTCGTCAAAAACTCCGTGGTGAATATGTCGGAGCAAATCAAAAAGAATGGCCATCCCATCATCATCGACTGCGGGGTAGACGATTTTCTGATTGACGTCAATCGCGAATTACACCGCCGATTGGTTTACAATGGTACGCCGCACGATTTTACGGAAAGACCCGGTGCTCACACTTGGGATTACTGGCAAAACTCCTTACCGAGCCATTTCTTATTTTTCCAAAAAGTTTTCAAAGCTAACGGTACATCCGTTCAATAATATGACTCAAACTACCCAAGTAGCGATTGTTACCGGTGCCGCGCGCGGCATCGGTTTAGCCACCGCACAATTATTTCAAAGCCACGGATATCGCGTTGCACTCGTTGATCGAGATGAATCCGAGGTAGTAAAAGCGGCTGCGGGAATCGAAAATTCGATTGCGATTGCTTGCGATATTTCGTCACCTGCCGACGTATCCCACATGATTGAAACTGTCATGAATTCCTTTGGTCGGATAGATGCATTGGTCAACAACGCAGGTGTGGCGGAGTTTAAACCGCTCGAAGAAACCGATTTTGACTGTTGGCGCAAGATCATGTCCACCAACCTAGATGGCGTATTTCTATGCACGCAGGCAGCTATACCAGCCTTGAAGGAAAGCCGAGGTGCCGTTGTGAACATCGGCTCCATTTCAGCTGTTCGGGCGAGTACCTTGCGCGTAGCTTATGGCACATCCAAAGCTGCTGTTGTTCACCTGACGAAGCAATTAGCTGTTGAGCTGGGTGATTATGGCATTCGTGTGAATTGTGTCTCGCCGGGTCCAGTGAAAACGCAACTGGCTGCTGCCGTCCACTCCCCAGAAATCATCACGGCTTACTATAATGGAATTCCGTTAAATCGATCAGCAACGGTTGACGATATTGCTGAAACCGTCTATTTTTTATGCTCAGAAAAAGCGGGTTATGTGACGGGCCAAATGATTGCAGTCGATGGCGGATTTGATGCTGCTGGCGTGGGACTACCGGCATTAAGGGCTAAAAGAGGGCAATAAAAAAGGCGCTCTTTCGAGCGCCCTTCTTCTATTTTAATTTCATGTTCACAGGATCCCACTGGATAATCTTCTTGCTGAAATAACTTTCGTTACAAGCCAATGCTGGCGCAGCCGCTCTAAATCCGAAAGTCGCATCTTCCACGACTTGTTTCCCCGTGCGAATGGCATCAAAGAAATTCGTAAAGTGATCCACGTGCTCATCGTATCCCGGAGGCGCTTTGAAAATAACATCCTCCTTGATAGGACGCTTGCGTTGTGCCTCCGTCCATTTGGCATTGTATTCCTTCGTCATCTCATCTTGCATGCTTTTCGAGAAGGTAAATACGGAATCATATCCACCAAAACCCGGTGCCTCAGGCATAATGCTATGCTTCACGGAAATCGTATTTCCCTTCACATCCATCACCCCTGCCGAACCGATCAAACGAATCACTTCCTGTCCACCCGTTCCGCTGACAAAGTTTACCTGCAAGGTTAATTGGAATGCTGGATGCTCAGGCGTGTCGGCATATTGCATGACGCCCGACATCACATCAGGCAGGTTCCGACCGTCTTTCCAATGGCTGAATTGGCCCGTTGAAAATATTGTTTCAGGACCTTTTGAATTGGTCATAAAGTGTGTACCGCTCAATAAGTGAATGAATAAATCACCAGCAACACCCGTTCCTACCTCTTTGAAAGCACGCCACCAAAAGAATTTTTTCGCATCAAATTCCATCTTGGCCGTTGCCTCGATGAAACGATTCCAATCACACGTTGACGCATCCGCATCCTTCGGAATGGTATACTCCCATGCCCCAATTGAGCTTTGGCGATCGTACACGGCATTCACCATATTCAGTTTCCCGATTTCGCCGTTGGCCAACATCTCCTTGGCCTTCGCCAAACCAATGCTACTCACGCGCTGAGAACCCACTTGTAAAACTTTATTGTATTTTTTTTGCGCTTGAATCACGCGATGTCCTTCGTCGATTTTATAGACCATCGGTTTTTCGCAATACACGTGCTTGCCTTTTGCGAGTGCGTCGATCGTGATGCGTGCATGCCAAACGTCATGCGTTGCGATGATGACCGCATCAATATCTGGACGATCTAGCAATTCTTTGTAATTACGTGTCGTGTACAAATCTTTGCCATAAAGTTCTTTGGCATTTTCAATGCGGCCCGTGTATAAATCACAAATTCCAGCTAATTCTACGCCGGGAACTTTCAATGCTGAAGCTAAATCGAAGTGGCCTTGTACTCCAAAACCAATCACGCCTAAGCGAATTTTATCGCCTACTGAAATGGGTTTTTCGTAAAGCAAAATACGCTCTTCGGCTTTTTGCTGAGCAGCGAATGATTGAAGTGGTGCCGCTGCTGCGACCATACTTGTTGCACCAATTTGCTGCAGAAAACGTCTGCGCGATGCGGAACTGTTATTTTTCATAATAGGTTATTTTTTCAAGCACTAATTTACAAATCTTCTAATGCGTAACGCACATACGCGAACTTTTTCCCATCAGGACTCCAAGAAGGTACATTTATCGTACCCTGGCCGCCATAAAACGCCTCCGTCAAATCTTTTATTTGCTTCGTTTTTAAATCCAATAAACGCAATTTGATTTGTCGGCCAAAAGGGTGCGCCTGCACCTGGTCTTCCATGTAGGTAATTATTGTTGCCACTTGGTTGTTCGGCGCAATGTGGGCAAACCAATTGGAATAATGATCAAAGGTCATTTGCTCAGGCTCAGAGCCATCTGGTTTCATTCGCCAAATTTGCATCATCCCTGTACGATAGGAATTGATATAAATGTATTTTCCATCGGGCGAATATTCCGGCCCATCATCAAGTCCATCCGTGCTCGTAAGTCGAATTTCCTCTCCGCCGTTTGTCGACATGGCATACACATCATAATTCCCATTTCGTGCGGCGCAATACACCATCGTTTTCCCGTCGGGAGACACGCCATGCCAATACGATGGAGTCAAGGGCGTTAACTGAATCGGTGTTCCTCCATCCGAGGCGACCTTGTAAATGAACGAAGTATGCTCTTTGATTTCAGCTTTTGCGCTGGAAATAAATAAGGTCTTTCCGTCAAAACTATAGCCATGATCATTGTTGGCCTTCTGCACCTCCCCCGTATTCAGCACCCCTAATTTCTCACCCTTGGGGCTTATTTTTTCGAGTTTTCCGTAGGCATTGATCAGCAGGTATTTCCCATCGCGGGACCAATTGGGCGCCTCAAAATGCCTTTTTTCTTCTAAGATTTTCTCGGATTTTCCGCTTGCCAAATCGTAGATGTACAAGGAACTGATGGCTTTTTTGCCCGCTGGCACTTGTGCCGAAAGCGAGCTGGCGATGAGCGCCAGGGCGAGTATTTTTTTCATGATAGGTTTAGTTTGATGTAAGTTTACGCAGAATCGAAGAAGATTCCTATCCTGAATAAGCCTCTTACCTTTGGCAAACCTTGGAGGATTGCCAAAGGTAGTGCGGGATGGGCGCATTTGAACCGCTAAAACTGATAATCTATATCAACTTATTGGAAAGAAAATACGATCGGAAAAACAAAGGTCACGATGGCCGCCCACAGGGCATAATAAGGCAGAAAACGCGTCATACTAGCCTCGACATCAGCTAGCGATTTTTGCCCGTTCATCAAGCCCAGCAATTGGCGCGTCACGAAAATCAAGTTCAATAATACCAACACATTACTGCCCAAAACCGCCAGTCGGTTCGGTGTAATTCCTAATTCCATCAAACGAAAGGCGATGGCCGACAAAGCTACGCCATTATTAATAATCGCTAAAACGGCTAAAACAACAAGTGAAATCCTTTGGAACTGAGTAGCAACATCCTTCGTGGCCTCACTCACAGAAAACAGCAACAAAGCCATCACACCGATTAAAATCCCATTGAAAATCAATAAAAAATCCCGGTCATTATACGGATCCTTGCCCGAGTAAATAAATGCCCCCAGGAAAATGAGCAACATCAGCGTCACCAAAGGCGTAAAAATCCGAGCAATCACCGGGGAAATTTTGCTTACAAGTGTGGGATTTTGTTGGACCAATAAAGTTGCCAACAAAGGCACAGCAGGCAAGGCGGAAAGCACCAAATAACGGAAATAAAAATCTTCGATTTTGATGCCAATCAAATTGAATAAATTAATCGTTAAGGCGGTAAAAAGGCCACCGGCTAATAAAATCACGGCACTCATCACCAACAAATCCCCATGAAACCGCAGAAAATCTATGCGATTATCAATCTGAGATAATTGAGCCCCACAATACACATAACCCACCAACATCCACAAGAAAAATGGTAAGTGAATACAACTTAAAATCAGCGTATCGCTCGCCGTATTTTGCGGCAAATAATTGATAAACAAAACGGAAATTACCATTAAAACGAATGGCACACCCAGATCTTTCCAAGTCAATCCTTGCTTAAAAGCAAAAAATGCAGCCAAGCCTGGCATCACGATAAACGCCAAGTTGCGAGGAAAATAGAAGTCATGTGAAATGGATACCAAATCAGGCAATTGCATGAAAAATGCAATGCATAAAGCCGCGATGCCAACAAAAATCCAATCTTTTGCCATGCCCCAGGTAATTTCCTCGG
>JACCDI011615738.1_pt1 | contig 12287 bp, 12 predicted proteins | sample 7442791 | NCBI WGS metagenome assembly JACCDI01 (sample SAMN15323434, study PRJNA562643) | freshwater metagenome | isolation source: river surface water | place: USA:Blue River Watershed | collected 2017-08-15
ACATCCTCTTTATTGTAAACAAATACTTAGCTATTACTTCACTAATATAGTACTAATGTACATACTTTTTTAAATTGTTATGATTTGTCTTTTACGTATTGATTGCGTCATTTTAGTATGGACTCAATATATGTGTTTAAAATTTTCATATTTGTACAGACTTAACCTTCTTCAAAAGGTACTGGGTCATTGTGGTGTAATGCAGTCTTTCAGCAAAATCCAATTAACTGCTTTTGAGATCTACTACAATCCGACTTCATACACCCAAATTTAAACTTTTGCCAATATATGCTGTGGTGATCTGGTGTCTTCACTGAGTGGCTGTTGCCCAAAGTTGGACCTGCAACTGCCAACAAAAAAGTTGAGGGCTCTCTTTTACCTCCGGCCACAACGCGACACTGTCATGACCAAGGGAGGCCATAAACCTCATGACAATTATGAAAAAGGGTCAGGACATGTCCTGGCACCATCAAGGAGAGTTCAGGGGTATAATTGAACCTCAGATGATGCATTTTCACTGATGAGACAACCGTTGTAATTTTTAACTTTTTGATAATTTTTTGTTATTTTTATCATCTGAATTTGTTGTTAACTTTAGGTTATTAATAATAATCTTGAAATCTGCCATGCCTTGCATCTCACATCTGTTCTATGCTTTTATCAAGCACCAAAGAAATGAGTAGACTTGTATTACAAAAAGAATGGATTCCCTTCTTCTCATTATGAGTTCCCAAAAAAATTCAACATTGACGCTGTCACTTCTGTGTCATTAATAACGGGTTCTTTGACAAATTGTTCCAAACCAATGAAACCACCCCAAAAGGAAATAAAAACTAGCCCCTCATCACCACAATCAAATGCCAAATCACAAGCAATCAAGGGACTGCCGACAAGAATGATATTTTGACTGTCATGAATTGTTGTAACAAGCACACAACTGCTGAAATCAAATGCCACAAGTTCGGCAATTCATTATGCAAGAAATGAAAAAGACAGAAAGGCATTCAAAATTCCAACAAAAGAACTTTTCAACAATCAACATAGTCAGAACACTGGGAAAGGTGGGCAGGGAGCAGCAGCAGTTTGCAAAAATAAAGGCCTCTCATCTCTCAGACTCAAATGGCAAAATAATGAAGCCAAAAACTATTCAAGATGCAATTTACTGTGGTAATATTGCAGTGTCACCACTCAAGAACAGCCAACCACCAAAGATTCCTCCACAACTCACAAGAGATGTAATCCTATTGAGTTGAGGCCATTTGATAAAATTTTCAAGTGACAAAATATCTTGAAGTGGTGGTGTAACGTTGGATTCATTCCAATGATTTGGAATGCACTCTATGATGACAAGGTTAGAATTTCATATTCTGATTGAGAGGTTTGATATGCCCACAATGAAATTATTTTTCATCATTTATATGGGCAATTTCTTTTTGCCAAAAAAATTAAATGATGAATGATGATAAGATATGAATGTTTAATGTAAGATCTATATTGACACAGCTTTGGAAAAACAACCTTTTTGTATATTGGCCATTTTTATCTACTGACTTTTATGGTAACACTGATTTCTTCACAGTTGTTACACACCCCTCAAGATTTCCTCACAAGTATACATTGAGTAATTTTTTCTGCTGAAAAACCAGGTTTGTGACAACAATGGGATTTTTGCAGAAACCCATAACACCCACAAACTACCACCACCATGGCAACACCAACGCAACCCCTTGTCACCACTGTAGCCCTCATGGTATATATCTTGGGAAGGGGTTAAGGAGAGGGTTCATAGTGACTTTAATAATGATGTTATGAGATGACATTATGTATAACCAGACATTTTTGACTCAATAATGATAGTTATTTCAAACTGCCACCTCATAAACCTCTTCCTTCTCTTTGCCCTCCTTCTCCATATCACCAGTCATTCACCAAATTTTTGTTTTGATCTTGAAAAACATACATTCCTCTTTAAAGATTGAAAGTTTGTTTGCATTTTTCTGATTCACTCTATTCTACTTTTCTGGGACCAAGCATAGTAGGAGTTCCTGCACTTGTTTCAGATTGGAACTGTCTTTCTTGATTTTATCTTTCAGTAGAGAGGACTGAAAATGCAGAGTGCAGAGGATAATTGCAGAAGAGCAGAGGAAGCATAGGCTTCATTAGAACAAACATTTACCATATTTTTGTTGGACAATGATCAATGGATTGGTTAGAGGAGACAAATTGGATGCATTTATTGGTTGTAAACTGTGGATGGAACTGGTCTAGTTTTCCCTGTAGGCTTGTTATCTCATTGTTAGATGCAGCAATTTCATATCTCATACACAGATAATGTCCCAAATTCTGATCTACTAAAATCAGTATCAAATAGAGCAAGTTTGCCTTTTTCCATTTGTCTCTAATTATATGCTAAGGAGTTGACAAAAGTTTAGATATTGTGAGTTGCAATATCAAAATGAAGAGAAAAATTAGAAAACTAATCCACAAAAAATGGAAAATCTAAAGAACTGACTTAATTTCTTCAAATTAAAAAATTATTTTCAATATTTGTAATGTCTTTGCCATGGCATTAATCACACATCCAATACCCAATGATACAAGAGAAGCACCCTGCAGTCATGCAGTGATATTGTTGGTACACTTGCTTTGTATTTTTGCTCCATATTCCCTATTCAAATTCATTACAGATGATAGTGGGTTCTAATTCTCTCTTAATCATCCTCTTCTTCTGCTTTCAAAAGATCATTGTTGATTTGTTCCCAGGCTATTTCACAACTACAATCAAGTCTGTCATCTAGAAAGAAAACCTCATGATAAGATACAAGTTGATTTCAGTTATTGCTAGCAAGAAAGTGAAAAATATAATGCCCATTGAGAGGTTATCAATTCTCCTCCACAATATGAAAGTTATGGAATTGCAATCAATTTTTGTAAAATTAGCTTGTTTTACTTACCAAATTTAGTCCACTTCCTTGAAGCTGGTTTGTTTCCACCATCTGAGCCTGACGAGACAAGATATTCATGACATAATCTTAATCTTTTATTCCCATTAAAATGCTTCTTTTTAATTAACTCTACAGAGAAAACATTGCATTTGCCAACTGCTTTTGCAACACAACTGCAAAGACATAAAGAATTTCTGGCCAGTATTGACTCTCCTTGATCAATGATCCAGAAATTTTTTTCCTCATTCTCAACTCCACTATTCCCTCAACAAAAAAAACAATATTAATCACATCATCCAAGCATGAAGTGGAATATGTTTGCAGCAATCTCACAAGCAGGCCAATAGTCTTACCCTTCTCATAGTGCTTTAAATTGAGAAGTTCTTTTGGTCAGTATTTTTCTTTTACCCTGTTTTTAGCAAAGCAAAAGGAGTTGTCTTCATTACCAAAAGGATGCAGCATCTAAGGACAAAAACCATCCAGTATGGCAAATATGCTCTCATCAATACAAAGTACCCAACCAGAGATAAGCAATATGCTTGTTCTGCACCTCTTTTCATCTTGCATACTTTCCAAATTGGATCAAAAATTGTTGGAGGCTATCTAATTTTTGCAGAGTTGTTGATTGATTTTTTTAAATTTGCAACTTGATATCTAAAGAAACAAATGAATAGTCTTGGATTTTTCCACTCATCAAACTCATATCATGACAAGTAGTTTCTAGAAAATCCATATACAGTGGCCATGAGTAGCCAGAAATCATTTTATCAAAGAAACTTACCATCTGTCAAAGGATGCATTATTTTTTAAGCAAGACCAATACAAATATTGCAAACAATAGCATGTAGGAAGAAATACCAGGCTAGAAATGCAATTGATATCCATTTCCGTCCTTTGTTCAACTCTGCATCATTTGATTGTTGGTTTGGAGGAGGATCATTTTCAGGAGTTGGCACATTGTCTTCATCAACTATGAGCACTTGATTCCTAACAAAGACAATATTCTTGGCTCTCCCAGATGCAACAATTGCTGAGTCAATATCTTGTTTGACATAAGCACTCTCAGATTCAGCTACCACAGCCCTGAAAATGGATGATGGTGACAGGGCCATATTCAATGATGAGAAATATACAGCACAATAAAACTCCTTCTTTAGATTTTTGAGGTATAAAAGATAGAATGGTCTTTGCATCCTTTCCCCATTACAGAGTCAATTTTTGTAGCAATAAGGCTCTCCACTCTTTCTGAGGTTCAGGGTTTAGGCCATTGGTAAGCAGGAATGGTTTTGGGTGCTTGTTGAAAAAGATCTGGCATTTTGCTCTAGCACCAAGCTGGTGTTTCATTAATGAGATCTCATCATGGAGGTGATTTTTGTGATTAATGAAGACCATAGAAGATACAACTTGGACCTGGTACATTATTTTACTCTCCCAAAAAGGTAGAAATCCTTTAGGCATTTCTTTCACCAAAATCATTGTGGGTACTATATTTATGGTCTGAATAATCAGAAACTTTTTATATGAGGAATTACATCAATTTTGTTGCTAAGATATGGATTTTTGAAATTTTTGCTGCTTTTAGTACAAAGCATTGACAATAGCACTACCAAATGAGGAACCCTACTAGTGTGAGAACCTCGACAATCATGTTGTTGTAACTGTCTCATTGAAAATATAGATGTACCACATGTAGCCATCTTTTGCAATCAAATCAGTATGAATTCCATCCCCAATTTGTTTAATGCTCCCATGTGATACCTTGTACTGAAATTTTCTCTGCCAAAGCAAACTTATCTATGTGCAGAATGATTTGGTCCAAAATGTGATGTAACTTTCCAAATGGAGTGCAACAAAAAATAGAACAATTCATTCGGGCAGTCTTCACAGGGATTTTGGCCTCCAAAAAACAAAACAAATGAATTGTGCAAGAATGATAATCATGTAAAAGAATACCAAACAATTGTACAAAAAATGTTTTGTTGCTATAATAAATCAACCAATTCATGCTCTGATGGAAGCATCTAACATATTTTTTGCTTAATCTTATTTCTCTTGGGAATATCTTCAGTTTATTTCCAATTAATATGTTTCACAGAGCGATGTTTTTTGTTCTTCTCATGCACTCATAGACCACTAAAATGATGAAAATGTCACACAACTGCCAAAAAGAATTTATTTCTCCCATGGCATCAAAATCGGGATAAAAAATGGGACCAAAATTGGGATTAAAAATGGGATGAAAAATGGGATGAAAAAAGGACAATAATATATTTGACAGTTTTAAACTCACCAAACTATCTGCTCCTCCTTAGATCAACTTGTTGGTAGGGGAGCAAATGCTAAATTTTCTTCCCTGTTCTTCAGTAGGGAAGTCAGCATGTGCAATCACTCAAACTCCAGCTCAAAGCTCTAACTCTGGTTCCTGATCATGCTCTTACTCAATAAACCACGCCCAAGAATGTTATAACCAAAGACAACCAGTAGAAGCACAGGAAATATCCAAAACTCCACCAAAGAAACTTCTCGTGCTTCTTATGGAAAAGATCTGAAATGTTTGACCAATCAAAAAAGGCTGTCAAAGCAATGCAACATTTCAACACTAAAACCAAAATTAAGTCAATATCCCTGTAATCAGAAACCTCACCAAGCATTTTAAGAAACCTGAAGATAAGGTAGAAGTGAAAGCCTTGAGGGTCATCTGAGATATCATTGGTGAATTCATCATTCAAGACTTCTAAGAGCAAAAACTAGTTACCATTTTGGATCAGCAAGCTTGATTCCTACAAATAGTAGACATCAAAATGTGGGTAACAATTCACCTACATAAATGGTGTCTCCAGTCTGGATTGGCAATTGAGACAAGCTATCTCACAAGGACTTAGTTTTGTATGAACAAATCCTGAACTTCTGGAAGCAAAATCGCAATAATATGTGGCAACCATGCCAAGTTGAGATATTTTCTCTTTGTGTCATGTGTTTGAAAATCAGTATTGATGTGACTTCCAATTTTGCAACAAAATGATGACACTAGAGGAGGCAAGTTTGAAGACAGCAGTCTGCAATCCTTATAAAGATGTTTGGCTCTGATGGATTGTTTCAAATCTGATAGGGATCCAGAGGATGCACCAAAGGATGATTCATCCAAGAAAAAAATTCTTACCACCCAATCATGTCCCTGCTGCATCAACTTAGGTTAAAACATTAGAATATATTCTTCTTAAAGCAGAATGGTAAGTGAAGAGATATTGCTGTCAGCATTGCCAATACAAGAGTTTAGTTAAAAAATTGAGAACTCATGTTCAAACTAATGCTTATCATTCTGACTGATCTTACACCTTTGCAGTCCTATGAGTAAAACATGGAAAGGCTTATGCCCCTCTCTACCCTGCTCCTACCCACCATATTCTAATAACACAAAAGACCCTACTGTGGATCATTGAGTAAGGATGGGGGTAGCAGTGGGTTTTGAGGTGATGGGAGTAGTCACGCAGGACATTTTGGTTGGGTGGTCTGGGCATTGTTGTGGTTTTAACTGGGTTCTCTATGTTTCTTAGCTATGTGAAAAATCAAAGTTTGGATTGACTTGAGTGTCTATAGGAATTTCTGGAATGGGAATTAGTATGGAAATAAGCCCATAGACTGAAATGAAAAACAGGACAAAAGCAAAATATCCCAGAAATGATTTAGACTAGCATCTATGCAACCAGTTTTGGAACAAATTTTCAAAATCTGTCCTCTTCAGAGCACTTTTTCTTCTCTATGGAATTCAAAATTGGCAAAACTTGAAGTTTACTTCTTTTCTGATGCCTGATCCTTGGAACAGATTTCAATGTTTCTGTTCCAAGGATCAGGCCTTGGAACAGAAATATCATGTTGAATCCCATTGTGGAAATATTATGTAGGCATGTGCGCCTCAATTTGAGCTATAGAAGAGATCAAAGCAAAAACAACAAAGGCCACAACAACAATAAACATGACATTTGTTTCATTCTTTTGTTTGATGACCAGTATCAGTGGGCTCTTTGACATCTTTGATGTCCTCAAAGTTGATATTATCTTCAAGGAGCATCTTTCCGCCATTTCAGTGTTTTGAATGATAACAGAGATGACAGATTTAGAATATTCCATAGATGAGATCTCAATTCAAAATTTGAATATTCGCTGGTTTTATTATTATCATTATTTTTTAATGTTATTTTAATGTTATTCGCCAAAATAGTGGAATAGACATCAGATTCAAGAAGTCTGTTCATCTGTTCCATAGACGCTAGTCTTAAAAAACATACTTTTAGAGTGTGTTTTTTCATAGCCATTGTACGTTGTTATTTTTGGGTCCTTTGAAAATTACGGAGTCATGAAGTCTTCAATTTCAATATAATTGATGGTTCGTGCTAATACTTCGTAATATGTACGTGAATGCAGAGTTGGGCACCAAATTAGTACAAAACTACATTAAATATATTTCACAAGGAGTTTGTTAAAGACAATCTTCGTAGAGTGCACGTGGTGGAGTCGCATCGGAATTAAATCTTACGCAGGAAGTATTTCTTTTCCCAATCAATATCAGGTCATTACAGCCAATACTTCTTGCAAATTTTTATGACAGCAGTGATAATAATACGCTGCAATTTCTTGTGGTAGTAGTGTCTCCAAAGTTAAGTAGTCTTCATTCAGCAACCTAATATTTGAATTTAAGATCTATTGGACATCCTGAACCTAACAGCGGACACGTAGGAACAAAACTTGTACGAAACTCCTCGTACGATAACATTGAAAATAAAATAAATTCAAAAACGTATGGTACTTTTTACGATAAAGTGGAGATGGTCTCGTTATTGAGTCAGCGAACTGACATGGATTTGATGAAAGTAACCTGATTTTCATCATAAAAAGGAATTCGACAAACAAAAACTATCATCTCCACCGAAAATAGAACTGGTATCCGAGTATTCCAAATGTCCACGTCCAGCAAGGCCACCATTGACCCTGGCCATGTCAAGAAAGCTCCGCTGCCTCCTAAACCTCCTCGCCCTTACAACCCCTATCATATATTTTTCCGATTGGAGAGAAGCTTCATTCTTCAAACTGCTTCTGACCCACAGGTACCACATGCCAAAGAGTATGATCAGGGTGCCTCTAAAAGACCATTTAAGTATCGCAACATACTCATGCCAAAAGACTGGTACGTTTCCAAAGCAGTAAAACGGAAGCGTAGAGACCACAAGATTCACGGTGTAATTTCTTTCAAAGATCTTTCCAAGTCTATGTCGCAACGCTGGGATACAGCTGATTCCGAAACCAAAGAGTTCTGCACCGCGCTAGCTAAAGAGCAAAAAGATCGTTACAACGAAGAGCTTAATCAGTATGTTCAGAGGTATGGAGAATATGCGCTCAAGGAGCAACGGAAGAAAAATAGACAAGGAGTGAGAAAGGAAAGGATAAACACAAAGGTTGTCAAGTCAATTAAGAAGTCACCCACGACAGCAAAGCCGCAAGGATCACTTAAAAAGAACCACCCGATTGCAGTATCAGCTACAAGTCCAATGATACAATCTAAATCCATTGTGCAACGTAATTTAATGTATGCCCTTTCTGAACATGGAGGTCAAGACGAACAAGAAGGGACGAGAGCACAATTTGGGTTCAATCTTGACGTTGAAGGAAACAAGAACGATTCGCAAGTACTTTCTCTAGAGTTGGAATACGACGGTGATTGTCCTGATGCGGACACCATTGGTACAATCGATGTGGAGACAATTGCTTCTGTGGATAATCTTGACACTGAATTCGACTTTGTTACTCCCGCTCTCTGCACTTTTAATTTAGCGGGCCAAGAAAGTATGAGTCCACCAGCACAAGTCCACGAGATGACGCATAAAAGTCACACAACAAATATTACCCATGGCGGTAATGACCAGTCATTTGAAACCCTGAACAAGCAACCCTTCGGCGTGAAGATGAGAAGCATAAACATTAGTCATTTTGCCACCAACAACATCGGAAGCAACAAAACCTGTTTTCCTGCAACAAAACCTTATCTATTGCTCTCGACTCCACTCACTGACAGTTCGTCGAAAACAAGGATATCTCCAGCTTTTGGCATGAACTTGCTAGACCACTCTGTAACTAACTCGAGATCTTTCCTTATTCCTTTTACACCAACATCTGGGCACTGAAGCGCTCAAGGAGATGATTCCCTTGAGAAACAGTCGCTTCTCGAGTTTCGTTACTAATAGAATTAAATTAGGATATTGTGATTTTGGTTTGGCTAATGTCAATGCTTCAGTTACTCTCAGCAAGTTAAAACTGAAGAAAGATAACTTTCAAAAGAATATAAATTTAAAACTCCTTATGAAAATGAATAATGGTAATATCATACCATACTCCTGTTCATCATAGGTACAAGTATTCTAGCTTTGCAAGGTGAATAATATCAAAAATTGATAATAAAAACAATGTAGAATGCTGCCTTGCAATTATTGTTGTTATTTTCTATTGAGAATCATTTTTTCTTTCATTTGAAGAACTACCATGTGGAAAGCATTGGATCATTAGTATTATTACTCATGAGTTAGTTTGTGTGGTGGTAGAGATGCAGCAGATATAAATCAATGAAGCAAATACTGCAGAATGGATGGAGTATGGATGAGCTGGGACAGACAATGGAAACAGATGGATGGAAAGAGATGGTATTTGATCATTGGCACAACCAAAATGCTCAAAATGCAGTCATGTAAATCAATCTTAATGTTTTTTCTCCTTTTTTTGTAAAATATCTATGGAAGCTATTTTACTGTCTTAGATGGTGACATAGTATGTTATTTTAGACAGGATAAAACAAAACATGGGCCACACCTTTTTTAGCTTCTTTTCAAGCTAGACAGGCCTAACCAGAAAAACTTGTCTACCCAGAAAAATTTGTTTTGAGGCAAAACTTTTTACAACTCTGTCAGGGACAGCAGTGACAACCACCATGAAAACTACAAGTAATTAATGTACTTTTTTTGTTCTACATACACAAAGTATCACCTTTTTATTTTCCAATTACATCCTTTGCATCACCCAAACGAAAATCAATTTCAAAACCAAGACCTCTCTGGTAAACAGGCTGTAATGTAGTTGAGAGAGGAAGAAAGAATATTAATATCATAAATAATAATACACCATTTTGGTCACTGGTGAAATTTTTCGTCCATCAAAGGCTGGACAGATGGAGTTGTGGCCTGTGTTTTGTTTTATCCAGTCTTGTTTGGAATATCAATCCCAGGAGTGGGATGATGGACAACATATGAAAAAGTATATAAAACATCATATACAAGAAGAGAACATGCCTAACTTATCCGCTGTCTAGGTAGCTTATATTTTTTAGCAGAATATGTGAGTCTCACTCTTACAGTGATCATCCTGGGCCATGGCCACTACTGCTTCACAGCAATAATTACCTAAATATCTACCTAGTTTATCAGACCCAATGCTTACCACAACCGTCTTCGCAACCTCCCTTACTCCTCAACCTCCCCACCTTGTCTTTCTGTGAGAGCAGAAGCATCATGCTGACAAGGATATTGCTTTCCCACAGATGCAGATATGTGGAAGTAAGAGCTTGCCTTTCCCATCATCATCAGATGTGGACAAGTGGTGAACCATTGCACCTGAGGTGTTGAATATTAAAAAAAGAACCAACTGCTGTTGGTAATGCTGATAGCAGATCAGTAACAGGATACTCCATCACTGATGAGCGATTGCCCATTGACCTTGTTTAGTAATAATAGGTGTTGCCTTACTGGCTCACAAGTGCTCCCGCAGCTAAATTGAGAATGGTAATGTATGAATCTGATATTTGCAATGGTGTATTATTACCAGCCCAACCAGTAAAGACCACCTGCTCTTGGGAAAGGAAAGTTGAGCCTCAAAGTGAAATGGAAAGCCAGCCTACTGACAGTCAGGGGACTCCCCCAAAGGTGCTGCAGAAAATCAACCATGAGTGATGGAAGGAAGGGAGAAGTAACCAGAGGAAGACAGCAAAGAAGAAAAAGACAGCAGTGGATCAGGAGACAAAAATGACACCTCATCAGGTCAAGATAATATGACAATGAAGGCCATGAGGGGTCTGATGACCCAAATATTTCCCACCTAAGGCAGATGTGAACCAGAAAACAGCCTTGACTGCTGCAAGTTCTGTTAAGTCAAAAGGCTCATAGCGCAGGGGATTTTGCTACATCTCAGATGTTGGAATGTCAATCCATGTATGCGGCTGTGCACAGGACTGCCATTGCCAGGATGTTTATCTCCCTGGGCTTGGCCAATGACATGATCAATGCCAACATAGATGAACAAGGCTATAACACTCCACATGCACTCAGTTGCCTTAATAAGGAGGGCATTGAGATGATGGTATCTACCATCTGCATGCCCGGGGGATGAAAAGTAGAACCTGGAATCCCAGCATCAATGTTTCTCTTTGGTTCCAAGAAACTATCATGGGTGCAAGCTTTGCCCTCTAGCACCAATGTCATTGTGGCAGCCGTAAATACCACCCCAGTCACATTTCCCTCAACAGCCTCCACTTGGGATGCCAAAAATTGCTCTGCAAGCACTGATCTGATCAAACAGCATTTTTGTCGGATCCAGGGCACCAATGGAGCTCCTTGCATGCACCTCATTTGTGAGAATGCTCAAGTTCTGCCCCCCCATCCCCCACTCAGGTGAGTCAATTGAGGCTGAGTTGTATGACAACCAGATGATCAAGCAATACACAATCATCAAGCTCACTTAGCTCTTGGGAAATCTCGTGCCCTCTGATGGGAATTCCCTACTCATATTTATAACCACAAGGCTGCAGAAGACAATGCACTCTACTTCCAAGATTTGAAGCATATTGTGCAAGGAACCAATTCCAAGGTCTACATGGATGAATTAACATCCACTCTGAATTCTATGCTGCTTGGAGGAAGCTCTTTAATGTTTTCCGTGGGTCCAGTGCAGAGGACACGCTAGCCACTCAGCTGGAGAAGACAATCCAAGGTCTCAGGCCACGCAGGGGCTTTATGTTTGCAACCTATGCTGAGCGCCACAAGACTACTTATCAGTCTATGTTGGCCCTGGCAAAGAAATCAAATTATGTTGCCTATGTCCCCAGTACTTGAGTCCATCATTTCCTGAATGACATCATGAACCCCTTGTCATTCCAAATCAAGATGTCGCTTGAGGCTAACTGTCATCAGTACTCTGGAAACCTTAGTTGGCAATGGCCTGGCCTGGCCCAGACCATCCACTTAAAAAATTGAGGACACATTTGAGGACATAGGAAATGTCTAGGACATGTCCTTTTTATGTCCCAGG
>JACCDI011512642.1_pt1 | contig 12278 bp, 28 predicted proteins | sample 7442791 | NCBI WGS metagenome assembly JACCDI01 (sample SAMN15323434, study PRJNA562643) | freshwater metagenome | isolation source: river surface water | place: USA:Blue River Watershed | collected 2017-08-15
CTACACTTGATTGGCCTTTGGTCATTGAAGATAAAGAGTTTGCATGCAAAAGCAACTCCGCTATATTTTTAAAGGGAGACGAAGATAATCATAGTAGACCTGCTTATCCAGGAAATGATGATGACTACATGGTTATGCTTTATGTAAATCTAGTTGACCAAAATAGTGATATTTTAAATAAAATAAATGCCATGAAAGGTCTATCTGAAAATACCAGAAAGATGCTTTTATCCAGAATGATTCCTAGACAACATAAAAAGGGGGCGGAGTGATAGAGATCATCCTCAATCTAACCATAGCTATAATACTCAGTATAGGGATATGGAACCTAATAGGGAAATATAAGTCATGAAGATAGCCTTGATTCTACTTCTAGGGCTATTTGCCTTCTTAAATTATATGGCATGGCTTCAATCAGTTAATATGAGATAGGCTCTTACTTGTGCCAAGGGGATAGGTTGCACCTATCCCTTTTCTCCTTTTATAGGGCCATATAGAGCCTTTTAAAGTGGAGTATAGTGGAGGGAAGTGGAGTAAAATGGATAAAGAAAATAGATAAAGGACTAATGATTATCTATATTGATATTATATGGGTATTGGAGCGACTATCAAAATACGAACGTAATGTCAAATTTTGGCCAGGATATTCTCATATAATGAGACTTATCATATTCAGGCCAGATCTGTCAAATTCCAGTGTTTTTTTGGGCAATATCGTAATGTCCCATTAAAAAAAATAGCCCAAAATTCACACGAATTTCAGGCTATTTTAACTAATAACTATATTATTTTTATTTATTTATTCGTATATTGAAAAGATTTTCTTCAATAATGATTTAATTCTATTCTCTTTATTATCTATCATACAAGGGCATATTGAGAAGGAATGGATGTGTTCTTTTTTCCGCCGCTGCCCAGCTCTCTGTTCCATATAGAGTTTATAAAAATATCTAGGCATAATTCTCCTCGCCGCCTGGGGCGGCGGTGATCAAAAGATCACCTTGTATACTATAGCATATCATACATACATTGTAAATTCCAGTGATTTTTTGGACATCATCGTAATATCCCACAGAATTTTCCACACCCTGTGGATAACCTGTGGATAACTATGTCCAATTTATACCCATTTGTCCTCTTGACAATCAAATTTTAATATGCTAGGAATTCCAGTGATTTTTTCCATATGATCGTAATATCATATCAAATTTTTTATAATGTCCGAAATGTCTGAATTGTCTGGTGCTGCCCGATCAAGCTATATTTGTCAAGTATATAAAAAATGAGCAGTTTACCTGGCCATGCTCAGGGCCCTTTCCGTCTAATTAAATAGAAGCGGACACCTTGCCGTAGTAATTCACAAAATCTTGAATAGAGTTAACAGCATTATTATGTGTAACTGTTCCATTTGTGAAATCTACCAATACTGGTTCATATGATTCTTCGCCACCTTCTTCTCCTACAAAGAATCCAAATCCTGTCTCATCTGCCCAATCTGGGCCAATGATATGACAGACAACATTTCTTAGTGCATATGGGATATCTCCCATACTTAGTCTTGCACTAGCTTTATCTAATGCATAGGCTAGGTCTTGTAATTTACTATCTCCGCCCCAATGACTATATAGGGTAAAGTACCCCGTATCAGTCTTGAACGTGAAGTTGGTTCGTGCTCCCATTATTTTCCTCCGCAGGTTTGTTTGTAAAATAGTCCAATAGGGCATTGTAAGCACCAATGATGTATTGAACCGCACCATCATTAGCCTTTATTGTTAGATGACCTAGAGTATAGCCAATAGCGTAGGCAGTACCTAAATCATTACTTCTATGTACTTCCTCTGCTTCTGTGCTATCACCTAGATAGGCAATCATAGTCATAACACGATAACACATAGTACCTAAAGGCATTTCCTCCTCAGTACTACGATTTGCTACCCACGATTGTATTTCTTGTCTAACGATACTCGTCAAGGTTTACTGCCTCCTCTTGCTTTGTTTGATACCATTCTACCACAGGGGACTGACATTCTTCAAGAGCCTCCCCATAATGTGCGGAGATACTCTCCGCTATCTGAACCACTTCCATATCCTTGTTTATATGGTTATCGAATTTCCAGTCAATACCCCAAAACTTACAAACTGTAAGAAATAGTTTCATCATCTTGCGTTGGACTTTTGGAGGTTGCTTTTGTAATTCCATAGCAAATAAACTGTCTTCAAATCTAATATCTGAAATTGCGTTCGATAGTTGTTCCACCGCTTTCTGTTCGATTGACTTTTTCATAACCACCCATTCTATCAAGTTGTAGTGGGGGTGTCAAGAGCCCACCCCCACCTAATCGTTATTTAGTTATATTACTTGCTATTTGGCTTGGCAAATACTTTGCCTTGTGCTTCAGCCTGCTTTAGTGCCTCGATTTGTTCACGTGTAAAACGACCACGTGCACCAACAAGGAACCCAAGTTGGCTTAGGTACTCTCGCTTTGTCATTGCTACTCCTTTCCGCATATAGGTGTTGCGATGTTTATCCTACCACTACGTAGGTAAATTTGTCAATTCGTCTCATCATCTGAGACTTCGTCTAACCAGCCGTCTTCATCTAGGCTAACTATGAAATCATTATCCCGTAGCCAGTCCCGTAGACCTTCGTCCAGGTCCTCTACCCCATACTCCAGAGTAAAGCCATTCTTATCTGAATCCTCCCAGAACTTATCCCAAATCTCTTTTAACTCTAGGTCCATGCGGAAGCATTCATCAACATGTGGGTCCTCGTGTACATCTTTCCACTGTTCATTTTCATACCAGTTACGGATGACATCCCAGCACCAAAGCCATACCAGGGACGGAAACACCGTAACGTTCTGTAGGTCATCTACTAGTTTATTTAAAACTTCGTAGTTGTCATCACGACGTGTTCTTTCCTGCAGATCCATATCAGCCACGTGCCTTGGTCCTCTCCTGTATTGCAAATGCTAGTGCATATGTAAGTTGATAGATGTCATGGTAGGCCTCTAATACGCCTTCCCAATATTTGCGCTCCATAGAATCCATGGCCTCGCCTGAAGCCTCTTCAGCCTCAACGGCTAACTCATATTGAATATTAGCCTCGTATATTTGGTTTTTTAGGTAACCATGCATGACGTCGGTGCCTGAAGAACCATTGTCAATTTGTTTTTGTAGGTGTGGGTCTAACTTAGTTGTGTCTATTAGTTTGTCGATATCCATGGCTAGAGTATATCACCTGCCACTGACAAAAGGTGGCGGGCTGAAAGAATCTGTCCTGACATATGGTTATACTCATAATCTAATTCCTTACAAGCCTTAGATTCAGGGTCTAGCAATTCCATTTCTTGTGCTATATTCTCCAAATCCTGTTCCAAGCTGATTATATGAATCTTCATATATTCAATGAGTTTACCAGTCCTATTAATATACTCTGATTCCATTAGATGTGCCCCTCTGCTAATAATCCTTCTAATAGGTCATTGGCCATATCCAATCCGTCTCTAACTAAATCATTAGAAGAATTGGCAGGCAGGTAAGACTTAGCAATATCAATAGCATTCTGCATATCAAATACATCCTTTGTACTATAACCTAGCATTACTTTTCCTCATCCCACTCTAGATAATATTGGTCTTCAGGTTTCAAATCATAGTATTGATTAAACCTACCCTTTAGATAATTACTAGATGACATATCCGCAATACGCCAATCTGAGTATAACTCTCCTTCATCTAAATTAGAGTTAACCCAATCTTCTAGCAATTGTTCTGCAATTTCTTGCATTTCAGCGTCGATTACCATTTGATTTTCATTTTCAAGAAATGACATTTGTTTCCTTTTCATATGCTTTTAGGGATTTGAGGGTTAATTCTATCGTAGTGTCAGGGTATTTGTCAAGGAGATAATTTACAGCCTCCCCCGCAGTTTTAAAATCAGATACATTGGAGCTATGTCCTATACCAGTCCTAATATCCATTTCCCAACAATCTACTCCGCCTGGTGATACAGAGTAATTCATTTCATATAGATCTACAAGCATATTCCACCTCTCGTTTCAGGGTCATATTTTATCATCCCGTAATCCCGTGAGTCAATTCCTAATCTCGTAATATGAGATAAATTTATGTGATCCTTATCACACGGGCAGCCAGTAATTAAAGAAGGCCTGGTCCCCCAATTGACCAGGCCTCCCATGTAGGAATGTCCCCATATGACTCTTTATCGACTTGGTGAATACCTGATAGCCGAACCTACATCATCACTCACCCGTGATACCACTATTTTACTCGACTAGAATAGTTTTGTCAAACTACTCCCATTTAATAGAATAACCATTTACCTTAACTGTCTTGCCAGTCTTAGTAAACTTTTCTACAGCCTCAGATACTAACGATTTAGGCTCAGCTGATGTTAACTTAATAAACATAGCTAAGCTGTCAGATGCCGTTGTGCCCGCATGCAGTAGGTGTGATCCCTTTTTAACTAACCACGCCATTCAACTCTCCGTTCTCTAACATTGTTATTAACCATTCAATTGCAAAGACTAACTCTTCGTCTTCTGTTCCTTCAGCTTTTGCTGTAAGTGCTTCTATAAGATCCTCACGACTGGCTTTGTACCCGTCATTCCATCCTTCTGTATACTGCATATGTTGATTGTCCATTCAACCTATCCACGTATGGAGTTAAAGGGACTATGTCCTCCTCTGACACAATAGTAGCACCAAGTTTCTCTACAAGCAGAGTTATCTTTTCAATTGCTCCAGTATCAAACTCTACTAATCCGTTTCCTAAACTTTCGGCTGGTACGCCATGCTTCATTGCTTCAAACATGGCGACTCCAACCTTATCAGTATGAATGGTGGTTATCACCAGTTCACATCCGAATCTTCAATTGTCCAGGACTCAACAATGACGTCTCCGTTGTATGCATCAAGTGTTAATGTATCCTGCAGGAAGTAATGTGCGTCGAAGTCTTCTACCTCATCCAATGGGATGTCGTAGTCAATTTCAAATGAAAGAGTTCCCGTAATACGAACAGTCTGCTTTGGTTCATGGCCAAGAATTTCGCATAGGTCATTAAGTACTTCAGACTTTTCATAGTTAGGATTGTACCAGCCGTCAGTATTTAGATTGTTAAGAATCTGACTAATCTGATTATTACTGATGCTTAGTTGCTTTTCAAGACGGACCAAAGAATCTAGTTTTCCTTCTAGGTCCACGGTCTTAATGCTTGGGTAAGTTACCTCACCGTTATTAATAACCTTATATGTAGTAAGGCTATTAGGATTGTAGGTCATAGGGACCTCTGTTGTTACCTGGTTATCCATTTTGTTACTTTCTGTTAGTAGGGACGAAAGCGGAATTGTACCACTTTCGGATGAGATATGCAACATATCTCGCCCACATGGACATGTGAGCTTTACCACACCAGATGGGAATCCAAACCCATCTGATGTAGTTACTTCGATCATAGTATCACATTCATCTGGGTCACAGATAAATGTGTACTTACTAGATACAATGTCTGACATCATGCATCTGCCTTTTCAAGTAAAGACTTGTGCTCTTCGCATTCTGCCATAGCCTCTTCATCTCGCCATGAACCCTCATTACATTCAGAGCAGAACTGACCGCAGTCGTTATCACAATAGTCTAATGTATCTAAGGAATCGCATGCATAGCATTTAGTATCATAACTAACTAGTTCTGTTACTTTACCACGCAGAATTTCTAGTTCTCCACCCCAACCCTGCTCCTCTTCATATTCTAATGTAAGAAGAGAATTAGGAACAAGATGAGATAGTTTTTCTAAAACTGTGACGGCAGGAGACCAAGCAGTTTCATACTTGTACACGAGCCAGTTATCTTCACCCTCTGACTTATATTCAAGTAACTCTGTATTAGGATATTCATCACCGTCACGTACGGCAACATCCCATTTAGTTCCCCAGTTAGAGTTATTCCATGAATACCAATCCTTTTGAGTCTTGGCATGCTCAACAGATTTAGCAAACCAATCAGGGTCCTTCATGTCAATTCCTCCACGGTCAGGTTGACATGCATACTCTTCGTCGGTAATGCCTGCATCCTTGTATGAATAGATATTGTGGAATGCAAAGACAGGATTGCTATAAGTTACCTGTGTAATTTTGGTTGGGAATCCCATACCACTAATATCGCCCATACCAAATGTTTCTTGGGCTAGAGTAAATGGACGATTCAATCTTTCTTTGATAGAATCTATCTCTTGCTTGGGGCCTTGAATTGTCAAGGTGTTATATACCCAATTTGGCATATATCCTCTTTCTGTAGTAGTTAGTGGCAGATTTTAGCATATCAGGGATATCAGTGTCAACCCCGTAATACCCGTAATACTGTGATTGTGGTCACATCCTGCCGCCCGATTTTTCAGCTTTTGTCAAATCGAAGATCAATAAAAAAAGAGCGGGGATTTCTCCCCGCCCTTCTGCGTTTTATTTACGCAAGAACCGATTGAACAACTTTTAGCAATCGATTTTTTTCCGCATTGATTTGAGCATCAAATCCTGATGCGCTTGCTAACATCGCTTCATTACTTCCACGACGAGCAGAGCGGTGCCAATCTAAACGCTCAGTTAGAGCATTTAGCGCACCCCAAGCGGTGCCAGCAATCATGTGATTGTATTCGCCAGTATAAATGTCATTCAAGGTATCAACCTTATTAGTCCATTTAGTTAGAGCGATTTTCTTCTCACCTTGTGGCTTTGGGTAAGCCTTCAAGATAATCTCATTGAATTGTTGAGCGGTGATTTCTTTCGCATACAATTCATTGGCGAGAATTGAGAATTCGTCCATGTAAGCAGTAGCAAGACCAAGAGCAGTTCTAGCGATAGCAATCTTACCTTCTGCGGTTTGAGTATGACGAATTTTGAATGATTGCTTTACACCATCTTTTTTCTTGATACGACCAAGAGCAAGATTTAGAGTGTTAGCGCATACAACACGAACAGGCGTTACAGATGCCTGAATAGCAACAGAGCCATCGTGTGATGTATTGATTAGAAGATAAGTTTTGACCTTATCTGCTACACCGCTAGGGTCTAACACAATCTCCTTATCAATCGCAAGAGAGCCGAATACAACACGACCTCCACGAATTGAGCCAGCAGTTTCCCAACGACCTCCGCCGTCTAGAATGTTATCGCCAAATGCGAATAGGTCTTCATTTTGTAGTGGAACATAACGCTCACCAACAATACCGAGAACATCGGTTTGAGATTTGTTGGTAGGATTAGTTCTAACAACATATTGATAAGACTTATCAGATGTTAGAGTAGATGGAATTTCGAGTTCTTCTAAACGAACATTCCAACCATTTAGGTTTGCTAGTTCTAGCATTGTTTGAGTATTGACTTCATCTTGAAATACAGTTCCAAGACCATGCCAAGCAGGCTCTCGCAATGATGCGAAAGATGCTTTTCCGTTTTGAGTTTCTAATTCATGAGCCATGAATTTTTCCTTTCGATAGTGGTTACAGATTGTGCCAATCTTATCATACCTAACCCATGTTTGTCTAGTTATAAGTGCCAAAATACCCGTGAGTAAGCCCGTAATGTCGTAAATGTCCGAATTTATTTTTTGTGAGCTTGATCACACGGGCCGCCCCATTTAGGGGATTTTGTCAAGTTATTCTTCGGGCAAGTTGAAAAAATCTTGCCACTCCCTATTATCTACTTTTGGATTAGGAATAGATAATAGATTTATTAGAACAGCAATAGGAATAATAACAAAGAAGATAACCATAGAACCAAAGAAAATCCACGCAAGGGCGGAGCCTAAGAAACCATAATAACTCATTGGCAAATCCTATCAGATAAGGGACGGGGTGTCAATCATTTTTTACTCGCACTAAATCTAATATCAGCCTTACCATAAACACAAAGGCCACAAGATACGCATGCAGAGCCATTAGTAGAAATTAGAGGAATGCGCTTAGCATTTTCAGGACACTTAGCACCTACTTTACCTACTAATTCTTTCATAACAGTTTCACCCATTGCGAAATTCTTAGCAAGATACGCAAGGCGTGTTCCATGCAAATCACGCAAGGCTTGTGCAGTCTCTTTATTTTCCTCATCAGTTGAGAAATATAAAGATAGGTTAGGTATATCCATTAGAATGGGTACGGCAGAATATACACGGGTGTAAACCCAGAATTGAACGTCGGGGTGTTTATTTATTACCGTTTTCCAGGCATAGGCATAAGTATCAGAGAAGAAATCGCCATCCCAGTGGATACGGAATAATTTATCTGCAGACTTTTTATCACAATCTTTTTTGAAATCAACAATCATCTCATCCAATAAAGATACCATTGTAGTTATATCTGCATTACGTAGGAGCTCCCAGTTATGGAGCAATACAGCCCTTACTCCTTTGTATACTTTTTCCAGCTTGCCAGCGTAGCAAACACTTTCACAGATAGACGTTGCGCCAGGACATGAATAAGCCTTTCCTGCAGGTAATCCGAATGTGTTGGCAATTGTTGGGGTCTTTCCATTTTTAGAGACGGCATTAGCCACTTTCCTATCGTTAGAACGTTTTAGTTTCATTGGGGTCCTTTCTTAGAATGGGCCCTATTATAACAGGGCCCACCGACATTTACCAAGATGACTGATAGTAGTAGGATAAATCCTTATACTCATCATTTTCGATCAAGGGTGCTATTTGCTTGATAGTATCCTTGATATCTTGCCAATAGTATTGGTCAATATCATAGGAGCCAAAGAAGAAACCAGAACTAGGCATTAGTTCGCTAGGGTCTTTCTTGAATAACGCTTGACGGCAGGTAGTAAGTAACTCTTTTAGTTTCTCACGAGATACATAGTATTCACCACAGTTATCTTCACCGTCTTGTACATTGTCGACAAACCATTTATGAATTTGGTTAGCCTTGCGCCAATAGGCGACGTTTATTGACACATCTACACCATAGATACTTTCTTTATCTACAAGAGTATCTACACCAGCAGACTTTACTACATCATTCCATTGTGGGGTGGTAGCCTCAGAATACTTAGTATCGCTATCACGGTCTAACTTATTCCAGTCGATTTTATTTATATGCTTACGAGCAGAGAGGTACATATCTAAACCCATTTTATTTCCTTTCTAATATTCCGCAATTATAGCAGAGGGGGCTGACATTATTTGTGTTTCTTTTTCCTTGTGTATACTTTTTTGCTAGGAACAGGGGTAGAGGCATTACTACGGCGTAATTCTTGAATACGGCGCAATTCCTCTTTAGTTTTCCTAGTTTTAGTAATCATTTGCCCATTTTAGCAGAAATTACAGGGATATTCAAATCCTACCCGTAAGTAGCTCTGTGAGAAATATCACACGGGCGGCCCGCATTTCTGATCTAAAAAGAGAAAACCCGCCATGGAAAGAAAGGTAGACCATGGCGGGCGGAGAAGAACTCAAACTAACTTTGTATTATTTTTGTTAGTGGTTCAATTCTCCAAACTTGTGTAGCAGTTTATAGTCTTGCTAAGGACCTTGCTATTAGTAAGTTTTTACCATAGCAAATCTCTGTTGGTTATTAGCCAAACGCAACATAACCTTAGTTACATTACGAGAGATTGGAACGAACTTTTCGATACGACCTGTTACACCTGTCTTGCTTGTTGTAAATAGGTCACCAACTTGGTAAGTGTATCCTCCGAGTGTCATCTTTCTTTCCTTTCGTTGTTGTTATTGGGATTATTATACTACTGGGGTCTGACATTTTGGGGGGAGTTGCCTCCCCCCAATCTGTTAGAGATAACGAGCAATAGCGTTATAGGTTGAAGTTGAAACTACTTCCTCATCTGTCATCTTGAGAATACGGATAGCGTTTTCAATCTCCTCTACCATTTCCTTGTATTGCCAATCGTGGAAACTCTCAAAATCCTTTTCAGGCTCTTTTGGTAGTTCAATAGCACCTTTAGGTAGGTTGAAAGATACTGCGATTTCGCCATTGTATCTTGTATGAGCAGACAAGTCCTCTGCCTTTGAGATAGCATTTAGAGCAAGTTTCGCAACTTCCTTGCCATACTTCTCCTGAGCCTTTTGGAACTTCTCCTCATTTATCTTTTGGTTAGCCTTATCTTTCTTGATTTGGTCTAACTTAGTTTCAAGTGCCTTGATTACTTTTGAGGTAGCAATCTTGACATTTATGGCTTTGCCTCTTGACATTGTTTTCCTTTCGTAGTGGTTTTGTTAGGGTGTATTATACTACCCCCCACCGACATTTTGATGGGGGGTAGTAGCAACTACTTTACAGTAGTCCAGCGGTCTGTGCCATTTACGGACAGACGAACACGCACCGAGCCAGATGCGTTCTTTACTACTTCCTGAACTACGCCTGAAACACCAGACTTAGCAGTAGTAATGGTTTCACCGATTTTTGGTGTGTTAGCCATTTTTGCTTCCTTTCTCCTAGACCCCGTATTATACACGAACCCAATGACATTTTCTACTTTTGAGCCCCGTGAAATCTGTGATAAATCTCATAATGTCGTAATTTGACAAAGCTATGTTTTTGGGGGCGGCACCCCAAAGGGGGGCGTGTCAAGTAGACACGCCGTTAGTTACTTTACTTTTTCTATATTTATAACTTCATACTCTTCATCTATTACTAGAGTTTCACCAAAATACCAATCGCTTGGATCAGTATCAGTTTTTACTGATAAAGTTATTAGATATTTTTCCATTTAGTATTCCTCTCCTTCAGAAATCCAAGCATCAAGGTGGTGCTGTTCAACAATAGCCCAAGCAGGTGCAGTATTTTTTCCTTTATAAGATACGCCTTCAGGCATAGCAATTTCTCTATCTGAATCTAATTCGTTATATGCTTCGATAGCCTCGATGCATGGCATTACCATACTACTAGGAACGGGCGGATAATGATTAGAAGATAAGTGAATACCAATAGCGGTAGATAAATCTAAATCACCATTTGCTAAATCGTGTGCAAAATTACTTCCCACTTACTACTCCATTTCTATAAAAGTGTTTAGTATACATTTTACCAAACGGGTCTGACAAGTTATAAGTTGCGTATTCTTTAGCATCACCATAATCAACGCATTTATTCCACGCATTTACGGCTTCAAGCATATCCGCAGTTCTGATAGTGCTAACTAATTCCCCGTCATAGGAAATTGTTAGCGCATAGTTATATTCTTTTTCCATTAGAATGGCACCTCCGCACACTCGCAAGCAATTACTTCATAGTCTTGGTTATTGCCCCAAAAAATCAAGCCATATCCATTACACTCATCGCACTCTGTGCGAAATACTGAATTTATCATTAGTTATCCTTTCTTTGTGTTAGTGGGTAGATTATACACCTACCCACCGACAATTTACGCTAGGGCTAAAATAGCCTGTTCAGCACCGTCATTTATTACTGATAACTCATACTCTAATTCCTCACGGGAAAGTTGAGCAGGGTTGCCAATAAGTTCGTGAATCATTTCCTCGTGTAATCCTTGCAATACTTCCGCAGGCATACGAGAAATTTGTGAATAGAAAGAGCCAGCAGGGTCAATTTCAGAAACGAAATCTACGCCATCTACAGTTACGGGGAATTTAGCCCAAGTTGTTGTGTTTATCATTTTTTTTCCTTTCGTGGTTATTTGGGTAATTATACAATAGGGGTCTGACATTTAGTCAGACACCCTTACGGCTACTGTTGCCCACTCATCTTTTAGAGAGCCTGTTGGGCGATAGCGAATTGCGAACGCTTCATAGCCTTCAGATAAATAAATATCCTCACGCTTTTCTGCGAAGTTGATTACGCCCCCATTGAAACGACGGCGGAGAGAAGTAGGTGCGTAGTATTGGTCTACTAGCAAGTCTACAATTGAATATGAACGCATTTAGTTATCCTTTCTTTATGCCCGTAATTATAGCCGAAAGGACTGACATTTTCCATTCGACACGCCGATAAATCAGCTTTTTGTGAAATTTCTCACATTCCCGTAATTCTTGTGAGAAAGATCATAATGTCGTAAATGTCCGTTTTGTCCGTGGCAGCAAATTCGGACATATCGGACATGTTGAAAGTTCAACCAATTTAGTTGAACCTTCAACAATTTTATTTAGATCAGAATCCGTTTTCTTTTATGTCTTGAATTACTAAACGCAACAAATAAAAAACAGAAATCAAAAGTCCGAGCTGAACTAAAGTTGTAAGAAATCTACTCACCTAAAACTCCTTTTTCTAATTCTTGAAATTCTTCAATTTC
>JACCDI011590763.1_pt1 | contig 12277 bp, 12 predicted proteins | sample 7442791 | NCBI WGS metagenome assembly JACCDI01 (sample SAMN15323434, study PRJNA562643) | freshwater metagenome | isolation source: river surface water | place: USA:Blue River Watershed | collected 2017-08-15
CCCTGAAATAGAGTTTGATCGCCCTGCTGACTGACTTGCCCATCGATAAGGTTGGCAGTCCCAACGAATCCCGCCACAAACGAGTTAACCGGGTAGTCATAGAGATCGATCGACCGACCGACTTGCTGCAAGACCCCATGATTGAGGACGGCCATCCGATCAGCGGTGGTCATGGCCTCCTCCTGGTCGTGGGTCACAAAAATGGTGGTGATACCCAGCGTCCTCTGAAGCTTTTTCAGCTCATCTCTCATCTGGACACGAAGGTTCTTATCCAAATTGGAGAGGGGCTCATCTAGGAGAAGAATCGCTGGCTCAATCACAATGGTCCTGGCCAGGGCAACACGTTGCTGCTGTCCTCCAGACAGCTGATTGGGGCGTCGATCGGCAAAGTCTGCGAGACCAACGACATCTAAAACGGCAGCGACCCTTTTTCTGATGTCGGCCTTTGGGACTTTGCGTTCAACGAGTCCAAAGGCGACATTATCGAAGACGGTCATATGGGGCCAAAGAGCGTAGTTCTGAAACACCATCCCCACCTGGCGGGACTGAGGCACAAGCCCTGAGACATCGCGGCCATCAATCAAGAGTCGACCACCCTGGTTACGATTAAAACCGGCAATGAGTCGAAGCAGAGTCGATTTACCGGATCCGCTTGGACCAAGCAGGGCAAAAAACTCGCCAGGCTCAATCCTGAAAGACACATCTCGTAATACGGCATTCTTTCCATAAGACAGAGAGATGTTTTGAGCCTCAAGTAACCCTTTTTTCATGACCATGCTTTCGTCGAGAACATTAATCAGTCTTTCGATTGGTGCGGTATCGCTCTGCTGCGACATTCGATGCGTAGGTTCCAATGGCAACAATCAGAACAGCAATGACGCCCAGCGCCGCGCCTGGCCCTCGACCGGCCAAGCTTTGCATATAGAGATAGATGCCGTAGCTCATGGGGGCATTTGACTCGACTGAGGTTAAAAGAAGGGTGGCTGAGAGTTCAACGGAGGCTGTGATGAAACTCGTTACAAATCCAGCCAAAATGCCACCGGCCATGAGGGGAATCATGATGCGTCTAATGGTGCTGAGCCTGCCGGCCCCGAGCGAGTTGGCTGCCTCTTCTAGCGACTCGTGAACCTGCTGAAGGGCGGCCATACATGATCGAAGCGCGTAAGGAAGTCTGCGCACGGCGTAGGCAATCATGATCAGCACCCACGTTGTCACAATCGGCGTATCGGTAAACGGCAGTGTCTGGCCTTTGAACATACGCAGATAACCAATGGCCAAAACAAGTCCTGGGATCGCCAGGGCAGTCGATGACAAATGGTCTAACCACTGACGTCCTGGTAGTTGTGTGCGCAGAATCAGGTAGGCAATGGCGACGCCTAGCATGATGTCGATTCCCGCTGCTGTCAGGCAATACAGCAGCGTGTTCCAGATCATCTGACTGGAGTTTTGAATGACGGTTGAATAATGGCTGAGCGTGTAGGCATCTGGAAGAACCGAAAAGCTCCAGACCTTGGAGAACGACATCAACAGAATGCCGAGATGCGGGGCCAGCACGACAAGTAACACCAACCCTATCCACCCGTAAGCCAGGACCGATTGCAATGTGTTGAGACGTCTCTGCCGAATGCTGCTGCCCCCTTTTTGAAGGGTGGAAAAGTCTCGACCCTTGAGAGCCAGGGCAGACATCCATAGGGCAACTACCGAAAACACCACCATGATGACGCTGATGACGTAGCCCATCGGATCTTCGACGCCAACGGACGTGATGCGCAGGTAGGCCTGTGGAGCCAGCATGTTTGTCACGCCGAGCACCAGTGGAGTACCAAGGTCATCAAACACTTTTACAAAGACCAAGGCTGCGCCGGCTATAAACCCTGGCATGGCCAGCGGAAATATCACCCTTTTAAAAATGGTCCATCCGCTCGCACCGAGATTCTGGGCGGACTCTTCCATGGCACCGTCGATATTTCGCATAGAGGCAGCCAGGTTGAGCAATATGAAGGGAAAGTAATGAATGGCTTCAACAAAGACGACACCCCAGAGACCCTGCATGAACGGAATATTGATTCCAAACCAGTCACCAAGCAGGAGGTTGACGGACCCACTCTTGCCAAAGATGAGTTGCATGGCAACGGCGCCCACAAAGGGAGGCATGATCAAGGGCAGTACCCCAAGCGTCTGAATCAGAACGGATCCACGGAAATCAAAGCGAACCGTGAAATAGGCCAAGGGGATGGCGATGAGCGATGCGAACAAGACCGATGCCAGTGCAACGATCAGGCTATTGATGAATGACTCTTTGAAAATGTCCTGGCTGAAGAAGTTGAGGAAATGACCGAGTGTTGGAGTTCCCGCCTCGTTAACAAAAGCCGTGTAGAAGACGAGGAGAACTGGAATGACCAGAAATACAAGCAAGAGCAGGAAGACGAGTCCGTATACAAACCATGGACCTAATTCATGGAGAAACGACCGAGAGGTGTCGTGGTGGTTGGACAACATCGAAGCAGACTGACTCACTCGGGGGTTTCTCGTGTGTGGAGAAGGCTAGGGGCTGACAGGCGGGCCTGCCAACCCCTTTTTTCGCCGTTGGTCTAGCGAATGGCGGCAGTTGCCTGGACAGCCAGAGCCTGCGCCTTGGCGTAGTTATCTTTCGCCTTGCTGGCCCATCGCTCTTCGAGTTCTGCCACTCGTTTGCTGACCTCTACGTCCTTGCGAGACTTCCTGAACAAGTCGAGTAACTCGTTACTCTTGACCTCTGTCTCAGATAGCACGGGAGAGTAGGCCAGTTCCTTGGCCTGGCGAATGAGATCGGCCGCCTGGGGGTTGTTCTTGCCAGCCAGCTTTTTCTCTGCGTCGTGAATAGCCTTGGTAACGCTCTGCAGTTCCTTGAGTCGGAACGTCACCATCTGATCAAACATACCCACCACAATAGAACGCCGCTCCTCAGACAGGTTGGAGTTGAATTTAACCTTCGCAGCTTTTGCAACCTCCTGAATGTTCGGATAGTTCTGCGGTGCCTTCATCGTGGTTCCTGGTCCGTACGGCACTACAGGCATCCGGCTAATGGCTGGATCAAACAGCAAGTTCTGTCCCTCATCGGAGAGGGTGTAGGTCATAAAGGTCTTGGCTTCTGGTGCATTTTTAGCGCCACTGATCAGCCCAATGTTGGCAGGCACAACAGCAGTCATGGATGGATATACAAACTCAACGGGAAACCCGCTGTATTTACCGGCTAATCCAAAGAAATCAATAACAAGTCCAACCCCAAATTGGCCGTTGTTCACGCCATCCGGGACACCGAAACTGCGTTCGGTGACGGCAGCCGCGTTCCCGGTGATCTGCAGAATCTGACCCCATCCTTTCTTCCAGCCTTCTCCTTGCAGAATGGTCTCAACCGTCAGATGAGTCGTGCCTGATCTTGATGGGGAGGAGATGGCTACATGACCAAAGTATTCAGGCCGGATCAGATCGACCCACTCCTTCGGTGCGGGCAACTTATTAGCCTGCATATATCGTGTATTCCACATTAACCCATAGCCGGCCAATGCTTGACCATAGTAGAGGCCTTCCGGATCGTTGATCGGATAGTTACCAATTTTTGCTGGTGTCCGAGGGTTCTTTACTTCGGGTGCGCTGGTTAACAACTTGTCTCGGCTCAAGACCTCGAATGCACTGGGATCCGACACCCACATCACGTCAGGTCGTTGTCCGACAGGCAGTTCCCGGATATAGGCCAAAGCCGCAGCGGTATTCTTATTCAAAATTTCAAGCTTGATGCTTGGATGCTTGGATTCAAAGGCTTTCTTGTAGGCCGCCGTTAATTCCTTAGGGAAGGACGTAATGACAGTGACTGTGCCTGCCTGAGCAATGCTGGACAGAGCCAGCACGCAGCTGGCAAGAGTTAGTTTTTTCCAGGTCTTCTTCAATTGTCTTCTCCTTGTTATGAAATAGGACGCTCAATGAGTTCGATCTTGTATCCGTCAGGATCCTGCACAAACGCGATTACGGTAGTTCCTCCCTTCACAGGGCCTGCCTCGCGTGTAATCAGGCCACCGGCCTGTCGAATGCGCTGACAGGCCTCCGCAGCATCTGGAACAGCAATAGCCATATGGCCATAAGCGGAGCCCAAGTCATATTGCTCCACGCCATAGTTATAAGTCAGCTCTATTTCAGCGTGCCCCTCGGCATTACCTTTTCCAAACCCTAGGAATGCGGTGGTGTATTTCTGTTCTGGTCTGTCAGAAGTCCGCAAGAGGTTCATGCCGAGAACCTCTGTATAGAACTCGATGGAGCGATTTAGGTCTCCAACCCGAATCATGGTGTGTAGCAATCTCATTCTGAAAATTTCTGGTTATCGGTCTGCAAGTGTTGCAAGGCCTCGGTAAAACCATCGGCAGACTCCTGCCGACAGACGTAACTTGGCCAGTCGGTCATAAGATGCCGGTACCGTAGAACATTTGCAACACCAATTGATCGCTTAAAAAAAGAAAACATGGGGCTGTCATTGGGGGAGTCGCCTATGTATACGAAGTCGGCCGCCAGATCCGACTCCTGACGACTAAACCGCTCATTCAACATGTCAACAGCTGTGGTGAGTTTGTCGAAGTCTCCAAACCACCCATTTACATGAATTGAGCTGATCTTGGCCGTCATCCCAGCCTCCCGCATCAGCGCGGCAATGCGCTCTGCAGCAGTCAGGTCCAGGGGCCCGCAGTCCTCGGCAAAATCTATGGCGAGATCACTGATACGGTAGTCTTGATCGGATGCAATCTGGGAACCGGGTACCTCACTCAAAATTCGCGTGGCAATCGATCTAAACGCGCGCCGACTTAGCTCTCGTTCTTTTTCGCTTCGTTTGAACTGTCGATTCATCCTACGAAGGTCTCGGTCAAAGGAAAACCAGAAGGCGCCGTTCTCTCCAACCACAGCATCGATAGGCCACATTCTCGCGAAGTGATCGCACCACCCCGCAGGCCGGCCGGTAATAGCTGCCGCGAATCGTCCCGATGCCTGCCATGCACTGAGCGCGGAGAAGGCCTTCGCGCTCATTCTTCCGTCGGTTGTAAACGTGTCGTCGATGTCGAATAGAAGCCCCCTGATCGGCGGATCCAAGGGCATTTCATCCAAGGGCCGCACGTTAGACCCTAGTCCTAAATGATGCGCTTACGAATCTGGGTGACCAGAATCTCAGCGATGACCACAATCACGAAAATGGACAACAAAATAAGCGAGACTCGTGTCCACTGGAAAAGGTTGAGGGCAGTATCCAGTGCCATACCAATACCGCCTGCGCCCACAAGTCCTAGCACAGACGACTCTCGAATATTGATATCCCACCTAAACAAAGTCACTGACCAGAACGTAGGCTCAAGTTGCGGCCAATAGGCTTTCAGTAAAACCGCCATCCAGGAGGCACCGGCGGCTTGCAAGGCCTCAACACTCTTTGGGTCAACTTCCTCCAAGGCCTCGCCAATGAGTTTGCCAACGAATCCAATCGATCTAAACGCAATGGCCAGCGTGCCGGCCAACGCGCCGGGACCGAAGATTGCAACAAACAAGAGCGCCCAAATCAGCGAGTTAACCGACCGAGTGCTGACCAAAATGAGACGCGCAAATCCATTTAACAGACTATTCTGAACAAGATTTTTAGCCGATAAGATGCCGACTGGGACAGCCATCAGAAGCGACAAGATGGTGCCCATTGTTGCGATGTGAATGGTGTCCATGAGAGGGTCGTGGACGCCGTCTGGATAGAAGCCGTAACTAATCGGCCACATCCGCACCAATAGATCTTTGACCTGCTCTGGTGCGTCTAGAAGGAATTCGGGAATAATCTCAACACTTTTTGCTGAATACACAACTGCAAAAATCAGACTCAAAAAAAGCAGTGAGCGCAGCAGTCTCTGCTTTGCGCTAAAGCGTTCCCATGTAGCCTGGGGCCGGGGCATGCCGTGGTCATGCATTGGTGCTGCTCACGTCAACGGCCAGTATCTTTCGCACCCATCTAGCTAGGCTCTCACCGATCATGATCATGACAATGATGGCAATGAGAATGGCACATACAAAGTCATAGTCAAAGCGCTGAAAAGCTGCGAAAAGGGTCCCACCGATTCCCCCGGCACCGACAATTCCAACCATGGTCGAGTTTCGTAGATTAGAGTCGATTTGATAGGTCGCAAAACCTACAAAGCGCGAGAAGACCTGTGGAAAAACTCCATAGGTCAAGACGCTCATGAATGGAGCGCCAGAGGCTCGGACCGCCTCCACCTGTTTTAAGGAGATCTCTTCAATGGCCTCTGCGAAGAGTTTTCCAATAAAGCCGATTGAGGCGACGATGAGCGTCAGAATGCCAGCCATGGCGCCAAAACCGACCGCCTTCACAAAGAGAATGGCCACGATAACCGGGTGAAACGACCTGGATAAGGCTATGGTTGTTCGCGCTGGCCAGCTGACCCACGCTGGCATTAGGTTGCGGGCGGCGAGGACTCCAAGCGGGAGGGATAACAGAACCCCACAGAAGGATGCAAGGATTGCAATTTCCAGGCTCTCCAACAGGCCTTTGATCATGCTGTCCGGCTGCAGCGCTGCGGGTGGGAACATGCGACCAAGAAAACGAGCCGCGTTGTCTAGCCCGACCATGAAACGGTCCCAGGTAAAGTCCAGGCGGGCGCCAGCGAAGATCACATAGGCGATCAACACAACCCAGCCCAAGGTTAACCATGGCCGCTTTGGGAATGCTACTGCAGCCAATCTTCCCCACCGTATATGGAGCGCAGGACGGCATCCGATAGGTTGGAGGGGGCACCGTCATAGACAATCTGTCCACCGGACATGCCGACAATCCTGGAGGCAAAGCGCCTGGCTAGGTCGACGTCGTGCATGTTGATGACTACCGGAATGTCGAATTTTTCGCCGATGGAGACCAGCAATTGCATGATTTCGACAGAAGTCTTTGGATCCAGCGACGAAGTAGGCTCGTCGGCCAGCAGCAGGCGCGGATTCTGCATTACGGCCCGGGCTATGCCCACCCGCTGCCGCTGACCGCCGGACAGACTATCTGCTCGCTGGCTTTCAAAACCACTCAGTCCAACAATTTCTAGAAGCTCAAATGCTCGGTCAATGTCCTGCTGCGGGTATTTCCTGCGCCAGGCTTTCCAGGCAGACAGGTAGCCGAGTCGCCCAGTGAGAACATTCTCCATGACGGACAGTCGTTCGACCAAGTTGTACTCTTGGAAGACCATGCCGATCTGCCGGCGGGCCAGTCGAAGCGCCCTGCGATCGAGTTGGGTTAGATCCTGCGTCTGGAATACAACCGAGCCGGAAGTCGGTTCAACGAGGCGATTGATGCATCGAATCAGCGTGGACTTACCGGTACCCGACGGCCCGATGATGGCGGTGATGCCACTGGAGTCGATGTCAAGGTCTATGGCTCGGAGAACGGGCTTCCCAGGGACGTACTCCTTGGAAAGCCCGCGGATTGATAACGCCTGAGTTACGAGCGTGCTCAAAGTTACTTCTTCGCCTTGGCTTCTGCAGCCTTCTTTCTGGCCTCAGCTTCACGGGCTGACTCGCGCTCGTAGGCAGCACTGTTGAATTTCTCCCCACCCGCTTCGGCCACCTGACGGACGATGGCCCAGTCTTTTTGGAAGGTAACGGGGAAGAAGCGGTCGGCACCGTCGAAGGCCTTCTTCATATCATCGGTAAAGCGATAGTCGTAGAAACACTTGAGCATTTGGTCACGAAACTTGGGCTCAAGGTCATGCGCGTAGGCGAACGATGATGTTGGAAATTTGGCACTCTTGTAGATGACTCGGAAATCATCCTCTTTAATCTGACCTCGCTGAGCCATTCGATAGAAGACGTCCGAGGCCACTGCGGCGCCATCGTAGTCACCCGACCGAACACCAAGCACCGACTGGTCGTGTTTTCCGGAGAAGAGAATGTTGTAGTCCTTGCCAGGGCTTAGACCTTCTTTGGGAAACAGTGCCATTGGTGCCATGTGTCCCGAGTTAGAAGACGGTGACGTGTGGGCAAATTTCTTGCCCTTGAGATCCGCCAATGTCTTGAAGGCGCTATCTTTTTTGACAATGACAATCAAGTTGTAGCCCTGAAACTCCTTCTCATACCCCTTCACTGCAAAGGGAACGGCGCCTGCGATGTTTACGGCAAAAGCGGTGGGGCCTGTCGAAAATCCGCCGACGTGTAGGCGACCAGAGCGCATGGCCTCGATCTCAGCCGCATTCGACTGAACCTGGAAAAACACAACACGCTTTTTTGTGCACTGGGCGAGGTGATCAGTGAAGGGCTTGAAAATCTTTTCGTAAACTGCCGGATCCTCAACGGGTGTATAGGTAAAAACAATCGTGTTGGGGGTCTTTAGTTTCTTGGGGTCCGTTGGGGTGTCTGCGACCATGTCTTTGTTTTCGTCGCAGTACTGGGCGTCAAGGTCGCCTCGATTTTTACAACTCTCTTGCGCGATCGCTTGTGATCCAATGAGCAGCGAGAGTCCGAAGAGTGCATAAAGCATTTTTTTCATGGTTATCTCCTTTGTGCTGGTGAGTGTAATAAATTTGTCATGAATCGAGATGCGCCGAGTCGTTGAAAGCGTGGCGTTAAGGGTTTATACCAAGGAGCGTGATGGCCAGTCCGACAAGGTCCATGAAATCGTCGCGAATAGCTGTGATTGGTGGTGGCATCAATGGCGTCATGACAGCCTGGGCCCTTGTTAATGCGGGTGCCAAGGTTACCCTTTTTGAGGCTGGTCAATTGATGTCGCAGACCAGTTGCGCTTCCACCAAGATGCTGCATGGCGGATTGCGTTATCTGGCGCAGTTTAAATTTTCAATGGTTCGAGAGTCACTGCAGGAGCGTCGATGGTGGCAATCTCAGAACACAGGTCTTGTCGATCCGATTGCAATCGTCGTGCCCATTCGGAACTATGACGTTATGAAATGGCTCCTGGTCTGGTGCGGAGTCAAGCTATACGACCGACTCGCCTCTGGATCGGGCTTTCCAACATCACGCTGGGTGAACCGTAATCAATTGCGACAGCGGTTTCCCACGTTAAAAGCCGGCGGCCTGATGGGTGGCTGGGAGTACTGGGACGCACAGATGCAGGATCAGGCCTTAGGTCTCTGGGCGGTCCGACAAGCGATCGCCGCTGGTCTTGAGGTTCGTGAGGACAGTCGTGTGCAGAGCATGACGATAGATGGGTCCTTGACCCTATCTGGCTCGAAGAGTGAACGTTTTACTTTTGACTTGATTGTGAATGCGGCGGGTCCCTGGGCGGAGAGCTTGCTGGATGCGTCGTTGATTCCCCACGAGATTGGATTAACCCTCATTCGTGGAACCCACCTTTTGGTCTCGGCTGTTCCGTCGGCTGGTCTTGCTCTTCCTCACAAAGATGGCCGTTTAATTTTTTTTCTGCCCTACCAAGCCAGGGGGCTACTCGGCACAACCGAAGAAGTTCAATCGATTGATGATCCGATTAAGGCGTCATCTTCTGAGGTGGACGAACTCCTGAGTTGTTATGCTGATTGGTTTCAAGAGCCCCTCAGATCAGAGAGCATCAAGGAGGTTTTCAGCGGCCTGCGTCCGGTGGTCCGACAGAAAAAGAAGTCTCTTAGTAGTGCGAGTCGGGAGGCGGTGATTGAGTCGCGAGGTCGATTGATTACTGTGTGGGGAGGGAAGTGGACAACGTCCAGGCGTCTTGGCCTGTCAGTGGCGGGTGTTTGCGATCAGTTGCTTGCGGTAGGGAAATCCGAAGCGACCTCTAAAGTCGTCAACGCTTCAATTCATGAGGCTAGCCACGAAAAATAAAGTAGACCGCACCCACCAGGCACAGGCCAGCCCACAGATAGTCGAGCTTAAAGGGCTGCTGCATGTAATACATGGAAAAGGGCACAAAGACGCATAGCGTGATGACCTCTTGCATGATCTTGAGTTGCCCTAGGCTCAGGTGCATGTAGCCCAGCCGGTTGGCGGGCACCTGTAAGGCATATTCCAGCAGGGCAATGGACCAGCTCACGCCAATAGCCATCCAGAGCGGTGCAGTTGCCAGGTTTTTAAGGTGCCCGTACCAGGCGAAGGTCATGAACACGTTGGATAAAACGAGCAGTCCAACGGTTAGAAGGATGGCGATGCTCGGTGATAGGCTCGTCAAGCTAGTCTCCTGGTCGTTGGCACAGTAAAGTTTGGGCTCATGTTCGGGCTACCCTGGAGCAGGCCCATAAAAAACGCCACAGGATTTCTCCTGCGGCGTTTTTGTTTTGGGTCGCTTACAGCTTACTTGGCAGCGCGACGCTTGGCAGCGGTACCAACGGCAGCTTCGCCAGCTTTCACAGCGGCTTCAACATTGCTCTCAACCAGTTCTTTGGCCTGAGCGGTAGCCTTGGAGATGGCGTCGAAAGCGGTGTTCGAGGCAGCGAAGGCCGACTTGACCAGGGCAACCATGCCCTCGGTACCAGCAGGAGCGTTCTTGGTCATTTCGTTGATGGCGGCAGCGAACTGCTTGTTGGCAGCAGCGATCTGGGCCTCGGCCACCTTGGCAAACTCGCCGGCGACTTCGGTGTTCAGGGCGTAGACGTTGCGACCGTAGGCCTGGGCCTTGGCAGCCGTGGGGGCAGCAGAGGCCTGAACAGCAGCAGCCAACTCCGACACGTCTTTGACCTTCAGGAGGTCAGAAGAGGTCTCAGCGACGTCAGCCAGGCTGGCTTTGGCAGCTTGCAGGTTCAGTTCGATGTACTTCTCGACGGCCTCGAGCGAGCGGGCAGCCATCTGGATGGCAACGGCTTGGGCTTGCTTGGCGGAATCAACAGCTTTTTCAGCGATAGCGGCGTTGGAGATCATGGTGTTTCCTTTCAGTTTGGGTTTGAGCGTACTTGTTCACAGCACTTCTATGGAATGAACTGTAATGACGCGATGCACCAAAAGCAAGTGCGCTGCAACAAAATAATATAAAAAATGTTTAAAATCAGTGACATATATTTGTTTATGAAGCTAGTATTTTTCAATATCACGGCGCGAGGGGCGCCTTGAAATGATGCGGAGCGTCTAGGACAGTCTCGGCCCGTTCTTGACGGTGGGAAGCCTTCGCCTCAGGCTGTCGTCCATCTCATACACATTGGTGGCCTGAATGCACCATCGCAAGCCTGGTTTAGTCGTTCTTCGGAGTCTTCTGTGGGTTGGCCTCTGGGGCATCTGCTCGCACGGTATGACTGCAGCGATCGTCCCCGAATCGGTAGAGCTGGCCAAGTCAGTCCCGATTGCAGACGTTCACATGCACCTGGTTGGGATGTCTCTGTCTGATCATCAGGCCCAGATGGATCGCAACAAGGTTCGTTGGGGTGGGGGCGTGGGACGAGCCTCGGACAAGTCGCCCACTCCAGATGAGGTTCGCAAGAGTCTGGGATCCAGATATTTCTTTGGTCTCGGACAGGAGGAATTCACCCGTGTATTTTTTTCCTCTGGCCCCACTGGTCTCGTAGACCCAAAGAGTGTGGCCTTTGAAGAAATGTTTGCCGTGGCGGATCAGTTGCTACAGAGCCGCCAAGCATACGGATTTGGAGAGCTGCACATCGACAATTCTCAGTCGTTCTCCACCCATCAGTTCGCGCGCAAGGTGAAGTTCGACAACCCAGTTGTAAGAAAAATGTACGAAGTGGCGAGCAAGCACGGCGCGTTTATTCAATTTCACATGCAGGCCGACCCCGGGAATTTGGCTGATTTGGAGCGCTATCTGCAGGAGTTTCCCAGGGTGAATACGATTCTGTCGCATAGCCTGCCTTATTCGAAGCAGCCCCTGCTTCGGGATCTGTTGGCGAAGCACCCCAATCTCTATCTTGATCTCTCCCGAAAGGGCAGCATCCTGAATGACAAAGAGGCTGCGCAGGCCTTCAATGGATCCGCCGGCCCCAAGGACAATTGGCTCAAAACCATTGAGCAGTTTCCCGACAGATTTATGGTGGGCAGTGACACTCATGCTCCGGATGAACATCGGTATGACGATGTCATGAAGGAATTTAGAGAGGGCTTGTTCCCTTATTTGCGGCCCGAGACAGTCAAGAAGGTGGCATTTGAGAATGCCGTTAGGGTGTTTGGGCTGAAATAGTGTTGTTTGGTTTGAGTCTTAAGTTGTAATCTCTTCTCTATGGGGACGTAGCTCAGCTGGGAGAGCGTCGCGTTCGCAATGCGAAGGTCGGGAGTTCGATCCTCCTCGTCTCCACCAACGTTAGGCTCACGTCATGACTACTCAGATCCCTCTCATTGGCCTTGGCAC
>JACCDI010887194.1_pt1 | contig 12276 bp, 12 predicted proteins | sample 7442791 | NCBI WGS metagenome assembly JACCDI01 (sample SAMN15323434, study PRJNA562643) | freshwater metagenome | isolation source: river surface water | place: USA:Blue River Watershed | collected 2017-08-15
ATGCTGTCGCCCTTGACCCGGATCAGGACGGTTTTTGCTGGTTGCTCAATCAAAAACCTATCAATCGTGATGGGTTCATGCATATCGCTATCAGCCGTGGTGGGCATGCCTGCTGGGATTGGTTGATTGGCAATGGCGCGTTCAAAGAATCTATCGCTCGGCGCCCAATCGCCGTCAGAAGTGCGCTCTAAAAATCCCGTTTCTTCGAGTCTTTCTAATGCCTTTTTGACAGCAGATTTGGAAGCGTAGCCGAGCAGGGTCATGAGCCGCGCGTAGGACGGCAGTACCCGGTGCTCGGCGTAATAGCCTTGCAGGGTGGCGAGGTGGTCTTGGTCGTTGATGGCTTTTTTCACGACCTTATTTTAGAGAACGTTCGTTCTCCGTGCAACCGATTATAAGTATTATTAATTTAATACTATTTGACTGAAGTTCCCGCACCCATCCGAAGCATTCCAAAACGTCCTGGTGGGCATTAAGCATTCGCTCGCTCAGAATTTTGATGATCTCGTTGACCATCAAATCTTGGCTACCAATGCTTGAAATAAACCGCCGATCACCAGAGTCCATGACCGTAGAAGAGCGTATGGACGAGGTGTCTGCCCTCCTGGCGAGGGGCATTTACCGCTTGTGGGAACAATCTGTTTCGAAGTCAAAAAATATGGCTTCAAAGACGCATTTAGGACTTGGCTATTCCGGTGACCAGAGCGTTCATACGAACCCGTCAAACAATGTCATGGAAGCCCAATGAATGCTTTTTCAACGTCCTATAAAACACCGCAAGCGATCATTGCCAAAATCGCTGCACTTCCGGATATGCCGATGAATGACATCAAGGCTCTGTGGAAGAGTCTATTCGGTACTGACAACCCGACCCACAATCGCCAGTTCCTGGAGCGTCGAATAGCCTACCGATTGCAAGAAATCGAATTTCGTAAAGTAGATAGAGCGCTGATGGATCGTAATAAGCGCCGTATCCAACAACTCATCGAATCCGGAAAAAACAAAAAAAGTGACCGTGATTTACAACTTGCGGCCGGCACGATTCTTACCCGCGAATACCAAGGTAGAGAATTCCGGGTCATGGTATCGGTTGATGGACAGTATGAATATGAGGGGCGCCCGTATCGTAGCCTATCGCGCATAGCCAAGGAGATCACCGGGACCGCTTGGTCGGGGCCAGTATTTTTTGGCCTGAAGGTCAAACCAACAGCCAAGAAAGCGCCAAAGAAAGGAGGGCGCAAATGAGCGAGCCTCTCAAGCGACGGCAAAGGTGTGCAGTTTACTGTCGCGTGTCCAGTGATGAGCGACTAGATCAAACCTTCAATTCAATCGACGCTCAGAAAGAAGCAGGGCACGCCTACATCGCCAGTCAACGTAGTGAAGGCTGGATTCCAGTTGCTGACGATTATGACGATGGCGGATTCTCGGGCGGCAATATGGAGAGGCCGGCGTTAAAGCGACTAATGGCTGATATTGAGGACGGGCGCATCGATATTGTCGTGGTCTACAAGATCGACCGGATGACCCGAAGCTTGGCTGACTTCTCAAAAATGGTAGAAGTATTTGAGCGGATCGGAATTTCATTTGTATCGGTAACTCAGCAATTCAATACCACTACGTCCATGGGACGTCTGATGCTCAATGTCTTGCTCTCCTTTGCGCAGTTTGAGCGCGAGGTTACTGGTGAGCGAATTCGCGACAAGATCGCAGCATCTAAGCGAAAAGGGATGTGGATGGGTGGGGTTCCGCCGATCGGCTATGACGTGAAAGATCGCCGATTGATTCCTAACGAGCGTGAAGCCCAATTGGTGCAGCACATCTTTAAACGATTTGTCGAACTTGGATCCACTACCAAATTAGTCAAAGAATTGCGTTTGGATGGCGTTACCTCCAAAGCCTGGACTACTCAAGATGGAAATGTCCGGGAGGGAAAGCTCATCGACAAAAGTCTTATCTACAAAATGCTCGGTAACCGCACTTATCTGGGCGAGTTACGGCACAGGGATGAATGGTTCAAAGCAGAGCATAAACCGTTGATTGAACTCAGCACTTGGAATTCTGTTCAATCAATTATGAAGATCAGTCCACGCACCAGAGCCAATCATACTCGGGCCAAAGTTCCGTTTCTATTAAAGGGAATTGTTGAGGGGGCTGACGGCCGGGCGCTGACCGCAGCTTGGACAAAGAAGAGCGCCGGCAAGCTATACCGTTATTACATTCATGCCCGAGAAAACAAAGAGCATGCTGGTGCATCAGGGGTGCCTCGATTCCCAGCAATTGAGTTGGAAGCGAATGTGGTGGCCGAGATACGGCGAATACTACGCGCGCCGGATCTCAAGACGAAGGTGGCTGAGTGTATGAAAGCCACAGACTCGCATATTGATGAGGCAAAGGTCTGTATTGCGATGCTGCAAATTGACAAAATCTGGGATCAGCTTTTTCCGGTCGAGCAAGAGCGGATTGTGCGCTTACTGATTAAGAAGGTCATAGTCACGCCTCACACGCTTGAAGTGCAACTTCGTCCGAATGGTATCGAGCGATTGGCTGCTGAAACTACACTTCCATATGTCGAGATAGATTCCGAAGAGGTGGCGGCGTGAATGAGACCAAGATCAAAGCTATTGGCGAGTCGGATGTAGCCGTTGCAAGCGATGGAAGTCTGCACGTCACCGTACCAATCAAGATCACACGCCGAGGGCGAAGTAAAGCTGTGTTACTGCCAGATGGTGCAGCCTTCCAACCTCGAGTATGGGATGCTGAGCCAACACAGATGCAATTGGCATTGGCGCGAGGGCACCGTTGGCTAGGTTTGCTGGAATCAGGTAAGGCTCGGAATATGGCGGAGGTCGCTAAGCTTGAAGGGATGGATCCGGCTTATGTCAGTCGGATGGTGAATCTGACTACTTTGGCGCCGGATATCGTGGCTGCAATCTTGGACGAATTGCTGCCAGATCATGTCACCTTGTTTGATCTGGCATCTGGTACACCCTTGCTCTGGGATGAGCAGAGGAAGGTTGTTTTTTGATATTACCTCAAGTTAATACTTTAACTTATTTCCGGATCGTATCCATTCTGGTGACAAATGCCAGGATGCGCTCATACACTTTCGATCGTCGCTATTTCGTTTTTAACTTGATCCACTAGTTCAGAGCCCTTGGCAACACGATCACCACCTCCCAAGCCCTCATACGCTTTTTTTATAGAATCTATGCTTTTAGAAATCACTTCATCAGTAATTCGAGTTGGGTCAATTGCTGCGATGTCAGCAGCTGATGGTGATTTTTTCCCCGCTGCTATAGCTGCGACTCTCATCGCTACATAAAACCTGAGGTTGTTACGTTCTCTAGCATCGAGTTCTGTTTTTTGGCGTAGCGCGCCATCAACTTTCTTTACAATAGACGCGCTAACTCGATAAACAGCAATTGGTAGTTCGGTCGAGAATACTTTATCGTAGTCGGAATCTTTCTTAAGTAAGGAAGACGGTCTAGCCCTAGCATCATTTGGTCTCTGCAAGAGAACTGCCATAATTGCTTGCGCCATTAACGGTATCCCCACAATTTTTTCCAGCGGCCGACCGTCATTCTTATGGTGATTTTTTCTTCGATCGTAGTACAAGCCAAATGGATATAAGTACTCCTCGATATCGCGATGGATCTTGTCCGTTGCACGAAGAGACGCTGCTGGTATGGTTGTTTGACTATTCGTCGCTTTGATTACTCGATCCCGACTTTCGGCTTTCGTTGGAACAATTACTCTCACAAGAATGTTGCGATTTTCTGCTTCAGTTTTAGCCTCGCTAAAGTATTTGAAAATCTCTGTTGAGGTCTGCAAGCCATTAACAATTTGAGGGTCCTCGACATTAAGTATTTTCCCACTTTGAGTTGCTCTTGCGGCAATAATTGTCACTCCGTTATTGAGCCACCAGAAATCTTCGCCGTCTTTGAATCGCAAAGATTGTGCAATCTCTTCGTTTACTGCGGTAGAGCCTTGATAGTCCCGCACGTTCGCTTCAAAAATATTGCGCCGTAATTGTCCTGTGCTGTCTCGTATAAATTTATCGTAATCGTGCAGTCTGACTAAGCAGATGTAGCCAACATCACCTGCAGAGGTGATTGGTGTCTCAGCCAATACTAGCTCGTACGATGAAGGCGGTTGGCGCCTTGCCAGCGCAAGCAGGGATGATGAATCCAGGAAATCGAAGCTGTAATTGGCGTTCGAAAACATTCCGCGAATCCTATCCCCCAATTTTTCAGTTTTCCTACGGACGTTTGGATGAACTTCAAATCCAGTGGTTGCGTAAACAAATTGAAAGCGTAACTCAGGGAATTTTGCAGCTAATTCTTTGTAGACCGTTCGAAATATTGCTGCAGAAGCGCGAAGCCCATCGTTGTATACAGGCTTAAGCAAGTCAAGGTCTTTACCTAAGTCGAATATGTCTTCTGACACGGCACTCAACTTATCTATTGCACTTTCTTTAAAGCCATCTGTGATTTTGGCTTGAATGATTACTACCTCGATAAGTATATTTTTCTTCAATGTGCTTAGATCAAGATCTTCTTGGATCATTTCTCCATTTACAAGAACATACATAGCATCAATGCCGCCATCGCCTCCACTGCCTGTTTGGCCGGCCTCGAGTTCATCGTAGGTTAGGTCATGCTCTTTGAGTACTTGCTCTGCGACAAACATTTCGAAAAACTCTGATTTGGAGGATGTTGGTGCGCGCTCTGATCGCTGCTGCTCCAAGATCTGGTTCAAAATAATTTTATCGTTCGTATTCATATGAGGCGTATTTTTGGTCGAAGTGCACAAATTGTAAGCGCTGAATTAGTCCGTCATTTAATACCGATTTGATTTTCTCTGCCTAGCCTCTCGCGATTTCATCTCTCTTTTCGATACTGAAATAAAACCGATTTATCCGTCCGCAGATAACTCATTGATTTTGCTGAGTGATTGAAACCTGCTTTGTGGACTTCGGCATGTTGTCACTGGCAAGGGGCACAGAGAGAAAGCGCCGAAACAGAGAGGACCGGGCACGTAACTCGGCTGCCGATGCTAAGTACGAAGTCCACAAATTTCCGCACCAATCCACGGGAGCACGCGGGTTTTGGCAGCAATCAGGCGAAAAAAAACCAACCGAGAACGGTTGGTTTTTTAACAAGTGGTGGCTTCCGGGAATATGAAAACTCTCGCTAACCCCTTGCAAACATTAGGGATTCGCTGGGAAAGTTAATGGCTATTCAGGGGAGTTTTAAAAATCGCCAGGGCCGCTCACGCCGACACAGTGGACTTACCGAAACGGCTCAGACCCTAGGAAAGCCGAGGCAACCCGAAGCCATGGCAGAAGCACCTTTCATTGAAATGCACTTGTGCCATGACTCCGGCGATTGTTTGATCGTCTTTGCCAGAACTTGTTTTTCTTGCCGACGCATTGATTTGGCCGGCTTGTCGTGGAAGCCGGCTTTGCGGAACTTCGCCAGCGCCACGAACGGATTTCGTGGCTTGAGCTTCTTGTTCATATCGCACCTTTCATATCGTTAGTAGTTTGAAAATTTTCAGAAAATCTCCCGTGCCAATTAGTCACACTTCTTCTTTCCACTGAAATCGCTGCTTTAGCTCATTGCAGTGTGTACTGGGCAGCAGATGTTTGTGCTGCAGCTGACCTACAACGATTCCCGGTGCTATCCGAAGCTGCTCAGCAAATTTTTTGATATTGGCTTTGGACAGACGATTCTCTTGGGCAAAAGCGGTCAGTATCTTTCTGGGAATGAGTTCATTTTCTGAAAACTCATTGGCCTCATTCTCTTTGTCGATATCCAGTCCATTTGTACCTTCCAAAAACAACTCTTTTTTCCCATGTAGAAGGATGTGACCAGCTTCGTGAAAGAACGTGAACCAAAGGTGATCATCGGTTTTGTATCGCAGGCTCAACTGAATAAGCGCCTTGGTCGAGGTCAGCCAGCGAGTGGCACCACTGACTGCGGTCTTGGGTAATGAAGGAACAAAGACTACCGCGACGCCAGCGGCTGCACACAGGGATTGCACCTTTGGTACGAATACCTCTGGAGGCGTACTCGTCAAACTCCGAATCTCATCGAGTGCTTGACGGAATTTAGCCTTGTCATAGGGGGCGCAGGCAATTGAGCTTGCTTCGATTTCTCCACGACGCAGCCAGGCAGACACGGCCTCGGGCGAAATCTCATGATGATTGTGCTGCCGGTAAGCCACGGCCAAGTTAGGCCATATGTCATCCCACTGGTCCACACTGGCGATACCAAAGAACTGCAGCACTTTGATCAATTGTGCCTTGGCATCCTTGGACTTTTCAATCCACCCCTTCTTGGCCATAGCCGTGACCGGGATGCGTTTGAGCCAATCTAGATCCCGCGTCAATTTCTTTTCTTCAGCCATACGCGCCAATATCTCTTGATACTGGGTTTCAAGATTCATCCAGTACTGCGCTGGCATGCCGATGGCGCGCTCGAGCTTGATTGCTGTCTCCGGCGTGATGGACGACTTCGCGTTCACTATGGCGCCGATGTGCTTTGGTGTCAGGCCGGTGCGTTTGGCGAGCTCTTGTTGCTTCATGCCACGTATGTCCAACTCAAACTCCAATACCTCGCCCGGGGAGACTGCGTAATCAGGTCGGTATTCGTTTATCAATTGGTCATCCATGTGTGTCCTCGATTTGAAGAATTTTTATAGCAGTGACTAAATTCCAATCCAAGCCACCTTCTTTTCTCACCGGCAGAGGATCATGGGTTGGTTGGAATAACAGTCGGTAGGGGTGGTCAAGGTCCATCGAAATCTGCCCCTTGCGATTACCGGTTAATTCATGGCAACGATGCGGCGGGCTCATTGGAGGTGCGAAAGCGGCCAGGGATGGGGCAGCCCGCATGGCTGTGAGCACAATCTTCAGACGCTTGGAGCGAATGGTGCCGTGCGCTTTCATCATGGCCTTCTCCTCGTTGAGCTCTTTCTCGAGCTTCTTCGTGGTAAATTTGATATCCATGAGGTTTTAAATTTTATGAACCCCTCAGGTTACCACTATTCTTCGAATGAAATCAACTTTGTATAAAAATACCTTAAACCTGATAGGTTAGGATTTTTATCAAAAAGTTTTTATCCCTGCTCAATCTGGCAACATCGGGAGCCTTCGGCTGTGGCGCTGTCGCTTTCCATGCAGGTCTGCGATGATTACAGGGTGTCGACATCCACCGTCCCGTCTGTTGCTCCGATGCCCCTGCTGTGCGCGGTGTACACCCGCGTGTCTGCAGAAGGTCGGGCGGATGAGGATTTCAGCTCGACCGATGCGCAGTTCATGGCCTGCCAGGAACTGATCGCATCCCAACGTGGCAACGGCTGGCAGCCAACGAATCAGTTATACGAAGACAGAGGTGCCTCCGGAAGCCATCTCCGGAGACCTGCCATACAGGCGCTGCTTCGAGATGTGCAAGCTGGCCTTGTCGACATCCTGGTGGTGCATCGGCTTGATCGCTTGAGCCGGCACCTTGGTGACCTGCAAACACTCATGTCGATTTTCGAGCAGCATGGTGTGGCACTAGTTTCCGTGACACAGTCAATCGACACCTCAAGTGTGCAGGGACGTCTGGTATTGAATTTGTTGACCTCATTCGCACAGTTCGAGCGCGAACTCATTGGTGAGCGGATCCGAGAAAAGCGAGCTGCAACCCGGCGACAAGGCGTATGGCAGGGTAGCGCTGTTCCTCTAGGTTACGTCATTGAGCGACAGCGCCTAATCGTCGATTCGAAGGAGGCGAAGATTGTGCGTGACATTTTTAAGGGCTTCCTTGCGCAGAACTCGGTCACCGCGCTGCTCCAGGATCTAGCTGATCGGGGTATCAAAACTAAAAGGTGGAAGACCAAGACCGGAGAGCCCAAAGGCGGGCGACTTTTCGATAAAAATGCGTTGTACAAAGTACTGAACAATCGCATCTATCTAGGTGAGATGTATTTCGATAACGACTGGCATGCGAGTACACACGAGGTCATTGTGCCGCCAGAACTGTGGGCGCAGGTCCATGCCATCATGCAATCGCGAGCCCGCCGCAAGGGGGTGAGCAACACTCCCACGGCTGAGCAGCATTTCTTACTCAAGAGCCTACTGGTCGGCACCGATGGACGCGCGATGACGCCCGCGCTATCGTCAAGTTACCGTGGTCGGCGTTATCCCTACTATGTGCCGCAAAAAGAAATCGCGGTGGGTGCTGGAAAATCCGGTCTGCCTCGGATAGCAGCGGGCAAGCTTCATGCGTCGGTGTGGGCCTATCTTCGATCCTGCTTGCGCAATCCCACCCCTTGGTTTGATGCGCTGCCGTTAGCGTTGACCGAGAATCCCACGTTCGATCGCCAGCTCATGGCAGAGCGGCTGGGAAATTTTGAGGCCATGCTCGACACGCTTTTCCCAGCGCATCAGGCGAGGGTGTTTCGCCAATTGATCGATCAAGTCGTGGTCGGCAAGGACAGTGTGGTCGTGCGAGTCAGTCCGAAGGGCATTGTGGATTTGATGACCGAACTGCTCGACCAAAACTATCTGGCAAAGCTTCAGGTACGCCAGGGTGAATCGTCTGCGGATTGAATAGGATGAATTTTCATATTTTTTCTCCCTCTATTTTTCCCCATCGGACTAGTTGCGATTTCCCCCGGTCTTACCAATGCTGAAATAAAACCACTCGATTCGTCCACGCGTAACTTGTTGATTTTATTGAGCGAGTGAAACGTGCTTTGTGGACTTCGGCATGTTGCCAGTGGCAAGGGGCACAGAGAGAAAGTGCCGAAACAGAGAGAACCGGGCACGGAACCCGCCTCCCGATGCCAAGTGCGAAGTCCACAAATTTCCTCACCAACCCACGGGAGTACGCGGGTTTTGGCGGAAATCAGACGAAAAAAAACCAACCGAGAGAGGTTGGTTTTTTAACAAATGGTGGAGGCGGCGGGAATCGAACCCGCGTCCAGAAGCCCTCGTCAGGCAGTTCTACATGCGTAGTGCTGTCTTTTGGTTTTGATCATGCTGACGCGGACGCACACGCTGCAACATGACGAGTCACCTAAATTTAACGTTGGACCAAGTGACCCGGCCAAACGCGATTCCCTGTAAATGACCTTACGTGCCGTTGCCGGCCCGCCCCAGGGACGAAGCGGTGTAAGGATAGCGGCCCTTAGGCTGCTACTGCGTACGATTTGTCGTTAGCAGTTATTTGATTTCCGGTTGGATTTACGAGGTGACCAGCCCTCGGCATGCCCTGCGCTGCTTTGTAACCCCTGTCGAAACCAGGTCGCCCCCAAGCAGATTGCCATTCTAGCCCACTAGCTGGGGCCACGGGGACAGATTTCAAGAGGGGCCGGTGCGGTACCGCAAAAGCCCGGCCCGGACGGGCTCAGGTGGCGTCGAGCAGAGCTATCAGCGAACCGGGGGTGTCGGCGATCAGGTCGGCCTCCCAGCTGTGCGGCTCGGTATGGCCGCAGTAGCCCCAGGCGGCAGCTATGGTCGGCATGCCGGCCGCCTTGCCGGCCTGGATGTCGCGCAGGTCGTCGCCCACGTACCAGCAGGTTCCGGCGTCGAGTTGGATACGCCGCGCAGCTTCGAGCAAGGGTTCCGGGTGCGGCTTCGGGTGTGGGGTGGTGTCGCCGGACACGACGCAAGCCGCATGGCCGAGCCCGATCAGCGGCACCAGCGCATTCGTGAATCGCTCGGGCTTGTTGGTGACGATGCCCCAGCTCATGCCGCGCGCCTCGATGGCCTTCAGCAGTTCCTGGGTGCCGTCGAACAGGCGCGTGCGCTCGGCGATGCGCGCCGCATAGTTGTCGAGGAATTCGGTGCGCATCGCATCGTAGCCTGCGTCCGCAGGCGTGGTGCCGAAGGCGACGCCTATGAGTCCGCGCGCGCCGGCCGAAGCGACCGGGCGCAATTGCTCGAACGGCGTCTCTTCCAGCCCGCGATCGGTACGCATCTTGTTGACCGCGGCGGCAAGGTCGGGCGCGGTATCGGCCAGCGTTCCATCAAGGTCGAACAGCACCGCGCGCGGTGCAGGCAGGGAAGCTTTCATGAAGGCACTTATTCGGGATGGGTGCACGCGACCAGGTAATTCACATCCGTGTCCTGGTTGAGCGAGTAGAACTTGGTCAGCGGGTTGTAGCCCATGCCCTTCATTGCCTGCACGTCGAGGCCGGCGTTGCGGCAGTACTGCGACAGTTCGGCTGGCTTGATGAACTTCGCATAGTCATGCGTGCCCTTGGGCAGCATGCGCAGCACGTACTCGGCGCCAATGATCGCAAACAGGTAAGACTTGGGATTGCGGTTCAGCGTGGAGAAGAACACATGTCCGCCCGGCTTCACCAGCGTCGCGCAAGCTTTCACGACGGCGGCCGGATCGGGCACATGCTCCAGCATTTCCATGCAGGTCACGACATCGTACTGGCCGGGCTCGCGTGCGGCGAGGTCTTCCGCAGCGATGTATTCATAACGCACCGGCACGCCTGACTCGAGGCTGTGCAAGTCGGCGACTTTCAGCGCTTTTTCGGACAGGTCGATGCCCGTGACGTTCGCGCCTTTTTTCGCAATCGATTCGGCCAGGATACCGCCGCCGCAACCGACGTCGACCACGCGCTTGCCGGCCAGCGGCACACGCGCATTGATCCATTCCAGGCGCAGCGGATTGATCTCGTGCAGCGGACGGAATTCCGAGGTGGGGTCCCACCAGCGGTGAGCCAGTTCGCTGAATTTCTGCAGTTCTAAAGGGTCGGCATTCATGGCTGTGATGATAGCTGAAACCCGCACCGCCATTGCGGAGGGTTCTGCCAAGGGGCAATAAAAGACCCCCGCACCTTGCGGTGCGGGGGTTTTCAGAGGGTGCGAGTGCTGCGGCTTACTTGTTGCGCTTGCCGACCACTTCCACTTCGACGCGGCGGTTTTTCGCGCGGCCTTCGCGGGTGCGGTTGTCAGCGACCGGCTGGCTTTCGCCCTTGCCTTCGGTGAACACGCGGTCTGCCGGGATGCCCTTCGACACCAGGAAGGCTTTGACGGCCTGCGCACGGCGCATCGACAGCTTCATGTTGTATGCATCAGTGCCGGTCCAGTCAGTGTGGCCGGTTGCGACGATGACTTCGATGTCGGTGCCTTGCAGCTTCGACGCCAGGTCTTCCAGCTTGGCCTTGCCTTCGGGCTTGAGCACGGACTTGTCGAAGTCGAAGAAGGCGTCAGCCGAGAAGGTGACTTTTTCCGAGGTCGGGGCGGCGGCGGCAGGTGCCGGAGCCGGTGCGGGTGCCGGTGCCGGTGCAGGTTCCGGAGCAGCAGCAGGAGCCGGTGCCGGTGCAGGTTCCGGAGCGGCAGCGGGCGCCGGTGCGGGTGCCGGCTCTTCCGCCTTGGCGACCGGGGCAGCCGGCTTGGCGATATCGCCATCGCATTCTGCGACGGCATCGGCCGGGGTCCAGCCACCAGTGTGCCAGCACAGACCGAAGCCGCTGCGGACGAAGTCGCGGTTGCTGTCGAGGAGGTAACCGTCTTTATCGCCGTGGGCAAATGCCACGGAGCTGGCCATCGTCAGCGCGACCAGGGCGACGGTGGTGCGTAGAGTGATCTTCATGTTGTTTTCCTGAAGTAGGTCAATGGTGCCGACGAGCATTATTCGGCATCGTGGAACATCTCCCGTTGATGGGTGATGCCAATAAGTCACCATTTTACATGGAATTCTTGGTGCCCAAGCAATAGCGCTAGATCAAAAAACCCCGTATTTGCGCGTTGTTCGCAAAGAGATTTCCATGGGGAAATTTTAATGGCGAGCAGGAGGGCCGGCCGCAAGCATCAGCCGTGTTGACGAACGAGGCATTTTGGCTGGTTTGGTGTCAGCGCACTTCCCGTATGCCGACGACTTCGACCTCGACGCGGCGATTCTTGGCGCGGCCGTCGCGGGTCTTGTTGGTGGCTACTGGCTGGGTCTCGCCTTTACCGGTCGTGAAGATCTTGTCGACCGGCAGGCCCTTCTCTTCGAGGAAAGCCTTTACGGCCTGCGCGCGTCGGATAGACAGTTTTTGATTGTATGTTTCCGGACCGGTGGCGTCGGTGTGGCCGGTGGCGACTACGACTTCCAGCCGCATGCCCGATAAGCGGTTCGCCAATTCATCGAGCTTGGTCCGGCCTTCAGGCTTCAATGTGGCCTTGTCAAAATCAAAATACGTATCGGTGTCGAGCGTGACCTTTTCCGAGCGCACGCGTTTCTGCTCCTCCGCGGACGGCGCCTCGGGGGCCAGTCCGGCCGC
>JACCDI011699231.1_pt1 | contig 12274 bp, 19 predicted proteins | sample 7442791 | NCBI WGS metagenome assembly JACCDI01 (sample SAMN15323434, study PRJNA562643) | freshwater metagenome | isolation source: river surface water | place: USA:Blue River Watershed | collected 2017-08-15
GCTTCGCGTTGTGTCAAGCTCGACGGTGTACCATCATAACTACATGAAACGAACAATCGGTCTACTGTGCGCCGCGCTGGCGCTGTCGAGCTGTGTTACCAAACCGCCGTCGCTCCGCGATCCACCTGTGCCCAATGTGTTCCCCTATGACATCGTCGGGCCGTGTTTCAAGTCGAGCGCGAGCTACGGCGGCACGCTCCAGCTCTCGCGCCTCTTCGCTGGCGCGCTGTTTTAGCTATAAACGAGAAGAAGCGAGAAAAAGAAGTCAAGCAGGAAGTGGCCGTCGTGGCCGAGAACGTGCAGCCGGAAGTAGCGGCGAACGCGGCAGTGGAAGCGTTGACCAAGATCATCGAGAAGCAAACAACTCCAGCGCTACGTCACAAGGCCCTGGCATCGCTCATCAAGGCAGAGCGTTGCGGCGGCAAGGAACTCGACCACCTCATCAGGCAGATGAGCGCGAAGGTGCTGAACGGCGAGAACGTACGCGATTCCCTGATCATCCTCCACGACGCGCTGGGCGAGCTGCATAGTAACGCAGACGCCGAGGCACGCGAACACATCGGCGCGGCAATCGCTGCTCTTTCGTAAAAAAGCCTTGACTCCTCCGGTCGTCGTGCTAGCCTTCGATGCATGACGACCACACTTGCACCCACCTCTGCGATCTTGGCGTTGTGCTCTGAGTATCAAGCCAAACGCCATCGACTCGAAACCCTGCACGCATCCATGCTGGCAAGCCCCGATATCCTGGGGTACTTGCTAGAGGGCCACAGGTACGCAAAGCCGGTCAGCGTGAAAGTGGCTCTCGCTGGACTCAATGCCGAATATTGGGACAAAGCGATGCGACTGACGGACATCCTAAACGTGATGCCGCAGAGCAAGCGCACTGAATGGAACAATCTGATTTCCGAGAAGAAGACGCCGGACTTCGACGAGCAGATCGTCAAAGACACCCTGCTCGGTTTCCTGTCATCCCGCGCGCAACTATTCGCTGAGAAGGTGGACGGTATCTTTCAAGCGCTCTCTGGTACTCATGTCACGAATCGTCCAGAAGGATTCGGAAAGAAGCTGATCTACGCCAACGTGTACGATACATGGTGCGTATCTCATCAGCGCGTCGGAATCATCACGGACCTGCGGCAGTGCATCGCAAAGGTGCTAGGTCGCGACGAGCCAAGGTACGAGACGACGGAGCGGATTATCAAGTTGGCGAAGTCATCCGGGGAAGCGATTCACTGCGACGGCAACGCGCTAAAGATCCGCGTGTATCGAATCGGCACCGCGCATATCGAGGTGCATCCCGATGTTGCGTACCGACTGAATGAGATCTTGGCGTCGCTCTATCCCAGGGCAATCCCGCCGAAGTATCGAGCCAAACCCAAGACATACAAAGATCACCCGCTGCTGACCGTGCCGATCGATAGCGCAATGTCTGAGATGTTGACAGACCTGGAATATCGAAACGAAACAGTCACGCTGCGTCGGTCTTATGACCGGACACGCGAGCACATGAAGCAACTAAACGACCTCCTGTGCTCGGTTGGATTCGTTCCAGATGGGGATGGGTGGATACTCGACGGCTCTAATGATCCGATGCGCGTGATCAACCACATGATCACGACCGGGACCATTCCAGAAGACCGCTCGCATCAATTCTATGCGACTCCCGAAGCGATAGCCAGAGAGGTTATCGACCACGCCGATATTCAGGACGGGATGACCGTGCTTGAACCGTCTGCTGGGCTGGGTGCTATAGCCGACATTGTTGGCGCTGGGAATGTTCAGTGCGTGGAAGTGTCTGCTTTGCGCGCTGAAGTGCTGCGGAGCAAGGGGCACCGCGTTGACTGCGCCGACTTCCTTCGATGGGCTGAGACTGCGCCGAAGTTCGACCGCATCGTGATGAACCCGCCTTTTTCAAATGGTCGCTGGCAAGCACACATTGAAGCTGCGCGTGGGCTGCTCAAACCGGGTGGGAAGATCATTGCCATCCTTCCGAGCACAGCCTCCAATCACCCTGGTGTGAAGGTGCTGTCTCGCCATGATGGCGCTTTTGACAAAACGGGCGTGTCCGTCGTCATCGTCGAGATTTAAGAAAAATCATGACCGCTGCGCTTTTTCCTTGACATCGCGGCGACTGCGAGTAGACTGATTCCCATGACGACCTGTTGCTGCTTCAATTCTGATTCGTGCAACCGCCGAAGAGTCAAGGGATTGGTTCCGTTCTGCGAGATGAAAGCAGAACCCCATGAGCCGATTGATGATGGCTATTTTGACACGATTCAAGAAGCATATGCAGCGCACCCTGGCAAGCGCGTGGGATTGATCTCTGGCGGAATCGGAACAGGATCGCCGCCTCGCTTTGGCCTGCGATGGAACCCAAACAAGTGAAAACCAGTGCTGTGCGGTTATCGTTATCGCCTACGACAGGCGTGACTGCGGAGGAGTTGAATTGCCATGGCCATGACCACTTATCAATCAGGAGGCTCACTGTTTCACTTCGGCGATCTAGTTGTCGCTGAAGTTTGTTTCGCTCCCGACGAGGACCGAGTAGGGCGACTGCTCCAAGTCAGAGTGGGAGTCGGCGCATTCGGTTCGGACATGTTTCTGATTCGCGCACGCTCTGGCAAGATGGCATGGTTTCACAATGTCCGGCTGCGTCGAGCTGATGACCATGCGTTCGTGGAGGCGTTTTATCTGCGCAACTTCAACGTGCCGCCGGTCGTTGAGCCTGAGAGCGCATACCCGACCGATGAACCAGGACAGACCTACACAATCGGCGGAGAGTATCCCGAGACTGGGTTTGTGATTACGGACCCGCGACAGCCATGCAGCGAACAGCAAACTTTTGCGATGATGGTGAAACGATGATGGCCTGCAACATGCCGCCGGAGATGATGTCATGAAGATCGGCATTACGATCGGAGATAATGATTTTCAACGCACGATAGAGGCATTCCTGCGTCTATTCTATGACTCGCAGGTAATCATGGACGCGGAATACTGCTGTCATGGAGAACCGCTGGAAGACTGCGGTGCAACACACAGAGGAACTGCGGAGCCTATCACCAAGGAACGAATCATCTTGATGTGGGACCGTCTCAAGGTTGGGTTGTATTTATTGGTACAGCGCGGGTTTTGCACATATGCAGGAAACCCGCCGCTAGAGGATGATCTCGTGTCGGTCGAAAAATACCTCACGCTCCGCAATGCCAATATTTTCATTGACGAAGAAGTCACTGCGTACATTGCCAAAAACGAGCGCACGGAGAATTTCAACTATGAGTTCTCCTGGGTGGACACCATATCTGGCGTGGTAACGACGCGCTAAACTGGAGATGATAATGACGAACTGGACCACAGAACGTCCCAAGAAGCCGGGGGATTACTGGCTTAGCCTTCCCGTGGCAAACCGCGTCCTGTTTGCTAGTCCTGACGTAGTGCGCTGCGTCGTTTTTGCTAGCGAGTGCGCACTGCCCTCGCTGCATGTTTCGTGGATGGATGCAGATGGATGCTGTCGAATCTTGTCTCTGCAAAAGGATAAACTCGACGGCGCACTCTGGGCACCGCGCGAGACTCCGGCGGACCCGTTTGCAAAGCCGGAGCCTAAGCAGTACGTCATCCTTGATACGCGGCAGATCGTTGGCAACTGCGCGATGTTCTGGCGACCGGATGGCGCTGGTTACACCTGCGACTTGAACGATGCGGGGCTTTATGAAAAGACCAAGGGACGCCGGGATACTGATATCTACGTTCCGATCGAAGTGGCTCGCTCCATGGCTGTGACTCACGTCCGAGTGGAGCCGCTGAAAAGGGCGGGCTACTGGTCAAAACCGCAGCCCAAAGATACACGTCCACAGCGCTGTGAAGGATGCTCGCGTTTTGTGAAACGCGGTGGCTGGCTGTGTGCCAAGTGTGCAGAAAAAGGGTGGTGACATGCTAGGTGGAATCAGCGGACAATATAGGGAACTGCTCAGCGGTGACGATGCGTACTCTCGTTTTGAACAGACCATCGCAAGGCTGTTTCGTGACGACCTCAAATCGGGAGTGATGAGTGGATCGGAACTATGGAGCGCCTTGGCTAATGTGACATGGTGGCATGGAAACTCAGAGGTGGGTTATTCATTCAGGGCAGCGGGCGACCTGATTGCCGCTCTGGTGGAAAAGGGCGACTACATGGACTGGTACTGCTCTGGAGACTACGCATGCGTTTCTGACCGAATCGCCGAAGCTATGTCCAAAGAGGGCTGGACATACGAGGAAACCCAACGGCGAGTGTCGGGAAACTATCCAGCCAGGTGAAAAGTACAAACTGTGGTCCGGCAAGGGCGATGGCGGCATGTATTCGCACAAGATGTGCTCAGCGTGCGATGCGGCAAATGATGTCGCATGGAACTACGTGCGCGCGAATCAGTTTATGGATGATGAGGACGGCCCATGCTTTGGCGAGTTGCTGGATTGGTTATCAGAGGCACCGCCGGAACCGCTGCCGCCATATCCCGACCCACAACCGGATACAAAGACACTCGACATGTTCCCCGGTCTGCCGCCGGTCAAGCGTGAGCGAACGAAACGCGAGCAGATCGCAGCATACAGCGCGATGCTAAAACAGTACCTAGACCAGAATTTCCGGTTAGTTGACGGCTGGCGCTGGGTTAAGAAATAACGCGGTTTGGAGCCGCTGGAGGTGGGCAAGTGAACTGGTCTGCTCTATCAGAAGCGCTCGATATCACGACAGAGATGCGTCCGGTGTATCGGGCTGGCAAGCGTGCGTTTCTGACAAAAGACGCGGCGATTCGGGATGCCATCAAGGGCATAGCACGAAGCCTCGATTACTGCGACTGCGCTCCACGTGAGCCAGATACCATGTATGGGCGCGGATATCCTGGGAACTACTGCGGTTGCCGAGAACGCATTGAAGAAATGATCGATGTGCTGACCCCAATCGCGAAGCGGCTGCCAGACTCCCAAGCAGAGTGGGAGGAGAAGACATCCGAGGAGTTCTGGGGGTTGTACGAGTTTCAGAAGGAAGAGGAGGAGGAAACGTGACAATGAGACGGAAGCCGGAAGCCACTCGCAAGAAATACCAATACCGCTGCAAGTGCGGGCTGAATCCAATGAAAGGTGGTGCGAGGCTGTCACCCGGAACCGATGAACAATTTCGCCAGTTTTTCGACATGCTCGACCTGGCATGGGCTGAGTCTCACAATCAGCCCGGTTGTGGTCTCAAAGATAAGACGGTCACAACCATCCAGCAAATGGATTACAAATGAACCACACCAAGCGACCGACCATGCCAGCGCTGGAGAACATCCTTGGCGAAGAGTTCAAAGTGCTCGACCATGGATTTGTGCGACTGATTGACTACATGGGCGATGATGAGGCGATTGTGCAAGCTGCACGGGTGTCCTATGGAAAAGGGACCAAGACCACGCAGTCAGATCGCGGGCTGATTCGCTACCTCATGCGGCACAGACACACTACTCCGCTGGAAATGTGCGAGATCAAATTCCACATCAAGTTGCCGATCTTTGTGGCCAGGCAGTGGATTCGTCACCGGATGGCGAATGTGAACGAATACTCGGCGCGCTACTCAATCCTTGACCGCGAGTTCTACCTGCCTGAGCCGCAGCATATCGCACATCAGTCAGCCGAGAACAAGCAGGGCAGAGGTGAGCCGGTCACGATTGAGCATGCCCAGCGCGTGATCGACATCCTCCGTGAGGATGCCAACCGGAACTACGAGCACTACGAAGGGATGCTCTCCGATGGCGTCTCGCGCGAACTCGCACGCATGAATCTGCCGGTGAACTACTACACGCAGTGGTACTGGAAGGTGGACCTGCACAACCTACTCCACTTTCTGTCACTGCGGATGGATGCCCACGCTCAATATGAGATCCGCGTCTACGCTGACGTAATCGGCAGCATCGTGGCGAAGTGGGTTCCGTATGCCTGGGAAGCCTTCCGAGACTACCGCATGGATGGCATCCACCTTTCACGCATGGAATGGGAAGCCGTCCATGCCCTCTTGCGTGGTGAGCAGCCGAACACCTCCGAGATGTCAGACCGAGAGAAACGCGAGTTTTTTGAGAAAATCGAATAAAAGTTGTTGACTCTCGGGAGCGGCTGAGTAGACTAGATTCATCGGGCGGCAACAAGTCGCCCAAAAGACCAAACCAATGACGACCAACAGCATCAACGAAAACATGATTTCGATAGTTGGCAACGCTGCCATTGTGACAACGCCGTATCATCCGTCCTTTGCTGGGTATGCGCGCCAACTAGGCGGCAGATGGCTGGCTGATAAGCGTGTGTGGTCTTTTGATGCTCGCGATGTTGGCAGGGTCCGCGACCTGCTAATCGACATGTTCGGCACCGATGGAAGTCCGACAGAACTTGTCACACTGCGAGTGGTTTGCGAAGAACCAATCTGGGACAAATGCGGCGGCGATCTGGAGTTATGGCTAGCAGGTAGATTGGTCGCCAAGACACTTGGTCGCGATTCGACGCCGAGACTAGGGACCGGAGTGGTAGTTGTCTCTGGCAAGGGATTTGATTCGGGAGGGTCACGAAAGAACCCACAGATCCAGTATTACGATAAAACGACGTTTGAACTTCGCGACGTGCCGCTTCGGATTGCTAAGCGTGTCGCTGAAGCGCATCCGCAGTACATCACAATCGAGTCGTCAATCATGTCTCCGCCACCAGAGCAGATTGATACAAAGCGAACCGAACTGCTGACCGAGCGTGCTGCCCTGGCTGCGCGACTGGCTGAGATTGACCGGGAGTTGTCGCGGCAACCAACCGATGTCAAGGTGGTGATTCCCGCTTCGCTGTTGGATGAGCCATGATCTGCCTTGGCAAGACCATTGAGCAAAAATGTCAAATCCTGCAAGATTATGTGCGGGTAAATGGCATTTCAAAGGGGTTCATTCTGTCTCCGCGTAAGTTCAATTTTTCTTGCAATTTGGAGGCTGAATGGATAGAGTACACAGACATCATTGAATACAAGTATTTCTATCGACTTCTGCAAGAGATCGATAGAAATACACTTGTGGTGGTCAATGAATGCTTGCGCACGCAGAACAGATACGATCTGACCTACAACTGCATGCGTCACTTCCTAAACCAAGCAGGTCATCAGGTCGTCTTTCAATGGCTACCGTTCATTGATGACATCGAGGACTTCATGATCCTGTTTGATTGGGACACTAGAAGCCAATGGAAACGCGAGCGATTTGATATCGATCTCTTGGAACATTGCAAACTCGATGTCAGCGACCGAGCGGTTGCTTTTGATGTCCGCGAATTGGTGGCCGATGCAAGAACAAAAGCGGATTATGAAAAAGAAAAGACAAAACTATTTCAAACACTTGGGACAAAAGATCCGCACACCATACCTCGGAATCTGTATCTGATTGGCGGCAAGACAAAACTGTCAGCCATCAACCCAGACCGTAAATACCTTGGAAGAAACGACCGCTTTGGAATACCCGGCATTGTTAAGTACAAAGAGGAAGCCTACCCGCAAAACTACGTGGTATTTGAGTTTCCGCATAACTTCGGCGACTTTGCGGATGTGTGCTCGCTGAGCGGGCAACGCTACTTTGAAGTATTGGCAACCGACCTAAAAACGGACCGCTGGTATATCGAACGATACCGGCATTGGGCGCAAAGGATTGCAGATGGCTACGCAAGTCTATCTAAGTGGGCAGACCGTACTGGAAGCAGCGCGTAAGCGAATTGCGTACGTGTTTTACCACTTCGACAACATCATTGTGTCAGTTAGCGGCGGCAAGGATAGTACCGTATTGGCTCATCTTGCGCTAGTGGAAGCCAACCGCCGCAATCGAAAAGTCGGGCTATTTTTTCTAGATGAAGAAGTAGTGTATCAAAGCACCATCGATCAGATTGAGTATCTGATGTCGATGTACCCAGAAAACACCAATCGGCTTTGGTTGCAAATCCCGTTCTATCTAACCAATGCGACCTCTCTGAAAGAACCGCAATTGCTTTGTTGGGAACCTGGCAAGCATAAGCAATGGATGCGTTCTAAAGGCAAAGGGAATATCATCGCCAAACCATGGGACGAAAAGACCGAGAAGTTCACCACTGGTTACTCCTGGCTCGATTTCTATGGCGTGATTTCTAACTTTGAACGCTGCTACCAGAATACTGCCTTCTTGGTTGGTATTCGCGGAACAGAGTCACCTAATCGGTGGCGCGTGATGACAAAGAACCCTGTCAGGATCGGACAAGACGATGTGTATTGGGCGACCAAGAGGGGCACAAACACTATGCTTTATCCAATCTATGATTGGAACTTTCATGACATCTGGAAATACATTCACGATGAGAAACTGAAGTATTCTCGCATCTACGATGTTCAATTCATGAAGGGATTCAGCATCAATGATATGCGCGTATCATCGCTGATTCATGAAAAGTCATTCAAGAGTTTGTGCGAGTTGCCAGAGTTTGAGCCAAAGACATATGAGCGTTTGTGTGCTCGCGTTAAAGGCATTGAGTTTGCTCAGGAGACCGGCAAGAGCGCTGCGATGTTTCGCACACGAAAACTCCCGCAGAACTTCAAGTCGTGGACTGCGTACCGTGACTTCTTGCTGGAAACGTATCCAAATGACGAGCATCGCGACAAGTTCAAGGCTCGATTTGGTCGGCAATTAACCAATGAATACGTGGCCAGGCAGCAATGCCGACAGCTTGTGCTGAACGATTACGAGAACAACCTACCAGTAGATAACAAACAAGACCCGCGAGATGAAATCATCCGCTACTACATGGAGAACCTGTGACGACTGCCTATATCGACACCATCCAGCAATTCCTTGACTTTCGGAAGGAAAGCAAACCTGTTTACATCACCTCAAAGCAATACGGAAAAATCCTGGTTCCATGCGCGAACACGGTGCTAGTGTCGCGCGAGCTGATTGTTGCGAATAACTACAACCCGAATCATGTCCCCAAAGACAAGATGAGGCTCTTACGTCAGTCAATTCGCGATAATGGGTTTTGCTTTCCGATTGTCACGATCTTTGACGAAGCAGAGCAAAGGTTTGTCGTGGTCGATGGATTCCATCGGAAGACCATGGGGGCACCGGAGTGGATGGATCTGGACTACATACCGCTGGTGTATGTTGACCATGACATCAGCAAGCGCATGTATGCCACGGTGCAATTCAACAAAGCACGCGGCGTGCATCAAGTAGACCTTGATGCCGAAGTTATTCGCGCCCTAATTGAACAGGGCAAGACCGAGGACGAAATATCCACGCATCTTGGAATCGACATCGAGACGATCCATCGGTACAAGCAACTGACAGGAATTGCTGCGCTTTTCAAGAATGCCACGTATTCGACTCCATGGACCACGGTGGAGGGTGCTCATGAGTGATTGGGACTACGGCGGAGCGTACCACCGGCACGATATGGAAGGAGAGATTGTGCTCCCCAATCAATCGGTCGTGCAAGTGTGCGACTGGATTGAGCATCTTCCTCGGTTCATGTTGCGAGCCGATACTCTGTTCATTGACCCACCTTGGAACATGGGCAACGTAAACACGTTCTATACCAAGGCAGATATGGAGCATAGGCGGCTAAACTTCTTGGAGTTCACGGCCAAGTTGCTCACTCGGATCGATGAAATTGCACCTGGTTATCTATTCATCGAAATGGGGAAAGAGTACCTGGCGGAATATCTGGCTGAATGCAAACGCAGGTACAAATACGTCACGTTCTATAATTCGACGTATTACAAAAAGGCCGAAAACAAATGCTACGTGATTCATGCTACCAATGATTCCAAGCGTCGAAGGTACAAAGAACTAGAAGACCTGGACGAAGAACGCATCATCGCCTGGCTGTGTCAGCACCATGACTACAACGTGATCGGCGACTTATGCATGGGTACGGGATTGGTTGGCAAGTATGCCTATTTGCAAGGACGATCGTTCGTAGGGACTGAACTAAACAAGAAGCGGCTTGCCTTGCTGGTAGACTTTATCGCTCAGAATCCGACGTTGCCACATGCGAACGCTGACCTCATTGCTGCCGCACCAGCAAGCAGCCGTTGACCATCTGCGCCGGTTGAAAGTCGGCGCATTGTTCATGGACATGGGTACGGGAAAGAGTCGGACCGTGCTGGAACTGGCGGCAATGCGCACGGGTAAGTGGAACCGGATATTTTGGTTCTGCCCTGTCAGTTTGCAGCGCACTATCTATCAACAAGTGCTAGAGCACACCGACATTGCACCGAATGACATATGCCTTTGGGGGCCGCGAAAGATTAACCACCGGGCAGTGATCCATATCATCGGCATCGAAAGCATGTCATCGTCTAACCGGCTGGTGTGCGAGTATGCCGCGCTGGTTACGTCTGAAAGCTTCGTGATCGTTGATGAAAGTTCCTTGATTAAAGGACATGCATCGCTGCGATCTACTCGAATTACCGAACTGTCCGCAAAGGCTCGATATCGGTACATCTTAAATGGAACACCGCTCACAGAAGGAGTCGTTGATCTGTTTGCTCAGATGCGATTTCTGTCTGCCGAGATCCTTGGATATCACAGTTTCTACGGGTTTGCTGCCAATCACCTGGAGTACCGACAGCGCACGCTGAAGAGCGGCAGGAAGGTGCGAACTAAGCAGATCGTTCGCTCCCATGACACGGATATCATTGCTGACAAGATCGCCCCTTACGTCTATCAGGTGAAAAAGGACGATTGTCTAAGTCTGCCCGATAAGTTGTACGAAACGCGCTGGTTTTCAATGACGCCAGATCAGCGCGAGTTATACGACCAGACCAAGGAGCGGATGCTGATTGACTGCGAATTGCACGAATGGGACTCGACAACCATCTTCCGGTTATTCACAGCGCTACAGACCATCACCTGCGGCTGGCTGTCGCAGGGTGCAACTAAGACCGTGCCGCATAACAGGACGGACCTGCTACTTGATGTCGTTTCGGAGATTCCAGACGATGAGCGCGTGATTATCTGGGCTAAGTACAGACGCTCTATCGATGAGATATCGGCAGCGCTATCCGATGAATATGGCACTAACTGCGTGCATCCGTTCCACGGTGATTGCTCGCGTTCCGGGCGCGATGCCGCGATCGATAGATGGCGAAAGCATGGACGATTCCTGGTGGCGACTCACGGCGTAGGTGGACGCGGACATACCTGGATCGAAGCTGCGTATTCCGTTTTCTATGCTGACGGGTTTCGATACGAGGACCGGCTGCAATCGGAGGATCGGAACCACCGAATAGGGCAGACTCGGCGACCAACATACATCACGCTGCGCTGCTCGGACTCAATCGACGAGCGGATCGCGAAGGCTCACGATCGCAAAAGCAACGTAATCGACGACTTCGTTCGCGATGTTCGCGCTGCCACTTCCGACGGGCAGAAGTACGACAAGAAGAAATTCTAACAAACTTCTTGACCTCTCCGGTCCTGCCTGATACAACTCCATCCATGACGACCAACGAATACCGGCTAGGCGGAGCGGGAGGGTACAGTTTGCACGCCTTAGGCTGGAAAAACCAAAACAGCGTAGTATACGAACGCATTGAACTGCGCTGGGACTTGAACGGGTCTGTCCGAGTGTTGGACGACGTATCGTGGCAGAATACACTTCCGACTTTGTTTGATATTCTGCAAGCAGCGAGTGTCGATTCGAGTGACCGTGCCTTTTTGACCTCGCTGTATAACGAAGCCCGCAAGCACCTTGCAATGGGAGTGACGCAATGAACAAACCTGGAAAAGACACATCATTCACGATAAGAGATGGTCATATCTTTGCCAGCACACCTACGGGTGATTTCGGCATTGATTCTGGACGTCCTCGATTTAAGGTCGAGTGTCTAACATGCAAAGCATGCCTGCACGAGAATACCACAGGCCCGTCTGCGCGGATAGAGTCGCACTTAAGAAGCAACAAACAAACGGATTTTTGCCAATGAGAGCCAGTATGTACGCTTACCTGAAACACGGCAAATACTTTTACACCGGGAGTCGGTTCTTTGTGAAACTCCACGGAGTTCCAGATGCTGATATCAAAGAAGTGACCGTGACCGAAAACCCAGCGGGTGACTATTACGGCTGGAAGGACAAGAGCGGCGAAATCAAGTTCATCTGGCCATCGGAGGCACAGCGAGACATGTGCTTTCCGTATGGTCCAAAAGTGGAAGAAGACAAAGAGACTGGCGTCCGGGTGAGATTGAGCGTAACCCAGAAGGAGCCACAATGAATCGTAA
>JACCDI010314111.1_pt1 | contig 12273 bp, 9 predicted proteins | sample 7442791 | NCBI WGS metagenome assembly JACCDI01 (sample SAMN15323434, study PRJNA562643) | freshwater metagenome | isolation source: river surface water | place: USA:Blue River Watershed | collected 2017-08-15
GAACGCCCGGTGACCGGCGGGCAGGGCAGCTATGCCGCGCTCACGCGGCGCTACAACCCCACAATGATGAAGATCGCCCGGTTGAACATTCCGGTGATCACCGCTGTCAATGGTCCAGCGGCGGGTGTCGGCTGCTCGATTGCACTGGCGGGAGATTTCGTGATCTCGGGCAAGAGCGGCTATTTTCTGCAAGCCTTTGTGAACATTGGCTTGGTGCCGGATGGCGGTGCCAGCTGGATGCTCCCGCGCTTGGTGGGCAAGGCGCGCGCCACCGAAATGATGATGCTGGGTGAGAAAATCTCCGGCGATCAGGCGGTTGCCTGGAACATGATCTACAAGTGCGTTGAGGATGATCAGTTGATGGCAGAAGCCCGGGCCTTGGCCACGCGCCTCGCCAATGGTCCAACGCTGGCATATGGCATTATGCGCCAGAACATCCTGACCGCGCTTGAGCAGAATTATTCCTTTGCGCTGAATGCAGAAGCCGAAGGCCAGCAGAAAGCCGGCAGCTCAGAAGATGCGCGCGAAGGGGGGCTGTCCTTCCTCGAAAAGCGCAAGCCGCAATTTAAGGGTCGATAAAATATGGCAAATCTGGACGATTGGAAACAAGCGGCTGCCAAAGAGGTCAAGGGCAAAGACCTGACCTGGCACACGCCGGAAGGCATTGATGTGAAGCCGCTTTATACAGCGGAAGACGTCAGCGAAGACCCCGGCTTGCCGGGCTTTGCGCCCTTCACGCGGGGCGTTCGCGCGTCGATGTACACTGGTCGTCCATGGACCATTCGCCAATATGCGGGCTTTTCAACCGCTGAAGAATCCAACGCCTTTTATCGCCGCAATCTGGCGGCGGGGCAAAAGGGCCTCTCGGTCGCGTTCGATCTGGCGACGCACCGCGGCTATGATAGCGATCATCCGCGCGTTGTGGGCGATGTCGGCAAGGCTGGTGTCGCGATTGACAGCGTTGAGGATATGAAAATTCTGTTCGACGGTATTCCGCTCGATCAAATGTCGGTTTCCATGACGATGAATGGCGCGGTGATCCCTGTGCTGGCGTTCTTCATTGTCGCGGGCGAGGAGCAGGGTGTTCCGGTTGAGCAACTGGATGGGACGATCCAGAACGACATCCTCAAAGAGTTCATGGTGCGGAACACCTATATCTATCCGCCTGAACCCTCTATGCGAATTATTTCAGACATCTTCGCATTTACCAGCCAGAAGATGCCGAAATTTAACAGCATTTCCATTTCTGGCTATCATATGCAGGAAGCCGGGGCGACGCAGGTTCAAGAGCTTGCCTTCACCATCGCCGACGGCATGGAATATGTGAAATATGGTGTGGCCTCTGGCCTCGACATTGACAAATTTGCAGGCCGTCTGAGCTTCTTCTTTGCGATTGGCATGAACTTCTTCATGGAAGTGGCAAAGCTGCGTGCGGCGCGTGTGCTGTGGCATCGCGTGATGACCAAGCTGGGCGCCCAAGATGAACGATCGAAGATGCTGCGCACGCACTGCCAGACTTCGGGCGTCTCGCTGACCGAGCAAGATCCCTATAACAACGTGATCCGCACCACGGTTGAGGCGATGGCCGCCATGCTGGGCGGTACCCAATCGCTGCACACCAATGCGCTGGATGAAGCCATTGCGCTTCCAACTGATTTTTCAGCCCGCATTGCCCGCAACACCCAGATCATCCTTCAGGAAGAAACGGGGATGTGCAACGTCGTCGATCCATTGGGCGGCAGCTATTATATCGAGGCGCTGACCAAGGAATTGGTTGATAAGGCATGGGACATCATTGAGCGGGTTGAAGCCGAAGGCGGCATGGCGAAGGCCGTGGCGGCAGGCTGGCCCAAGGCGATGATTGAAGAAGCGGCTGCGGCACGTCAGGCACGTGTCGATCGCGGTGACGATGTGATTGTGGGCGTGAATAAATATCGCCTCGCCAATGAAGATCAGATCGATATTCTGGAAGTTGATAACGCCGCCGTGCGGGAAGCGCAGATCGCGCGCATTCGGGCCGTTAAGGAAAATCGCGATGAAGCCCGTTGCCAAGCGGCGCTCGCGGCCTTGACCGAAGGCGCAAAGGGCGGCGCCAATTTGCTGGAACTCGCCGTAGAAGCCGCGCGGGCGCGGGCAACGTTGGGGGAAATCTCTGCCGCGATGGAAGCCGTATTTGGCCGCTATGGGACCACACCGACACCCGTAAAGGGCATTTACGGCAGCGCCTATGAATTTGATCGGCGTTGGGCGCAGGTGCTGGAAGGCGTTGAGGCCGTCTCCCGCCGCTTGGGCCGCAAGCCGAAGCTGCTGGTCGCCAAAATGGGGCAGGATGGGCATGATCGCGGGGCAAATGTCATCGCCTCGGCCTTTGCGGATATGGGTTTTGACGTTGTGTCGGGCCCCTTGTTCCAGACGCCCGAGGAAACGGTGGTGCTGGCGCTCGACAGCGGCGTGGACGTGGTGGGGGCTTCCTCACTTGCGGCAGGCCATAAGACGCTGATCCCTGAATTGATTAATCTGCTTCGGGAGAAGGGCCGCAGCGACATCAAGGTCATCGCGGGCGGCGTTATCCCAGCACAGGATTATGAGTTCCTGAAAAATGCGGGCGTGCAGGGCATTTATGGCCCCGGCTCAAATGTGGTCGAGTGCGCAGCCGATGTGCTGCGTCTGCTCGGCCATAATATGCCGCCGCTGGATGCTTAATCGCGCAATTTATAGAATTTCGGCACAAGGAAAGCCAAGATGTTCAAAAAAATCCTGATCGCAAATCGTGGCGAAATTGCCTGTCGCGTGATCCGTACGGCAAAGCGCATGGGCATTCAGACCGTTGCTGTCTATTCCGATGCCGATGCACGCGCACCCTTTGTGCAAATGGCGGATGAAGCGGTGCATATTGGCCCGTCTCCCGCGGCGCAAAGCTATCTGATTGCCGATAAGATTATTGCCGCGTGCAAGGCGACGGGGGCGGAAGCCGTCCACCCCGGCTATGGCTTTTTGTCAGAACGGACGAGCTTTGCCGAGGCTTTGGCCGCAGAGAACATCGCGTTCATTGGCCCGCCGGTCAATGCCATTGCCGCCATGGGCGACAAGATTGAGTCCAAGAAACTGGCAAAGGAAGCCGGCGTCAACGTCGTTCCCGGCTTTGTGGGCGAAATTGAAGATACCGAGCACGCGGTGCGCATCTCAAACGAGATTGGCTATCCCGTGATGATGAAAGCCTCGGCGGGCGGCGGCGGCAAGGGGATGCGGCTTGCCTATAATGAGCAGGACGTGCGCGAGGGCTTTGACGCGGTGAAGCGCGAAGGGCTGAACAGCTTTGGCGATGACCGCGTATTTATTGAGAAATTTATTCTCAACCCACGCCACATTGAAATTCAGATTTTGGGCGATCAGCATGGCAATGTGCTGTATCTGAATGAGCGTGAATGCTCGATCCAACGTCGCCACCAAAAAGTGGTGGAAGAAGCACCGTCACCCTTTGTGACCCCTGAGATGCGCAAGGCGATGGGCGAGCAGTGCGTCGCGCTGGCAAAGGCCGTGGGCTATTATAGCGCGGGGACAGTTGAACTGATTGTCTCTGGCGCGGACCCCAGCGGCAAGAGCTTCTATTTCCTTGAAATGAATACCCGGCTTCAGGTCGAACACCCCGTGACCGAAGCGATTACCGGCGTCGATCTGGTGGAACAGATGATCCGCGTGGCGGCAGGCGAAAAGCTCAGCCTGACGCAGGCGGATGTGAAGATTGATGGCTGGGCGATTGAGAACCGCGTTTATGCGGAAGACCCGTATCGCGGGTTTCTGCCGTCAACAGGCCGCATCTCGCGTTATCATCCTCCCGTTGCGGGATGGACTGGTGACCCCATTCGCGGCACCAACGGCGTGCGCGTGGACGATGGCGTCATGGATGGCGGCGAAGTCTCGATGTTTTATGACCCCATGATCGCAAAGCTGATCACTTGGGGCAAAACGCGCGATGAAGCGGCGGATCGCCAAGTGGCGGCTCTTGATCGCTTTGAGCTGGAAGGCCTGGGCCATAATATCGATTTTCTCTCGGCGATTATGCAGCATCCGCGCTTCCGCTCAGGCGAGCTGACGACGGGCTTTATTGCTGAGGAATATCCCGATGGATTTACCGGGGCGGCTACGTCAGACGATCTGGTGCGGACATTGGCCGGGATTGCGGGCTTCATGGCCTGCGCCAATGCCGATCGGGCGCTTCATATTGATGGGCAATTGGGCGATGATCTGGAGCCCGCCGAATGTTGGCAGGTCAGTCTTGCCGGCCATAGCTTTGAAGTGCTGGTGAGCGAAGATGCCCTGCTGGTCGATGGTGCAGAACTGGACGTGTCGCTGGAATATACGCCCGGCGATCGGCTGGTGATTGCCGATGTAGCTGGGCAGGAATTGGCCATTAAGGTTTCCAAGACGCGCACAGGCTTTACGATGACCACGCGCGGCGCAATCCACAAGGTCACCTGCCTGCCCGGTCATATCGCGCCTTTGGCGGCGCATATGATTGAGAAGGTGCCGCCAGATATGTCGCGCTTCCTGCTCTGCCCGATGCCGGGTCTGGTCACGGCCATTCACGTGGCAGCGGGGGACAAGGTGGAAGCAGGCCAGCCGCTTGCCATTGTGGAAGCGATGAAGATGGAAAACATCCTGCGCGCCGAGAAATCGGGCGTGGTCAAACAGTTGCACGCGAGTGCAGGGGAAAGTCTGGCCGTCGACGCCGTTATCTTGGAAATGGAGTAAATCGGTCGCGCGGTGGCAGGCTAAAAGGCCAGTGCCACCGCGCGGTGATCCAAGACCATATGGGCAGAGCGATCTGCCATGGTGAGGAACATTGCGTCGCCCCGGTCAGTCTGTTGGACGACCATAGCCGCTGTTACGCCCATCATCATGCCGGAGAAGGAGGCGGCGCGATACGCGTCCCATTGGCCAGCCAAATCCGCCTGTGGCACGCCATAGCGCTCTAGCGCTGCCTGATACCGGGCAATCAGCGTCTTTTCCATGTCCAGGCGCGTGGCCGGGTCCATTGCGGTTCCCAGATAATAGGCAATGTCGCTGACGCCTTCACCCACACCCACTGTTTGCCAATCGACAATGACAATGGGCTTGGCAGTATCGGCAGGGTCAAACAGCATATTATCCGGCCGAAAATCATTATGCGTCAGGCAACGCGGGCCCGCCCGGCTGTCTGTCCACTGCTTGATATGGCCGAGATAGGCATCACCCACCTCGCGCATCGCGGGCGTGACACGGCCCCCATAGCGGTCACAAAAGGCAGGCCAGAACATCGCATAAAGCGCCTCACCATCGAGCGGCGGGGGCACCGCCTTGGTGCTATTGAGCCAATCATAAGTGTCAAGAATGGGGTCGCCCCACCACGCGGCATGGATGGAGGCAGCCGCGTCCATCGCCCATTGCGCTTCTTGCAGGCTGGGGACCGCCAATTGATTGCCCGGCACATGGCGCGGCAGATCATGCATCAGCAGCGTGAAATCATGGCTATCGTCATCAAAGGCGATGTAGAGATGGTCGGGCACCGCCATCGGCCGCTTGCCTGCGAAGAGCTGATAAAATCGGCTCTCGCGAATATAGGTCATATGCGTTTTGCCCGTCGCGCGGCTTAAGGGATCGTTTGACGGCAGCTTTGCGACCAGTGTCGGCGGGCCAGCGGGACAGGCGGGATCATAGTCCAATGTCAGACGATAAGTCGCGCCCACTTGCCCTGTGCCAATGGGTTGGGCGGTAAAGCCTGTTACGCGGGCGGGGGAACCAGCACGGGACAGGCAGTCCGTCAACCAATCTGCCGTAAACTCGGCCAGCGCGAGAACCGGATCAGTCATTGAAAATGCTCGTCAGGCCCAAGGGGTCATAGGCGCCGAGGATCAGCTGTTCCAAAATCCCGATGCCTGTCTCCGTCTTACCATCAAGCGTGAGATGTACCTTAGAAATCGCCTGAATATGTAAATGGTCAGCGCGCCCAGCGGTAATGCTCGCCAAGTCAATATCCTCGCGCTCAACCACCAACGGGCCTTTCCAGCCCCCATGAGTCCAGTCTGGATGGCCATAGCCCAGCCCCCGCATCAAAAAGGGCGTGCCGGGCTCAAACCGGGCTTCCAATATCCGCCCATCCGGCAAAGCAGCAGAAAGTTCGGCTGCGGCGGCGTGACGCCAGCCGGGCTTTAGCTCAACGTCGAGATGGCAATCCTCGGTCTCCAGCATCGCCTCTGGCTCAGCGCCATCGGGCACAAACGCCAGACGCGTGTTCCACGGCCTGCCATATTGGTCGGCATTGATGTGGAAATAAAGGCTGGTGTCGCCAAAATTGACGGGGCTCCACATCCAATAAAATTGGGGAACCATTTGGGGAACGGTTGGCTGCGGGTCGCTGGCGCCAATCGGGCGAATGCCCCAGCTCCGGTCCCGCGTGCCAATCGCGCCCGAAACATCAGTGCGCACACCATCCACTTCAATCCAGCCCTGCCAATGGCCGTTTTGGGTGAGGCGCGTATAATCCATGAAGGTGCGTGGCCCAATGCGGCGCGTGAACCGCGGTTCTTCAACAGGAAAGGCGCGGCCTGTGAAGCTTAGGTCTGCGGAAATGCCATCTTGTTGATCAATCACGACGCGCAGCCGTTTCAGCGGCTCTAATATCTCAATTTGGATGGGCCCGACGCTCAGGTCCATCCGCTCCATATCCAACAGGCGCGATGCGTGGAGGCAATGCTGTGTATCGCCACGAATGCAGGAAAAATGGGCGTCCGCCACGTTGAGGTGCGGGTAAACGCCAAAGGCTATGGCAAAGAAGTTGCTGCCATCCGCGCTATAGCCATTGAAGAAATACCGATCGTAAAAATTCCGATCTGTCCCAGAATAGGCAATGGGCTCAGGGGTTTGGTGGATCGGATAATCATCGCCTTTGGTCAGCATTAGCCTTTTACCCCTTGTTTAATCTCATCGGTGTGTTCGCCGAGCTTGGGCGCAAAGCCAATTGGGCGATGAGGGTCTGCCGAATAGCGCACCGGGGGACGCATCTGGCGGATCATTCCTTCGCTCGGGTGTTCGGCAAGCTGGAAAAAGCCTGTGGCCTTGAGGTGAGGATTGTCGAAAACCTCAGCCAAATCAGCGACAGGCATGGCTGGAAAATCATTTTCATTCAAAAGGGCGATCCATTGCGCGCTTGTTTTCTTGGGCGTCAATTCGCCAATGCGCGCATAAATGGGTGTCATATTCTGGAACCGGCCCATGGGCGTGTCAAAGGGCGGCTTAGTCAGGAAGTCGCTATCCTCAAGCAGCTCAAAGAGCCTAACAATCTTTGCATCGGTATAGGGCACAATCACAATATGCCCATCGGCTGTGGGGAAGGGCTGGCGGGCGGGATCCAGCTGGCGCGGATAGCCGGGCGGGCCAATCGGCGGCTCAAACACGGCGTCTTGCAGATGTTCTGTCAGCATGAAATTGGCAAAACAATCGAGCATCGGCACCTCGACATGTTGGCCTTCGCCCGTGCGCAATTTGTGGATCAAAGCCACCAGCAGCGCCTGTGCGCCATAAGTGCCCGAAACTTTGTCCGCAATGAGCGACGGCAAATAGCGCGGCGCCGGATTGCCATCAACGCGCGACAGCAAAGATGTGGTGCCCGTTGCCGCCTGAATAACATCATCATAGGCGGGCCAATCTTTCCACGGCCCATCTTGGCTAAAGCCCGTGAAATGCGCGTAGATGATATCAGGCTTGATCGCCTTCACATCCTTATAGCCAAAGCCCAGCTTATGGATGGCCCGCGCACGGATATTGTGGACGAACACATCCGCGGTTTCGATCAGCTTACGGAGAACATCCGCGTCTTCGGGCTTTTTCAGATCCAGCACCGCAGATTTTTTACCGCGGTTCACGGTCAAATGCGTGCCGCCCATATAGGGCGTGTTTTTGAACTGCCCCATATAGCGCGGCGTATCGCCCGCTGGGCTTTCAATCTTGATGACCTCAGCCCCCAAATCCGCCAGCATTTGCGTGGCATAGGGGCCAAAGATCACCGTTGAGAGATCAATAATGCGGATGCCCTCAAGCATGGTCATTCGGTTGCCTCCGGCGGTCCCGCATAGTCTCTCCTTTGCGTGTCGGGCCGGCAGATCAATGCCGCCCTATTTTTGTCTGGTGTTGAGCTTCCTATTGGTTGACGTTTCCGTCAAGTGCAAAGCCACATGAGTCGCACAGGAGACGATAAGATGAAGGCCATTCAGATCAGCTTACCAGCATCACTTGAGAATTTGCGACTGGTCGACTTGCCAGATCCTGTAGCCCCTGGCCCCGGTGAGATAACCGTGCGGATCCGTGCCAGCTCGCTAAACTATCATGATTTTGCTGTGGTTTCCGGAATGTTGCCCTGTGCTGATGGGCGCATCCCCATGTCTGACGGTGCAGGCGAAGTTGTTGCGATTGGGGCAGGGGTGACGGAGTATCAACTGGGCGATCTTGTCGTGTCCACCTTCTTTCCCGATTGGTTGGATGGCACACCGCCGTCAACCGCCTTTACGCGCGTGCCGGGCGATGGAATTGACGGCTATGCGCGCGAATTGATCACGGCGCCTGTCACGTGGTTTACGCCCGTTCCAAAGGGCTATTCCGCCGCGGAGGCCGCGACATTGACCTGCGCCGGCCTGACGGCATGGCGCGCCTTGGTGGTGGATGGGCAGATCAAGGCGGGGGCCAGCGTGCTAGTGCAGGGGACAGGCGGGGTTTCTGTCTTTGCCTTGCAATTTGCAAAAATCATGGGGGCGACTGTCATCGCCACATCTTCCTCCGATGAAAAACTGGCGCGGATGAAGGCCTTGGGGGCGGATCATCTGATCAATTATAAGCAGGTGCCCAATTGGGGCGCCAAGGTGCAAGAGCTAACAGGCGGGCGTGGTGTTGACCATGTCATTGAGGTCGGTGGCTCTGGCACGCTGGATCAGTCGATGGTGGCGGCCCGCAATGGCGGGCATATTGCCTTAATCGGTGTGCTTGCGGGCTTTGGAGGCCCTGTGGCAACGGCCATGTTGATGGCTAAGCAACTGCGCGTTATTGGCCTGACTGTCGGCAGCCGCCAGCAACAGCTGGATATGATCGCCGCAATTGAGGCCAATGATATCAAGCCTGTGCTCGACCAGCATTTTCCGCTCGCCCAATTGGCCGATGCGTTCCGTCATCAGGCTGCCAATGCCCATTTTGGAAAGATTGTGGTTGATATCTAAACAGGTTAGGGCTGACGGCCAGGACGTCGGAAACGGCGGGCGACAGGGCATTTACCGCTGATATGGTGCGCCAAAGGCTGTGCGCCATGCCGGAAATTGCCCATCTGGCTGTTGAAGCCCCTCAATCTTAAAGCCACGTGAAAGCGAAGACCGCATGATGGATGCCTTGTTTACCTCCACCGCTGTCGTCACTCTGGCCGAAATAGGCGATAAGACCCAGTTGCTTGCCATATTGTTGGCAACACGTTTTCAAAAGCCGCTGCCGATTGTGTTCGGCATTTTCCTGGCAACACTTGCCAATCATTTCTTAGCGGCGCTGCTTGGGTCACACGTAGCAGCCCTTCTTGATGGGCAATGGTTTCGTTACGCCATTGCGGCCTCTTTCATTGCGATGGCGGCATGGACGCTGATCCCCGACAAGATGGATGAGGATGAGGCAAAGCCCGCCCGCTTTGGAGCGTTTATCACTACGGTCATTGCGTTTTTCTTGGTCGAAATGGGGGATAAGACACAAGTCGCCACCATTGCCCTCGGCGCGCGCTTTTACGATGTGGTGCCTGTTACCTTTGGCACAACCTTGGGCATGATGATTGCCAATGTGCCCGCCGTTTTTCTGGGGCATGAACTGCTCAAACGCATCCCGCTCAATGCCGTGCGCCGCGTGGCCGCCGCGCTGTTTCTGGTGATCGGACTTTGGGTGCTGGCGCAAACGGCGGGATGGCTTGGCGCCTAGCCTAAATTCATGTGGCGGACAGGGTGGGATTCGAACCCACGGTGGGCTTGCACCCACGCTGGTTTTCAAGACCAGAGCCTTAAACCACTCGGCCACCTGTCCGTCTGGGAGTGGCCTTTAGCCGCGAGGCGGCCTGCCGTGCAAGGGCCGAGACAGTCTGACTTGCATTCGCCTGCTATTCTGCCAGTTTGTGGCGATGCAGCGTTGGCGTTTCAAACAGGGTATAGCGTGTCTTTTCCTTGGTTTAGCGGGAATGATTCCCATGGCCTCGGTCAATTCGGGCGCCGCTTTGGCGCAGATAGAGGGTGAAACACCCGACGGGTTTTCAGACTTTCGACAAACGCTCCGCAGCGCGGCGGCCGCTCAAGGGGTTCGCCAAGCGACGCTGGACAGTGTGATTCCCAATTTACGGTTTGTGCCGCGCGTTGTCGCTTTGGATCGCAAGCAGCCGGGCGGCGGCATTGATAGCCCCATTCCTAAATTTGCGCCTTATCGTCTGCGTCATGTGGATCGCGCGCGCATTGACCGTGGGCGGGCCCGTTATGCCAGCTTGCGCCCCCTGTTAGAACGTGTTGAGCGCGACACTGGCGTGCCAGAGTCGATCATGCTCGCCATTTACGGGCATGAGACCAATTATGGCGCCTATACGGGCAGCTTTGATTTGCCCAATGCGCTGGCGACGCTGGCCTTTGAGGGGCGGCGGCGTGAGTTGTTTACGCAAGAATTTGTCGCGGCCCTTAAAATGATGGATCGGGGTATCCCGCGAGAGCGACTGCGCGGCAGCTGGGCAGGGGCCACAGGCTACCCCCAATTCTTGCCATCAGCCTATCTCCGCTGGGCGCGGGATGGCAATGGCGATGGCATAATCGACATTTGGCGGAGTGAGGTGGATGCGCTCGCCTCAATTGCCAATTATTTTGTCGAGGCCGGATGGAAGCCCGGCGTAAAATGGGGCACCGCCGTGACTGTTCCTGAAAATTTTAACTGGGCGCGCGTTGCGCCCCGCGTGGCCGCGCCAAATTGTGCGCGCGTCCATGGCCGATTAAGTCGTTGGCAAAGTGTGGCAGAATGGCGGGCAATGGGCATTATGCCGTCACGGCCTGATCTGCCCGATACCGAACAGGCCAGCTTGTTTCAGCCAGATGGTCCGGGAACACCGGCGTGGCTGTTAACCGGAAATTACAGGGTTATCCTCGAATATAACTGCTCGAACTTTTATGCTCTCTCCGTGGGGTTATTGGCCGATGCAGTGGAAACAGGCGGGCAAACTTAGTCTTATTGCTCTCATAATTGGGAGTGTGCCCGGCTGTCGGACGGGCGCTTCTTCGCAGAATTTTGGGGTCCCATATCCACCGGCGTGGCAAGCACGCATGGCGCAGCCCGTTGATCCGGGTGATAAAATTCAAAGCCCTGCCGTCACGCCGCACGACAGCACTGCGCTTGCAATGGCTGCCTATGATGAGGTGCAATTAGGCGCATGGCCCGCAAAATCTGTTGGGGAAACAGAACAATCCGACGCAGGGGTTTGGCTCTCGCATCCCAGTTTACCGGTGCCAAGCTATGTCGAGATTACCCGGCTGGATACTGGCCGAACTGTGCTGGCGCGCGTGGCTGCCCGAGCATCTGGGTCGCGGCCAATCATATTGGCCCTATCTGAAGGGGTGGCGCGGCACTTGTCCCTCGGGGTGACTGGGCAGGCCGCGTTTCGTGTGCGCCGCGTCAACCCACCAGAGCCAGATCGTGCAGCGCTTCGCCAAGGCCAAGCCGCCGCGGCGCGAGTTGATACGCCAGAGTTTCTGCTTGCTGTTTTACGCAAACAGGCTGCCAATTTGCCCGATATTCGGTCGGCCGAGGTGCGCGCAGCGGCCGCGCGCCTCACCGCGCCACCCCCTTTGGCACCCGTCAATGCAGATGCCGGCAATCCACAGAAATTTACGGGGTGGCAAAGCCAGTCCCCGGTGCACGATGCAGCTATTGGCGGCTCCAATCAGCAGGGCTCTCCGCCCAGCGTGGTCACGCCACCAGAAACAGCCTGGTTTGTGCAGATAGCCGCGCTTTCAAACGGGCAAAATGCCCAGGCTCTGGCGCGGCAAATTGGCGGCCGCATTCGGCTGCAACAAGGGTTGTACCGGGTTCTGTCCGGCCCCTATGCTACACTGGCACAGGCGCGCGCCGCGCTTGGCCCCTTGGCTGCGAAAGGCTATCCAGACGCCCGAATCACGCGCTGAGTCGTCATCTCGGGAAGTCTTCATGAAACAAGCATTTATCGCCGCCTCTTTCCTATCTGTTGCGGCGGCC
>JACCDI010596314.1_pt1 | contig 12271 bp, 11 predicted proteins | sample 7442791 | NCBI WGS metagenome assembly JACCDI01 (sample SAMN15323434, study PRJNA562643) | freshwater metagenome | isolation source: river surface water | place: USA:Blue River Watershed | collected 2017-08-15
CTGCTCAATCAGGCATTAATAAAGCAAATCACTGGTGTTGTAGATATGGCCAGTATGTACAGCAGCACTGGATTTGGGAAATACAGTTCCTGTTCACAAAGGTTAAGGGCAGACCACTGTCCCTAGCAACTCTGGATAAAATCCTAGCCATATATATAATGGATGACTGAGAAGAAGGCTGAGATCCTTGGGCTCATAAACTCTAATAAACCTCTTATACTGCTCCAAATATAATTTGTCAAAATAGCTCAAAATTAGTGAAATGATAAAATAGATGTGATATAGGCACAGTTTCGGATTTTATGAGCTATTTTGACTTTCATATAAATAAATTACGCTTTCCCAGGTGATAAGGGGGAAAGGGAACCAAAAATTGAACAAGAAATATGAAGTATGTGTTCAAGATCTTCAATCAAATATTTTGGATCTTCAGATCTTCAATTTTCACATAAATCCTAGTATTTCATGAGTAGGAATCAATGCAGTGCAGATCTTCAACTTTAACACAAAATCTGGTATCTCATGAGTAGGAATCGATGTAGTGACGTACAGAATTGATATAAAACGATCCTCGAACGTTCTTCTAACCATTTAGTTCGAGTATGGAAGCACAGGCAACCTCAAGATCATTCCAATCTTGGCTGGATTGGTGGTTGCACTTACTTCCCTTTTTCATGCAAATTCAAACAAAACAAATAACATTCAAAGTGACCATCAACAGTTTCATGAAATTATGCAGTATTCTGGAAGCAGGTGTTCACACAATAGGGCACATAGGCTAATAGTCATGCTAATTAAATTAGACAAAAAGAGGGGATCTTGTAGGATAGAAGATTACATTCATAATGAGGGTTACAATTAACTAAATCATATTTATTAGTACTACTAGAATTTATTACATCTTATTCCTTTTCATGAGAAATTATTGTCATAGGATTAGCTAATTCATGGGAGTCAAAAGATGTGTATTGCAGTCTGCATTTAATTCAATTGAATCTTGTTTTCTAAAGTTGGCACAAAGGGTTACAATAGTGGCCACTAAGATATGTATTAATAGTATAATGATGTGCTGTATACTTGATCGCACAAGATCTGGATGTCATGACACCCTGTTCTCATTTGTATTTTTTATCATGATTTGACAAAAACATAGTGCAAAAGTAATAATATTATGTATTACATTATGTAGCACTTTTGGGAACGTGAAAATATGATATGTGTATGGGGGGAATTATTCCATGTTACGATTGCTAACATGCATATCCCTGGATTACCAAATAGACCATGGATCATGTAATTCCAATTTTGTTTACCCATGATTGCAGTTTTAGTGGAATACACTAGTGTCAACTAGGCCAAAAACAGTAGGTAAGAGCTTGCATAAGTGTCAGATCCAATAAATTTTTATATTATGGGAGGCTATCTTTGTTAGGATTGATTTAAAGGGAAAACCATGATACAACAAGGAAATTTTTGTGTGGTGCTTACTTTGACAACATTCATATTACCAGAGTACATGACATAAGATCCACACTCAGGTTTGCAATCATTAGGATGGAGTACAAACAACCAACAAAAGGTTATTGAACGCATCATGACTAACTTCAATGAAAATGAACAAATAAATGTTTTGCACTGTAATGAATTCATGTGCTGGGTATTATTTTGTGCTTTATTTCATTTAACAAACATGCCAAAATGCAATGTACAACTGAAAAAACATGGTCATCATGTAATAACAACTATTTTGTTTTTGTCAGACTAGAATTTGAGAAGCTCTCATTTAATGATTTAATCTTTGCTTCAAATCAATGGTAATCAATGTCAAAACTGAACACCATTTTGTATATGCAAAGGCTGCATGGTTGGGAAATTCATGGATACCCAATATACAAATGGTAAAAACAAACGCTACTGGGGTATCCAATGTCACATGGTACAAACGTAGCCTATATAGAGGTGCACATTGTGACAGAAACATCATTAGAATGTCATGGGATATCATTTCATTGGTTGAATATGAGAACATTTAAGACATAGATGGAGCTGTGCCATTTTTAGTGTTACATAACCAACTATATTTTGTACATGAAATCAATTAGATTTGTATGATCACTTGCCACAATTATATGACATTGTAATGCAAATGGGCAATTCAATCCAGTGCCAATGGTTTATTGCTACAATATGCTCACAGAAAAATATTGTATCAACTATTTTTGACACAGATAGGAGCATCATGGAATTGATCCTTGAGTATATGAAAACTTTTCAACTTGGCACCTTTGACATGCAGCAAACAAATCCCTTATTGCATTGTAATCATTGGGTGTATGGTACATGCAGATATATGATTAGATTTCTTGACTGTAAAATTCCAACTATCTTTGGTTGATTAGCATGGGTATTGTTACCAGACATTCCATTTGATGTTAACCATGATACACACTATATTTTTTGTGCTATCACACATCATGTCATACAACAACTTAACACTGACCAAGCTATGAGATTGTTTAAAACTATTCCTTGATTTTACACATTGGTTCTTTATTATGTTGATGATAATTCCATTAAACCTATTTGGCACAGTCAGAGCTCAATATATCCTAAGGACAATCATATCATAATCCAAAATGCCATCATGGAAGTGGCCAAGGTGAAGCTTTTCTAAATTTTGGAAATTTGAATTTACTGTCACAATTTAATACTACATCATTTGTGTAATAATGAGCAATAGAGAATCAATTTCATCAAGTACTAGTAGTTGTCAAAATTTTGGGTAAAGTTTGAATTAAGCTTCTAAAATCCCCCAACACCCCCAGTTTGATGCACAAACCTCCATCAACCTAACTTAAGTGGCATTGTGTCTAATTCTATTTGGTTTGGTTGGGGGCACCAGACTCTGGTTGAGTTGCAGCAGTCATCATGATTTTTTAATGCCACTCATATGTCAAAACTCCATCTCATGTACTCTATCTTACATAAAATTGAGTTGCTATTGGTTATTGTTGCGGGATCACTTTTCATCAATTTCAACCAATACACTTTCTTTAGATTATGTATTGATCAAATAAATAGTAAAAATGGTTTGCATCCTAATAACACATACTGACATGAATTACATAGTCACTCTCCTGTGTTTTGTCCCCATTTTCTATGTGCTTTTAACATTACTCCTCACAATCTCTTGCTGTTTTGATTGCTCTGAAATTGGCTGAGTCTCTAATGTGAATTTGATCCTGTGAAGTGATTGGATATTACAACATCTAGCATCAATATTGGGGGCAAATAATTGTAGTATTGCCTTGACATCCTGTAAATTTTCAGGCAAGGATCCTGGCTTTCCCACCAAAAAAATTTCAAACCTCAAAAGCCCCTATTTGAATGATGGCTTCAATTAAAGTTGTTTTCTCTTTGTGTTCAGCCTTCTTTTCCTCATTCATTTTGGATCACATTTCCCTGCTTTTATTATTGTGCTTGCATTTGTTGCTTGACTTAGTTTGACAAGACTGCCAGTAGAAGAAATCAAATTAGTATCAATCATCTCATTGACAAGCGTCCCTTCATCTTGGATAACTTGTTGGATTTTTGCCTCTTTCACCTGAAGGTCAAGCATGCAGACACTAATTCCCAATGATGATACTTCCCTTGCATTTTTCCCATGTTCAACAACAAGCATTTCAATTTTCTTACCATAATCACTGACAGCAACTTCTCATCCTAACTGATGTTGCACTTTATTGTCAATTTTACTACTGCAAACAAGCCCCTTCATCTCAAATAAAAACCCACTTTGTCTTCATCAGTATTGCCCTCTTCTGAAATTATTGAGATCATCAAGTTCTGTGTTGTTCAAATGTTTATTTGACTGTTTGGCCTTCTCTTTTCCTGTAAGCCTCAACTTGAGCTCTCATCTTTCTGGATCCAATTCAAAGAGTCTGGCATAACAGGCTGGTTTAAACACTGCAAGTCCCTGGTCCATATCTAGTGAGCTCATTTTGCCATGAAGGAGATCAAGAATCGTTGTAATATTGGATGTGCTTCAGCTCCTTTGATAGACAGCCAGGACCTGTGTCAGTTTAATGAACATTGGGATTTTAACTTTTTGACCTATCACAGAATCACAGACAGCAACCTTCTGGAAACAAGAGAACAAAGTAATATTACTTTTCCAAGGAAGATTACAAAAGGGAGTCATTTAATTTATTCTTTGGCCTCATAGCCACAAATGAACCTTAAGACCTTAATTTTCTTGTGCCATAGTTCCCATGTACTTTAGGAAGTCTGTGATGCCATGCGAGGTCAATATTGTCTTGTTGTCCTGATTGGTAATAAAAATGTCAAATGAGGCAATGACTCCAGTGGACTTGTTTTGGGAACACCAGTGATGTATTTCTTTGGTTTCACAATGCAATGACTGTTACAAGGGAACAAGGGGTTGTGCTATCTCCAACCCCCTGATCCATGTTTCAGAGACTTCATACTCAAGTTGTGCTGTGTTTCATCAAAATCAACAAGCCTCAAGATATCAAATTTGTGGCTCAGCATAAAGTTAGACTGTCTTCCAACTGAGGTAATAGAATGAAATGAAATAAATTTTAAGAATGATAAGTATAACAATATTAATAAATTCATGTCATAAAAAATAATAAAAACTAAAATAACCCCTTAAATATAAACCAGGACCATCTTTGACAAATTCATCCTCATTAGTGTTTTTATGGTTATCAATCCAGCATTAATATCTTGCACTATGAGCCACTCCACTCTCCAATCAGTGTGACCCTTTGCTTGGGTAGGGACAAAATGCTCCAGGTGGTCTTTTTTCAACCACTGCCATAGGTAGTCTTCAGAAACTTATTTTCCCACTCCAACCCACCAGTCATTGTCTTGATGGTTGTACACATTTTTGACCTCATGCCTTACCTTGGTAGGCTGTGACCTATGACATGGTTGAATGTGTTGCTACTGCAATTGTTACTATCGGTGGAATTTTTACAGGCTGACTGATCTCCAAGGGCAACAGCCCAATGGTCCCTTGATTAATTGCATTGTGGATTATTAGTGCTTTCAATTTTTGTCATTGGGTCCATAGAGGTATGATTCATTGTCCTTTTTGCAAACAGCCACAGCACCAAAACCCTTACTATCAATTGTTTTAACCTTTTAGATTTTTAGCTAGCTCTTTTGTTGCAAGCTTGAATGCTTCATCATAATTGTTGCATAAAGAATCACAAAGTAATTTTGTAACAAGTTTATCACAATTTATTTCTTTTGCAATGTGCTTTTGCCTGCAATTCATCTTCTTGTTAATTGTCATTTTGTCACACCATTCTGGAAGTGACATGAGTGCTTTTTATTTTGAAGCAGAAAGAGGAGAAAGAATTGTCTATATTTTGGATGGTGCCTTTGGATAGATGTAGTGCTGTGCCAAAGATGGCATGGAGCTTGAACAATCATATTTTCACACCAATATTGCTTGGAGCAGGATGAGGAGTGTATACCACACTTGATGTAATGCCTATCAACATATTTTCTTAGTGAGAGCCTCAGAGTTTGGCAGATTTGTAAATTATTTTTATCATTTTTTATTTTCAAACAAGATGATTCAAAATGCTTAAAGATAAAATTACGAAAAAGTATAAAATTCAATACGCCCATAACCAGTGAAAAAATACATTCCAAATTTGTTCTAAAAAACATTTTTGTTTTTGGAACATGCTTGATTTAGAACTGAAAAATAATGTTCCTGAAAAGGTGTTCTCTGAGGTACAACCATATTACCAGCCTCTCCAGGAGGATGCTGGTATGTATGCCAACACCTCCAAACTCGTATGATGGGGTTTACAGTTTGTAATGGTCATCCAATTCCTGTTTGCAGATGGCTGAAAAATTGAACCCTCATTTTTGTGATGGTGGTCATTGGTCCAACTTTGGACAACATCAACTTAGACAAATCATGATGTTACCCCAACATACTACATATGTGCATGAGCAGAATTCTGCGTAGTTTTTGCATATGAAGTCAGAATGATGTCAAAATTGATTGCTCAAAAGTCATTTTTGAATTAAAATGAGTGCCTGCTTAGTTAGGTTGAAATTGACTGCCTGAAGTTTTGACATGTTCTGGTAAGATTTGTACATTGTGCAATCTGATAATATTTAATTTGTTCTTATTCGGAGCATCCCAAAAATTTCAAATTCAGCTGTGTGCACAATTTTTGGACCAAATTCAGTCCAAATTACACTGTTTGCTCCTCAATCTGTCATAGCCTTTTCCCCCTACACACAACTTTACCATCAATTCAGTCCACTGGAACAAATTTTTGACAAACCTTGAACCTTGCAGTTTTTGAATGTCAGTTCCCCAAGCTTGGGTGATTCATGACTTTCTCCCTATCCCATGAATTTTTCACTTTATTGTCTTTTTCAAATTTTTAGTCTATTAATTTATTCCTATTGTAGGATTGTGGACAACATTTTGTGCAACACAATTATTTATTGGAACTAATTGTGGAGTGTTGAATGATTTTGTTGGGAAAGGAGGTCAGTCATAAGTTGGAGGTCAGAGACTGGGTGCAAATGTGTGGAGGCAGACAAAAACACAAAATCTGATAAAAAATATTGTTTAATAGTCCAAGTAGTGTACAGGTGTCAAAAGTTGCTCCCATCATTATATCATTTTTGTGCTGAAACAAAAATGGAGTCCAACAATGGAGCATTATTAAAATTTAAGTGGCCACATTGATAAATGAGCAAATGTGCAAATCATTCTTGCTTGTCTGATGCCTGCAAACTTCAATGAACTTTGTGGCACTGGGATTCATTGGCCATCATCCATGTTTTTTCTTTCACTTACTAGTTTATGAGAATAACTAAGACTGGCCTCAATTTCAGAAAAACTCATTTCAGCCTCTGAATTTTTTCTCTTTGTATGTTTTTAGATTGAAGCATCTCACATGGTTTGCAATTCCAGTGAGAAGTTATTCTTTGCAAAAGGTAGGAATGTTGTGGGGGGCACCTTAAGCAACCACTTAAAATTGTACCAACTAACACTTCACAAGTTTAATAAAAACCATAGGATTTTGGGGTAGGAGCTTCAAAATACTAGGCAGATCTTTCGCCTCTTAAAAATATCCAATGACTTAGGGAAAAGTAGCTAATTCAAATCAAAGGTGCTATGATGGACAAAGTAGCTCTCACAATGTTTGCACTTCAAAAAAATTAACTGATAGGATTGGATTGGGATTGATCATAGGTGGGATTGACTTTAGATTGTCTACTAAGTCACATTTTTGCATTTTCATGTTCTTCTACAAACTTCTAACCTATGACATAAATGAATAAATACATAAAATATTTTGTTTGTCTTGGAGTGAATGTAAAATAACTACATGGCATATATGATGTGACTAAAATGTGTTGGTGGCATACTTATGGTGAGGTCCACAAGCTTTTGAATCTTTATTAAATTATGAACTTAATTCCTACTTGAGAATTACAATAGAATTCATCCAAAATAATGCAAAATTACATAAAACTCTTCAGAGCTTTAGAACCATGGCATTCATAGTCAATGTTTTAGGTTTGGTTGTGTTTTATTGGTTGTGCAAATGGCCAAAGTAAAAATTTTGCAAAACCCATAGGGCTCTTTGGGCAAACAAAAAAATGAGTGATCCCAACCATCACATGTCATATAATCAATTTTTTGGTGGGAATTTAGTTAAATAAGGTGGTTTCCTGGTCTATGCATTTGTGTCAGTTTCTTGTTGTGATAGTATAGCTTGAATTTAATTTCAAGTTATTACTATTCAAATGAAAAAAGAAGAACAGACACAATAGATCTTAAAAGCAAATATTTGGTGGCTGAATGAAGATCAAACAGCTCAGCAAAGACCAAATGGTTACCTGAAAAGACAAAGTCCTTACAGATAAAAAGATATAAACAAGAAGAGTAAGTGTGCGCAGGATTCATAAAAGTAGATATCATATGAAAGTATTCAATGCAAGTGAGAGAAATATTTTACAAATAGCACTGAATGATTTTTCTTAGAATTTAAATCTTAATCCCTCTAAAAAAGAAGACAAAAAAACAACACAAAATCATGAATGTTTCCATGACAATCCTCACCCTGTAACAACAACACTTCTGACCCAACCACCATCCCCCCTACACTAATCATCTTGTTGCTGATGGAACTATTGGTGGAGTCTACAATATCCTGCTTAATGCGTGTGCGACAATGATCAATATATTTTTTTGACACATTTTACGTTTTTTTGCAATTTTGTCACCAATAATGTAGTTCCGATTTTGGTTGCATTGGAAATGATTTGCAACTGCATCATTGCAGAACAGATGGCATGAAATATGATGGTTTGTTAACATGACATAAAGACAGAAAATATCATCATGTACTTCCTCTGACCACCTGTATTCAGAAAAATAGTTAAATATGGCCATAATAGTATTTTATATACCAGGGGGGAGTATTTATCCAAAAGAGTATCTTATTGCAATGCCAGAAGCGCAATGCACTACTGTAGGAATTAAATAGTTTGGCCAGACGAAGTGCATGCCACAACAGAACAAACCCATCAACTTCGTTCTCAAACAAGAACACCAGTGTAGCTCATAATTTTATATTTTAGACAAGACAAATAAGGGTGTAAGACATCATTCCGGCCATGGCCAATTTTTTTGTACCCCTTACCTAGTTTCTTTCTAAGAAATAATGCCCCAAAGTTTTATGAGACAACCAAAATAATTTTTAACAATTATGCAACCACTTGAAACTGTTGCATTGCAATGTTCATCCTCCAATGGGAGTATTTTCAGATGTGGTTTCTTATTAGGGATAATTTCCTGCACTTGCTGTTGGGCACCTTGATACCCCTTCTCCATGAGAATAGCCCAATTTTCTGGGAATTTAGCTGAAACGCAAGTTGTTTCAGCAATATTATTGTCTTCTCCATATGTCTTGAGTGCTTGATTATAGAAGTCAAGATTGTGTTGAAAAATAACAATGTCAGAGATGCTGCCACATTTATGGCCTACAGCATTGATTGTTTGTCCTGTTGGGTCACCAGAAACTTCAGTTTAGTTGCAGTACAATTTGTGTTTGCCACTGAAGTAGAGTTTTCCTTCAAGCAATGTTCCTGAAGGACAATTCCCCTGCTGGAAGATGACATCAATGGCATAAAGAGCACAGGGAAAGTTTTTGAATTGGGACCCCTTTTTGATGAGATGTGTCATTTACAATCTTGAGTAATGATGGTTGACACAATCTTAAAAAAGGAGGGGACTCAAGTGGTCCACTTCACAAGAAAAAATCCTCTGAATGTGGGTCCTTTCTTCTCAAAAATGTCACCCTTTAAATCCCAATTTGTAGCAGCCTTCAAGATGCAGAATATGATGAAAAGTACGTCTTTTGGTGCCACATGTGTTTTTTACCTTAACCAAGTGTTGCTTTTTGAATAAAAAATGTTTGGAAATGAGTGTTCCACAGATAATTGAATTCACTATGATTGAAGTTGTACATATCCAAAAATGTTTATGGACCTCTGTTAGCATAAAAACAATCAAAAATAGGTGAAGCTGAATCATTCTTCAAATCAGATTCTTCATGGATGGCATCTGTCAGTATACCAGCCAACTCCTCCGTTATCTTGTCACATATTTGAGCTAACACCTTTAAACCTTCATGGACAATGTGGACAGTTGTGTGGTCTTTTTGGACATTGCGTGTGTACTGTTATGATAGTTTTTACTGCAAAAGACTCAATGATTACACAATAGATCTGTTGTCAGGACATAGATCAATAATTATAAGAGTCATCTACCCCTGTGTGAATAATCTAGTTCTCATGTAACCACAAAATCTCTCACTAAAAATTCTGCCTTAGTTGTGACCAGCATGTGGCTCCATTTCCCACTAATTATTTTCCCTATAAGTTACCAACTATGCTGGAGTTCTAATGTATTGTATCTAACTGCAATATCAGTAACAAAATAATAGCATAGTTTACATTTAAGACAGTAAAATACAAATCTCCCATCACAGGTTTGTCTGTCCGGCTTGTGACAGACAAAAACTGGTTGCTAGCAATCAATATGCTCAAAATTCAGTTATGTATATCAATCTTAACAAATTTTTCTCCTCTCTCTTGTTTGCTGAATCCTGTAGAGCAGAGTTTGTTATTTCTTAAAATCATTTTCATCCAATGTGGGTCATCGGCTGTCAAACTCTAAAAAAAAGCAATTTTGATTCTACGGAACTGCTGGAGACCGGCAAAATGCTTGGTCTTTGAATAAATCACAAAAATCACTGCTGTGGCCTCCTTCGAAGAAAACACAAAAATTATCTCTTGGAAAGTTGCAATAATGGCATCAAAAAATATTGAATCCATCGAAAATAAAGGCATTCTTCTTGCAAACTGTTTTACTTCTTCTGCTCCATCTGATCCATCCAAACCACCCTCAAACATTGGTGAATCAGAAGACCCAATTAATGTTGATACTCCTGCTAGCATGTCAGCAAAGCCATGCACATCAACCATATCTCCTCCTGCCAACATAAACAATAACAAGATTTGTCCTGCTTCAAATGAGGACAATTTTGTGTATGAAAATTCGAGCGATGGCAATGAGCAACCTTGTGACACATCATCTAATCCAGTCAACCCTCCACCAGAACTTCTTCAATCTGCGTACCAAATGATTAACATGTAGAAGCATGCAAAGAAAGAAATGAAACTGAACAAGTCTGAGAAACTTGACCTCTTCCTCAAACACTTGGAGAGATTTGCAACACCAGAGGTCTGTTACAATCTGCAGGGAGGGAGCCATTGTAAGTGTAAATGTTTGCATGTTCTGTGAGATGTCACCATTTGGACTGCTGTTGCAAAGTGGTGTGTTCAGTTTTCTGAAATGAAAGAAACAGAACAAAACCAAATTCACTTGGATTTGGTTTGGTATTCAAGACTTGCCTATCCAACAAAGAACAAAAAGATGAAAACTTTCCTCATGCCATATCATGCTGACAAGGTGAACAACAAAGCCCTCCAGCCACTTCAGAATGCTGTCTGCACTTCTGCCATCATGGCAATCTGTGGTATTGGAGATGGGAGATGGTCAGCAATTATTGGCCAGTCAAGGACGTCTGCAACCACCAAGCCACCTGGCAACACAAGCAACAACAATGCCAAGATATTGCACAACAACCCAGTCTTTTGGAATCTTACTGACTATTTTGCTAAAATAGAGACTATGGCAGAAGTGATCACAACAAGAGATGTCCAAGAAATGTCAGGGGAAGTCACTCTAAGAGATTTATCTGAAACAAAGAAGTACCTTCCACCATGGCTCACAAAACATGAATCTTACAAAGAATATGCTATGAAATGTGGTTACAAGGTTTTTTAACAACCGCAGTCATGATAGGTGTGTGAAGGTCCTGAGCCAGAAAAAAAATATTTCTTAACCCCTTCCCTCCAGTATTGGAATCAAAATCATATCAATTTGGTAGTAAGCATCCCAACTAACAACATCTACTTGTTGTGCCATGCGCTATCTAATCAGCATCGTTAAAATCTATCTCACGAGTTTCTTTTCTGCAAGGAGACAGATGAGGTTAGAGACAAAAATGTCAGCAACTCCATATTTGCCAATCCTGATAGTTCTTTGGCTTGTGAGCCACCTGATTGTGATTCTGATGAGGAAATATTGGATTCATTAAATTTGCCAAGTAAACAATCACCATCAGCCCATGTGCATGTTCCAGCTGGTATTCAAAACGTTGAAACTATGGAACAGATGTTGTTGCAAGGTGCCTGGCATGTTAAGAGTGCTTGTTGTCAGTGCTGTCTCTTTAAGAATTTGGTTGACAAAGCTAGATCTCATATAAAAGATAACATTCCTCATTCAGAACAATGTTTTACTTTTGTTGTTGATTACGGCCAAAACTTGGAAATGTCCTGCTTTGGAGCAAACCACCCTGGTGATACATATTACTTTACTCCTTTGAGTATGTATAATCTGGGAGTTGTGAATTGTGCTCATGTCCATTTTGGCAACACTGAGCCAAAGGATCACATGCATTGCCATGTTTACCATGAAGATGTTGCTGAAAAAGGGGCAAACAATGTTGCATCATTAATTCTCAAGTCATTGAATGATGCAAAAGTTATTTAAAAAATGAGAAAGGAGGTGAATTGAACATTATCTTTGATAACTGTTCTGGGCAGAACAAAAACAACACTGTTTTGA
>JACCDI010988042.1_pt1 | contig 12270 bp, 18 predicted proteins | sample 7442791 | NCBI WGS metagenome assembly JACCDI01 (sample SAMN15323434, study PRJNA562643) | freshwater metagenome | isolation source: river surface water | place: USA:Blue River Watershed | collected 2017-08-15
CTTTCCCGCCGTGGCACCGCAGACCCCGCCCGACCTGACCCTGACTGCCGCCGGGATCGAGGTTGCGGTGGGCCTGACACTGGGGATGGGCCTGCGCCTTCTGGTGCTCGCCCTGCAATTTGCCGGGTCGATCGCGGCGCAATCCGCCTCGCTGTCCCAACTGTTCGCCACGGCGGGGGCGGAACCGCAACCCGCGGTGTCCACACTCTTCACCGTTTCGGCGCTGGCGCTGGCGGTGCAGGGCGGGCTGCATATCCGCGCGGCCGAATTGATGATCCTGTCCTATGACCTGCTCCCCGCCGGAGCATGGCCGCAGGCGGACGCGGTGGCGGAATGGGGCGTGGCGCAGGTGGCGCGGGCGACGGCGCTGGCCTTCACGCTGGCCGCGCCCTTTGTGCTGGCGGCCCTGGTCTGGAACCTGTGCCTGGGGGTGATGAACCGTGCCATGCCGATGCTGCCGGTTTCCTTTCTTGGCGCGCCGGCGCTGTCGTTGGGGGCCTTGACGGTCACCGCTGTGACGGCCTTGGCGGCGCTGGCCATCTGGCAGGATGTGCTGCATGGCTTCCTAGTCGCACCGATGGCCCTGCCATGACCGAAGACGACGCCGACCGCCCGCATGATCCCACGCAAAAGCGCCTACAAGACGCGCGGGACAAGGGCGACATTCCCCGCGCGCCGGATCTTCTGGCGGCGGCGGCCTATGGCGGTCTGCTCTTGGCGGCGGCGATGGGGGCCGGTCCGCTGTTGCGGGCGGCCGAAGGCGGGGCGGCACTGCTGTCGCAGGCGGACCGGATGGCCGGGGCGGCCCTGACGGCGGGCCAGCCCTTTGCCATTGGCGTGGCGGGGTCGATGCTGCTGCCGCTCTGGCCGTTTTTCGTGCTGCCCGGGTTGGTGGTTCTGGCCTTGCTGCTGAGTCTGCGCGGGATCATCTTCAGCCCCGAAAAGCTCGCCCCCGCCCTGTCGCGCATCGATCCCGTCACCAATGCCAAGCAGAAATTCGGGCCTGACGGGTTGATGGATTTCGCCAAATCGTTGGCCAAACTGGGCCTGACCGGGGTGGCCCTGTTCTGGCTGGTGCAATCGCAGGGCGACCGCATCCTTGCCGCGATGGCGCGCGATCCGTCCGGCGTGATGCTGGAGATGGCGGGACTGACCCTGCGGTTCCTCACCATGGTCTTTGGGCTGCAACTGGCGCTGGGGATGCTGGACGCGCTGTGGCAATGGCATCGCTTTCGCCAGCGCAACCGCATGTCCGACAAGGACTTGCGCGACGAGTCCAAGGAAAGCGAAGGCGATCCCCATGTCCGCGCGCAACGCCGCCAACGGGGGCAAGAAATTGCGCTGAACCGCATGCTGGCCGATCTGCCAGGGGCGGATGTGGTGATCGTGAACCCCACCCATTACGCCGTCGCGCTGAAATGGGACCGCGCAGCGGGCGTGCCGCCCATCTGCATCGCGAAAGGCACGGATGACGTCGCCCTGCGGTTGCGGCAGGCGGCAGAGCGGCACGGCATCCCGGTGCGGCACGATCCGCCCACCGCCCGCGCCCTGCATGCCAGCGTGAAGATCGGAGAGCCGATCCGTCCCGACCACTACCGCGCCGTCGCCGCTGCGATCCGCTTTGCCGAGGCGCTGCGCAGAAAGGCGAAATCCTGATGGCCCAGAACATCGACCCCCGCCAACTGGCCCGACTGGTGCAACTTTCCGAGGCGCTGCGCGACCGCGATCTGGCCCGTCTGTCCGCGGCGGGCAAGGCGGTGGCCGCGATTGACCGGCATCTGGCGGCGCTGGACCAGCCGCTCCCGGCCCCCGGGGATGTGGCGGCAGCGCTGGCCCAGCACCGCTATGACGGCTGGGCCGACGCGCGGCGGCGCTTGCTGCTGCCCGAACGCGCCCGGCTGGAGGCAGAGAGGCAAAGCGCCGCGGATCAGGCCCGGCGGTCCTTTGGCCGGGCGCTGGCCTTGGGGCGGATCAGGGATCAGTTGTCCTGACGGACGATGTCGGTGATGAGCACATCGCGGGCCGCCTCGCCCAGAACGCCACGGGCCGATTCCAGCAAGGCGCGCCGCAGGAGAACCATGTTGCTCCCATCGGTAAAGGACCCGCGGAACCCGCCAGCGTTGGCGTGATCGAACAACACTTGCAGGAAACTGTCCCGCAACTTGGGTTCACGGGCATAGACGCCCTCAGCCCCGCCGGGGGGAATTTCGATGGAAATCGACAGGATCACCATCGACACGACGCGGCCGCCTTCCAGCACGGGCACGACGAACTGGTTGTTCATCTTGGCATATTCGGGCGGGTTTTCCGGATCAGCCGGTTCGGGATCGGCAGGTTTGAGGTCAGCCGGGGCGTCCGTCGCCGCTGCGGCCTCGGTCGCTTGCCCGGCCTCAGAGGCAACAGGCGCATCCGGGCGCAAGGCGAACCCGGCGCCGACTCCGGCCCCCAGCCCGATCAGCGGCAGGATCAAGGGGATCAGACGCGCGATCATCAGAAGGGCAACACGATGTCGGCCAGTTCCTGGCCATAGCGCGGGGATTGCACGTCGCTGACCAGCCCACGCCCGCCATAGGAGATCCGCGCCCCGGCGATCTTGTCGTACGTGATCTCATTCTGGCGCGAGATATCCACCGGGCGCACATATCCGCTGAGCAGCAGTTCGCGGAGTTCGCGGTTCACCCGCACCTCTTGCTGGCCCTCGATCCTCAGGACGCCATTGGCCAATTCCTCGACCACGGTGGCGGCGATCTTCAATTCCAGACGTTCGTTGCGGGACACGCTGCCTTCTCCTTGATAGCTGGACTGGCTGTTGGTCTGCACCGCATTGGCCAGACTGGCCCCGGCGGGCAAATCCGTGTTGGCGCGCTGCGGGATGCCCATCATCTGCGGAATGCCCATGCGTTCGCTGCCATCGCGGCTGCGTTCGGTGCTGTTGCTGATCTCGGCGCTGTCGTCGATTTCGATCAGCACCGTAAGGATGTCGCCCCGCCGCGCCGCGCGCCGGTCACCGAACAATGCCCCGCGTTCGGCGGACCAGAGCGAGGCACGCGCCCCCGGTCCGGTCTGGTCCGCCACCTCGGGAAAGCGGGCGGAGTAGACGGCGGCGTGTTGCGGCGTGCCCTCCAGCGCCGAAAACTCTGGCGCGCGGCCGAAATGGTCCATGCGGGCGCATCCGGCCAAGGTCAGACAGGCAAGCACAAGCACCCTCATGGCGCCACCCGTACCGAGCCGTCGGGCAGCACCACCCCCTGCACCGTCCCGCGGGAGGACAGGTTCATCACGCGCACCATCTGCCCGATGGCCCCGGCGTCCAAGGCGCGGCCTCCGGCGGCAATCGTCATGCCACCTTGGGCATAGTGAAGCTTGATCAACTGGTTGCGTGCGACGATTTCGGGTTCGGTCAGGTCATCGGCGCGCAAGGGGCGGCCCGCCTGCACCGCCACGCGCAGCGCCTGCCCCACGACCTGATCCGCTGTTGTGGCGGCACCCGGAATGTCGGCGGCAACCGTGGTGATATCGGCCGGCCCCACTGTCGCGCGGGCGGGCAGGCTGCGGGTCATGATCACCGCATCCGCCAGCGCGGGCGCGGGCAACAGCATCAGAGCCAGCCACCGCATCAGCGCACCTGCGCCATGGCCGACAGCATCTGGTCGGCGGCGGTGACGACCTTGGCGTTCAGCTCATACCCCCGCTGCGCCTTGATCAATTCCGTCACCTCACGCACCGGATCGACGCTGCTTTCCTCAAGATACCCTTGCCGCAGGGTGCCAAGGCCATCCTGCCCCGGCGTGCCCGACAGGGGGGCGCCTGAGGCCGCGCTTTCCAGATACAGGTTGGACCCCATCGCCTGCAGGCCCTTTTCATTGGTGAAACCGACAAGGTTCAACTGACCCAAAACCTCTGGCTCCACCTGACCGTCGAAATAGGCCCAGACTTCGCCCTCCGGGTTGATCGACAGGCTGCGCGCGTCAGAGGGGATGGTGATGCCGGGGGCGACGGCGAACCCTTCAGAGGTGACGATCTGCCCATCCGCCGCGCGTTTCAGCCCCCCGTCACGGGTATAAGCCGCGCCACCCGAGGGCAGACGCACCTCAAGATAGCCGCGCCCCTCGATGGCAAGGTCAAGATCGCCGCCGGTCTGCGCCAGTGACCCCTGCGCCAGCACCACCGACACCGCCGCCGCGCGCACCCCCATGCCGATCTGCACGCCGGTGGGCAGCATCGTTCCATCGGTCGCGGTGATCGTACCGGGGCTGGCGATCTGGCGGTATTGCAGATCGGCGAAATCGGCGCGGCGGGCGTTGTAAGCCGTGGTCGACATGTTGGCGAGGTTGTTGGAGATGACATCGACGCGCATCTGTTGCGCGGCCATGCCGGTGGCGGCGATTTGCAGGGCGTTCATGCCTGTCTCCCCAAGGTTTCGATGACACGCAGCGCGCGGTCATCCTCACGCTGCAAAAAGGATTGCCCGGCCTCATAGGCGCGCTGCACCTCGATCATGCGGGCGACTTCGGTGATGGGATCGACGTTGCTTTCCTCAATCATGCCTTGCATGACGGTGGCCGCCGGGGCCGGGATGGTGCCGTTGACGGAAAACAGCGTTCCCGCCTGTTGGCGCAAGGACAGGGGATCATCCGGCAGGAACAGACCGATCCGCCCCACCGCCTGCCCATCGGCCGAGATCGTGCCATCCGGCCCGATGCGAACCTGCGCCACGCCGCCCGGAATGACGACCGGCGCACCGCCCGCATCCAGCACGGCATGGCCATCGGGGGTCATCAGCGCCCCTTCGGCGGACGGGGTAAAACTGCCCGCCCGCGTCAGGCGCGGACCGTCCGGGGTGGCGACCTGAAAGAACCCCTCCCCCGTGATGGCAAGGTCATAGGTGCCGCCCGTGGCCGACAGTGCCCCTTGGGTCATGTCCACCAGCCGCGCCTTGGCCAACGCCATCGACACCGATGGCGACGTGCCAGCATGCGCCACATGTTCCGCAAAAACAACGCCTTCGCGCCGGAACCCGGCGGTAGAGACATTGGCGATGTTATGGGCGACAAGCTCCATCTCGCGCATCAGGCCGGATTGGCGGGTCAGGGTGACATAGGCGGTGGTGTCCATCAGCGCGCCCCCGCAATCACCGGGATGATCCGGGTGGTGAAGAAATCGACAAGGGTGGCGGTCATGAAGCTCATGCTTACCCAGAACACCGCCAGCATCGCGCCGACCTTGGGCACAAAGGTCAGCGTGCTTTCCTGCACCGAGGTCAGCGCCTGCAACAGACCGATGGCCAGACCCGCCGCCAGTGCGACCGCCAGCATCGGGGCCGATATGCGGACGGCGATCCACAGCGCCTCGCGCAGCGAGTCGAAAATCATCGCCTCACCCATCATATCGGCATCCTCAGGATTTCCTGATACGCCTCAACCACCCGGTCGCGCAGGGTGGCGACGGTTTCGACGGCCATCTGGCTGGAGGCCAGCGCCTCCACCAGCGCATGGGGATCAGCATTGCCGGTCATCGCAGCGCGGGCGGTGTCTTCGCCCCGGTTCAGGGTGGCGGTCACGCTTTGGGCCAGAGCCGTGAACTCGGGCGTGCTGTTCTCTGGTGCGGCGATGCGGCGGGCGGCGTCATAGGCCCGGCTGGCAAGGCCGGAGATTTGGGGCGAAAGGTCCATTCTGGTCACCTGCGAATAAGATCAAAGAGTTGCGCGGTCATTTGGCGGGCCTGATCAAACAGGCTGAGATTGGCCGCATAGCTTCGCGCCGCTTCGCGCGCGTCCGCCGTTTCCATGGTCAGATCGACGTTTGACCCGTCGCGATAGCCATCCGCATCGGCCAAGGGGTGGCCGGGGTCGTGCAGCCGCGTGACGGGTGTGGGGTCCAGTTGCACGGCGGGGACCATGACCCCGCCCTCCGGCGTGGCGGAAAACACCGCGATTTTGCGGTGATACCCGGGTGTGTCGGCATTGGCGACGTTTTCGGCCACATGCCGCAAGCGTTGCGCCTGTGCTTGCAGACCCGAGGCAGAGGCGGACAAGGCACCGGGAAGGTCCATCATTGCCCACCCCGCCCCAGCGCCGCCCGGATGATGCCCGAGGTGTTGCGGTAAACGGCAAGCGCCATGTCATGCGCCTGCCGCACCTCTGACGCGCGGATCATCTCGGTCTCCAGCGAAACGGAGTTGCCGTTGGGATCGGCCCAGCCACCTGCATCCACGGGGCGTGCCTCAGCGGCACTGGACGGACCGCCGATATGGCCCGGCCGCGTCGCCCGCAGCGCGGTTCCCGCGCTGTCATAAACATCGGCAAAGGCAGGCAGATCGCGCGCCCGGTATCCCGGCGTGTCGGCATGGGCCACATTCTGCGCCACCAGCGACAAGCGCGCGCCCGCATGGGCGGCAAGCGATTGCGCCATGCGTGTGAGTTCAAGTTTTTCGAACATCGGGTTTCTCCCTGATCCGGCTTCACCAGTGCTTAAGCCCGATTCGCTAAGGAAGGGTTGAAACGGAAAGGGAACGTGATGGCAGAGTTCGACAGACTTCTCGCGCGGCTGGCGCAGGTGCAGCCCCTCCGGCGCACGGGGACCGTTACGGCGATTTCCGCAGGAACGGTGACGGTGGCCGGTCTGCCGGGGGCGGCGGTGGGGGATCGCATCCGCCTGTCATCGGCGCTGGAGGGCGAGGTGATGGCCCTGCATCCGGGGGCTGCGGTGGTGATGCCCGATTCGATGCCGGATGGTCTGGGCACCGGGGCGGTGGTGGATCTGATCGGTCCCGCGCGGATTGCCCCGGATGCCAGCTGGATCGGGCGGGTGGTCGATCCCTTTGGCAACCCTTTGGACGGGCGGGCGCTTTTGCCCGGCCCCTTGCCGCGGGCGCTGCGGGCGGCCCCCCCGCCGCCCGCCACCCGTCGCAGGCTTGGCGCGCGGTTGGAAACCGGAACGGCGGTGTTCGACACGCTGTTGCCGCTGGTCCAGGGGCAGCGGATTGGGCTTTTCGCGGGGTCGGGGGTGGGCAAGTCCTCGCTTCTGGCGCGGTTGGCGCGGGGGGTGCAGGCCGATGTGGTGGTGATCGCGCTGATTGGCGAACGGGGGCGGGAGGTGAAGGATTTCACCGATGATGTCCTTGGCCCCGACGGCATGGCGCGCAGCGTGGTGATTGCCGCGACCTCGGACCAACCGCCCGTGGTGCGCCGCCGCTGCGCCTGGGCCGCGATGGCCGTGGCCGAAAATTTCCGCGATATGGGGCTGCATGTGCTGTTTCTGGCCGACAGCGTCACCCGCTTTGCCGAGGCGCATCGCGAAGTCGCCTTGGCGGGGGGCGAGGTTGCGGCCCTGCGTGGCCATCCGCCATCCGTCGCGCATGCGATCATGTCGCTGGCCGAACGCGCGGGGCCGGGGGCCGAAGGAGCGGGCGACATCACGGCGGTATTTTCGGTGCTGGTCGCGGGGTCGGATATGGAGGAACCCGTGGCCGATATCCTGCGCGGCGTGCTGGATGGCCATGTGGTGATGGACCGCCGCATCGCCGAACGCGGGCGCTATCCGGCGATTGACCTGTTGAAATCCGTGTCACGCAGCCTGCCCGGCGCAGCGTCAGAGGCGGAGAACGCGCTGATCGGGCAGACACGTCGGGTGTTGGCGGCCTGGGATCGGGCCGAGTTGATGGTGCAGGCCGGGCTTTACGCGCGCGGCTCTGACCCTGCGGTGGATGAGGCGATCCGCCTCTTCCCGCGTCTGGATGCCTTTCTGGCCGAAGCCGCGCCCGAGGGCGGGATTGCGGCCAGCTTTTCCCGCCTGTCGCAGCTTTTGCGCGGCTAAAGACGGCGAAACAGACCCGCTTGCAGCAAGGTCAGCGCCGGGGCGGTGGCCTGCGGATTTTCCAGCGATGACAGGCTGAGGAACCGGCGGATCAGCGATTCACGCTTGGCCGGGTCGGTGAACTGGGCCAGCGTTTCACTGCCAAAGACCGCCTCTGTCCGCGATTGGAACTCGGTCAGTTGTCGGTCAAGGTCCAGCGTGGCGATGCGGGCAGGAAGGCCAAGCGCGGTTTGCATCACGGATCTTAGCGGCGGATTGCCCATCAGGGTGAACCATTTGGTCTTCTCCGTGCCTGACCGGCTGGCCAAAGCCGCCAGTTCGCGCTGTGCGTTCATGGCCAAGCGCAGCGCATTGTCCTGCGCGCCCACGGCGGATTCAAACCGCCGTTCACGCCATTGCGCCAGAATGGTGTCGGCAAAGGCGGAATCCTTGCTGCGCGGGGTTTTGAAATCACCAAAGCCAAAAGCCGCCGACATCTGGGCATAGCGTTTGTCCGACAGTTTCGTGGCCAAAGCGCCGGGGGTCAGGGTGCCCCCCTCAAGCACCTTGCGGATGAAGAAGCGGCTGTTCAGGTCGGCCTCCAGCCCGAAGGCCTCAAGCGTGACCTTCAGCAGACGGCGGTCATTCACCAGGGCCTCTGCGCTGTCGATCTTGCCGATGCGGTCGCGGTAATAGGCGGCATCGCGCTGCATCTCGGGTTGGGCCGCCAGAACAGCGGTCTGGCTGGCCCGTGTGCGTTGCAGCATGGCCCAGCCGGGGATACCGCCCCCGGTCAGGACAGGCGCGAAGCTCATGCCCGACGCGCGGCCAAAAGCCGTTCCTCACGCGGCAGCAGGCACCGCAGGGATTTCATCACGAGGTAGTGTTGCTCCTCCAGGACCGCCCGCCCGGCAGAGGCCAGCAGGGTGCGGCTGTCCGGGTCGGTCAGGATTTGCGACAGTTGCTCGATCCCGCGCAAAAGCTGCATCCGCGTGTCGGCAGGATCGGCATCCCCTGACAGCACCAGTTGCGCAAGATAACAGACGCGGCGGACGGGGGTGGTCACCTCTTCGGGGTGGATGGCGTCGCGCAGCCGCAGGATATGCGCGTTCGGCGTCATCACGTTGATCTTGGACCGTTTGTCGCCGTTCTCGATCACCGCGCCGTTGATCAGCACCCGTTCATGCGGGCCCAGCTTCAGGACCAGCCCGGTCATGGTGCTGCCCCTTCGCCCCGCAAGCCGCGCATGACGGCGGTGTTGATGTCCACCAGCACCTCTACCCCCGCGGTTCCGTCCAGCACGGCGCGGCTGTGCTGTGCGGTGAATTCATAGAGCCAAAACAGCCGCGCCCGCAAAAGCGCAGGCAATTGGTTGCCGTCGCCCGCCACATCTGCGGCGAGGGTAGACCAGAGCGACAGATTGTCGTTCAGCGCACGGACAAAGCCGGGATGATCGCTGTCACGCTGCGCGGCCGCCACCGTCAAGCGACCTGTGACCCGGGCGAGCAGATCGTATTCCACGGCGCGCGGAGTGCGGGCCGGGGCTTCGGGACGCGCATAGGCGCGGGTCGCCGAATAGGCGGGATTGGTGTGCGCGTTCATGGTTCAGGATGCCCTTGGGATATGGGGACGGGGGACGGGTCGTCCGCCCCCCGCCGCGTCGGCGTGGTTTAGCCGCGGAACAGCGCGAGCAGGTTCTGCGGGGCCTGATTGGCGATGGACAGGGCCTGCGTGGACAGCTGTTGCTGCACCTGCAGGGCCTGCAACCGGGCCGAGGTTTCTTCCATATCCGCATCGACCAGCGTGCCGATGCCTGCCTTCAGCGAATCCGACAGGTCAGAGATGAACTTCGACTGGGTGTCGATCCGACCCTGCGCTGAACCGAACGCCGCCGCCGCCGAGATCGAGGTTTGCAGCAGCGACTCGATGTTGCCCAGCGCCGCCTGTGCCCCGCCCGCGGTGGAGACATCGATGGCCTCCAGCGCGCCCAGACCGCCCGCACCCGCGTTGGTGAACTGGGCGCTGACGGTCAGATCCTTGGCGCCGTTGTTGGTAAAGGCGATTTGGCCGGGCGTCGCGCTGTCATAGTCCAGCTCCAGCCCGTCGATCCCAAGCGCCTCCACCGCCTGTTTCAGGCCGACGGCGACGATGTCAGAGGGCGTGGCGGCGGCGACATCCGCATCCGTCACGGTGTAGCTGGCCACCTTGCCACCGATGCTGATCGACACCTTGTCGCCCGCGTCGAAGGCATCGGTGCCGTCGTCGATGACGATGTTGCCGGTGCCACCCGCCTTGTCCAAGGCAAAGCCCGCCGTATCGTTGTCGGTCGAAACACCGTCGGACCCCGCGAGCACCCCCTTGGCCGAATAGGCCCCGATCGAGAGATCCTGCGCATTGACCGTGATCGACGAGGCCGCGACCCCACCCGACGAGCGGTCCAGCGACGCCAGGATATCGACCGAGGTGTTGCTGCCGTTCACAAGGTTCATGCCGTTGAACTGCGCCGCGCCCACCACCGAGGAGATCTGGTCACGCAGGGCGGTGATGTCGGTCTGGATCTTCGCACGGTCCACGTTGGATTCCTGCGCGGCGACGATCTTGCCCTTCATCTGCGTCAGCAGGCTGGTCACCGTTTCCGAGGCCTGACGCGCCACGGCAATGGTCGACGACCCGAGGGAGAGGCTGTCGGAAATGCCCTTAAACCCTTTCACATCGGACTCCATCACCTTCGAGATGGACCAGACCGCGGCATTGTCCTTGGCCGAGGCCACCGACTTGCCGGTCGAGATTTCCGACTGGGTCTTGGTCATGCTGGCGTTGATGGTCTTCATCGTTTGCAGCGCGACCATGGCGCTGTTGTTGGTCAGGATGGACGACATGTCCACGCTCCTTTGCTTGGTCCGGGCTTTGCCGGGCCGATATGCCGCCGGGGCGGCTTTTGCGGATTTCCTCCGTGCGGGGGCTGGGCCCGCCGCGCCAATCCCATCACCGGGTTGCAGGGACAGATAAGCGCGGCGACTCCTAAGGTTTCGCTAATTCCCCTCGCCCCGTTTTGGCTGGATGCATCGGATTTTCGCCAAATGCCCGGGCATGTCGGCGGTCAGACCCGGCGCGTGGGCGGCAGGGCCGGGCCAAGCGGTGCACGGGTGCCTGCGCTGTCATAGGTGCCCAGCGCGGCGCGGCCTGTCGCCTCGTCAATCCGGCGGCGGGCGGCGCGAAAGCCGTTGCGCGCGGCATCGACGCAGGCCGCCGTCTGGATCGCTTGTGCCCGCAGGCGGCGCAACCGGGCGGCATCACTGCGGCGCAGGCCCAGCATCAACCCCTCGATCCGTTCGGCCAGCGCGGGCAAATCGGTGTAATCGCCTGCGATCAGACGCGCGCGCAGGTCCTCCATCGCGCCTCGCAGGGGATCATGCGGCATCGGAAGCCCCCTTGTCCCGACCCGCACCATCGCGTGCGACCAAGGCGCGAAACAGCGCCTCTGACAGGCCGATTCCCCCGGCCTGCACCATCGATTCGGCCTGCGCGTCGCGCAGGAAGGACGCGAATTGTGCGGCTGCGGCACCGCCGCCCATCCCCTCTGCCGCGCGGTCAAGCCCGGCATGGGCCAGCATCTGCGACAGGAACGTCGCCTCTAACCTGTTGGCTTGATTGAATAGAACATCTGTTCGTGGGCTGTGTGGCCGCGTCTGCATCGCTGTCTCCGTTCTGGATGGATCGTGGTCATGAGTCGAATTTTCCGGATCATGGCGGCAGGCCGGTAAACAATCGGTAATCGGTTTGCGGGAAAGATCGGCGCATCACTTTGGCAATCACCGGTGGGTCATGGTCCCGTCTTTCGCGCTCGTCTCCCTGCCACACACCCTGCGGTCCGGCGCTCTGCCGGATGACCTGCCAACCGACGCAGGGGATTTCGCGGGCATTCTGGCGCAGATGATGCAGGACCAGCCTTTGCCGACGGTCACATCTGGCGCGGCACCCGCGCCCGGGCCATCGGCTGACGGGCCCCCCCCACGCGCCGAGGATCTAGCGGCGATTCTGGCAGAGATCACGCAGGACCTGCCTGTCACGTCGGCGACTCCCGGCGTGGCACCGTTGATCGAACCAGCCGGTGGCGGCGTGGCCCTCCATAGCGCCGCCCATCGCGCCGCCTATGCCGAGGATGTCGCGGTGATTCTGGCCAGCTCGACGCCGGGCCTGCCTGTGCCGACGGTCCCGCCCGGCGCGGCATCGGCCCCCGCAGTTGACGTGACGGGTCCCCCTGTCGGGGATGTCGAGGCAATCCGGGCGGTCGCATCGCGACCTCTGCCCGTGGCGGCGGATCGGACGGAGGAAACCGGACCCACAGCGGCAGGTGACGGGCTTGGACGGCCGGCTGACCAGGATTTTGCGCCCCCGTTCGGGGCGATCTTGCCGCCACCGCCGAGCTTGGCAGGAGGCGCGCCGCCCGCCTCCTCTGTGACGCGGACAGAGCCGA
>JACCDI010113092.1_pt1 | contig 12267 bp, 14 predicted proteins | sample 7442791 | NCBI WGS metagenome assembly JACCDI01 (sample SAMN15323434, study PRJNA562643) | freshwater metagenome | isolation source: river surface water | place: USA:Blue River Watershed | collected 2017-08-15
CACGTCGTAGCACTAGAGATTTCAAACCAGATCCGGTGGCCCCTGAAATTATCGATGCACTTTTGAATGACGCACTTACCGCACCTAGTTGGTCTAATACTCGCCCATTTAAAGTAGCTGTCGCCACTGGTGAAACCAGAGATCGAATCAGCGCTGAATTCCTGAATCGCTGGGAAGCGCTATCTACCGCAATGAATGGTTCGTTGCTCGACAAACTTAAATTTGCAATCAAGCGTAAAGGTCTTCCTACTAGTAATCGGTCGATAGTTAAACCATATGTTCCAGAGTTGAAACCACGTGCGGAACGAGTTGGGCGCGAACTTTATGGCTTCCTAGGAATTGCGCGTGGAGACAAGAACGCTCGAAATCAACAATGGGGTAAGAATTATCAATTCTTCGGGGCTCCAGTTGAAATGTTCATTTACATTCATAAGAGCCTTCACATATATGCGGCTTCCGATGCAGGTTTGATGATGGAGAATTTAATCCTTTCGGCGCATGCCAGAGGGCTCGGTACCTGCGCGCAAGGCGCTGTAAATATTTGGGACGATGTAGTTCGTAAGGAATTTGAGATACCTAAGCAATATCGTCTTCTAACCGGAATGGCTATCGGCTACCCTAGCGATGAGTCAATTAATTCATTCAAGGCGCATCGACTAGATGCAAGCGAGATTAAATTCAAACCAAAGGATCCGAAGTAGTGAAAGCAGTTATTGCGGAGCATTTAATTAAAACTTACGACAAAGGAAAAGTTCGAGCTCTTGATGACCTTAATTTGGATGTAGAAGAGGGAACTGTTCTCGGAATTCTTGGTCCAAATGGCGCTGGTAAAACCACTACCGTTCGAATTTTGGCCACCTTGCTACGACCGGATTCTGGTCGCGCAGTCGTTAACGGCATCGATGTGCTCAAGGATCCCGATGAAGTTCGAAAAGTTATTGGCTTATCCGGTCAGTACGCCGCGGTAGATGAAATTCTTACAGGTTATGACAATTTGGTGATGTTTGGAAAGCTCTATCATCTATCGAATCAATCTGCTATCAACCGAGCAGATGAACTCTTGGAGCGATTTGGATTGACCGATGCGGGTAAACGACCCATAAAAACCTACTCGGGTGGAATGCGAAGACGTTTGGATTTAGCTGCATCATTGATTGTTAAGCCGAAAGTACTTTTCTTGGACGAGCCAACTACAGGCTTGGATCCAAGAGGTCGACAAGATATGTGGAGCATCATCAAAGAATTGGTCAGCGATGGAACCACTTTGCTACTTACTACTCAATATCTTGAAGAAGCCGATCAATTGGCAGATGAGATTGCAGTGATCGATACTGGCAAAGTAATTGCTCGAGGCACTTCAGATCACTTAAAGCGTGAAATCGGTGGAGAGCATCTAGAAGTAACCGTTGCGGCCAAGGATGTTTCTAAAGCTATGGAAATCATCGAACGTATTAGTGGAAACAAACCAAAATTAGATGATGGGCTAAATTCGATCTCCGCCCCAGTATCTACAGGCACCGCGGCGCTGATCGAAGTTATTAATGGTCTTACCGCTGTTGGCATTAATCCATTAGATCTAGGTTTGAAACGTCCCTCACTTGATGATGTATTCCTTGCATTAACCGGCCATAAAGCGGAGGAGAACAAATGAGTATGTTACGTGACACCGCAGTGATCACTCAAAGACAGTTGCGCCTACTCACCCGCGTTCCTGAAGTTCTAATTTTCTCAACTATTCAACCTGTGATGTTTGTGTTGCTATTTAGATATGTATTTGGTGGATCCATCAATACCGGGCAACCAGGTGGATATGTGCAATTACTAATGCCTGGCATCTTCGTGCAAACAGTCGCCTTTACACTTGCTGGTACAGCCGCTGGTCTTGCAGAAGATATGAAGAAGGGTTTGATCGATCGCTTCAGATCACTACCAATCTCACAATCTGCATTAATAGTTGGTCGAACTCTCGGCGATGCACTTTTAAATATAGTCGTTTTAACAGTCATGGGAATAACAGGCTATTTGGTTGGATGGAGACCTTCGACTGGCGCATTCGAAATAGGACTTGGATTCTTATTCCTTCTCTTCTTCGGCTATGCCCTATCCTGGATAGGCGCTTTAGTTGGATTATCAGCCACCGATGCTAGAACCGTATCCAATGTCAGCTTCTTAGTTACCTTCCCGCTAACTTTTCTTTCAAATGCATTTGCTCCAACGACTGGCATGCCAAGAGCGTTGCAATATTTCGCTGAATGGAACCCCGTATCAACCATGGTCGCAGCTTGTCGAGAGCTATTTGGTTTGAAGAATGAGTTTGGGGCTACCGCTGGATCATTCCCAAGTGAATATCCATTGATAACTTCGCTCTTTTACATAGTTGTGATCATGTTGATTTTTGTGCCTCTAGCACTGCGAAAATACCGCACATCAGCTGATTAAACCTTGATGTTGCCAGGCCTACCCACAATCAAGGCCATCAACATCTGCAATACACAAACAATGGCCACCGCAATTAAAGCCACATTCCAACTTGCAGATATTTCGAAGACTTTTCCCATTAAGAATGGACCAGATGCTGAGAGTATGTAACCGATTGATTGCATCATCGTCGACAAAATTCGCGTGTCCTCTGGGCTCACTGTTTTAGTGCTGGATAGCAGCAATGCCATCGGAAATGCAATTGAGATACCGACATTTGAAAGAATTAACCAGAGAAGAAGTATTGATCCGCTCTGGAGTGAGATCATGAAGAATGAGATGGCGCTCAAGATAGAAATTGCCGCCAAAACCAATCTCTGATCAGTTAACTTACTTATGTAATGCGGAGCGGTAAGTCCAACTAAAGAGCCGATGAGTCCAGAGAGCGAAACCGCCAAAGCAGCCTGCGTCAATGTGAAATTCTTTTCCGTCAAAAGCGTTGGTAACCAAGTGGCCGTTGCATAGAAAGTCATCGATTCAAATCCGAAGAAAAGTACCAGCGCCCAAGCTTCTACTTTCCTAAAGAGCCAGGAACGCCAGAAATGCACGGCTTCTGCACCTTGAACACCCCGAGTACGTGGTACCTGCTGCCACCAATAAATGCTTGTGAATATTGCAAATGCCATCCACGGCACCATCGACATGCGCCACTCCAAAAAATTCAACTCCGCTAGCGGCACAGTAATCGCGATCGATATTGCAGCGAATACACCCATGATGGTGACGTAAACGCCAGTCATGAATCCAGCAGAACTTTCAGCATGTTCCTTAACCCAGACCGGAATCTCATAATTCATAATCGCAATAGCGATACCTATGACAAAAGTGAATATATATAGACCAGGTAGACCAGTAAATGCTCGGGCAATCAAACCAATCGTAAGAGAAAAAAGTGCCATTCGGATGATGGTGTTACTTGACCCTAATTTGGCCACATAATTCATTATCAAACTACTTGCAGCAAAACATAGCATTGGGATGCCAGCCAGAATAGCCAAAGCGGTGTTGCTTAAATCAAAATAAACTTTCAAGATCGGTATAAGCGGACCAATTAGCACTAGCCCTGCTCTCATATTTATGGAAGCAAGAAATATTGGAAGTCCGGTGCGTATTCGATCTCTCATGTGTTAATGGCAATTTTCTTGGCCCACTCTAAATATTTTTCAGACAGCTCTCTTACCTTAATGATCTCTTGAATCTTATCTCTGTTTCCAGCTTTAGCTTCAAAGATATCTAGAACTGATATTTCATGATCTGGTTTTGAGATTACTTTGATTTCATCCCCTGCTGAAACTTTACCTTCTTCAATAATTCGAAGATAAGTGCCTGAACGCCTAGCATCGGTAAATTCTTTAATCAAAGTTGGACGATCCCAGAAACCTGCAAAAACTCGACAAGGAATCCTTGGCTCCGATACTTCAAGGATGCAACTACCGACGCTCCAGCGCTCACCTATTAAAGAAGAATTAAGTTCGATTCCCTGAACCGTTAAATTCTCACCGAAGCTGCCATTTCGAAGCTCTCGACCGATAACACCTTCCCACCATTTTGCATCTTCGATCGAATAGGCGTAAACCGCTTTGTCATAGCCTCCATGAACTTTTCGATCGATAACCGAATCTCCCGCAACGCAATTATCCTTAAGCTCAACTGGCCCACTAACAGGTTCTTTATCTATCCCTGTACGACCTTCGCTACCTGTCCATTCGCCGGTATGGATTCGTTTAGCGATATTTACTGAGAGAACTTTTGGCATGACATTTGATTATTTGATTATTTGATTTTCGGGAGATTGATCCGATATTTGACGGATAGCAAGCGCACTACAACCACCACCGTGCCACTGATTATTGCTCTGAGCGCGCTATCTAAATCGGTTTGATAAAGCGCAACGCAGGTGATGGCTCCAAGTAACGATGAAGTCCCGATAGTTTCGCGGTGAAGCAGGATCGGCGGAATCTGGCAGAGCACATCTCTTACTAGACCACCAAGCACTGCCGATAAGACGCCAAGCACTACTGTGCCAACTACTCCAACATTCTTTTCCATAGAGAGATCGACTGCCGCGACAACCGCAACTCCTAAAGATATTGAATCAAGTATCAGAACAAACTTCTTTGCTGCATCTTTAGCTCTAAAGAGGATGGTGATGGCTACTGCTAAACCAACCGCAATGAGTAGGTAAGGCTCAACCAGCCAAGCTGGTTTCAAATTTAAAGACAGGTTTCTCAATGTGCCGCCAGATAGCGCAGAAACCGCCGCCACAAAAGCGATTCCGCCGTAATCCATGTTCTTTGAAGCAGCTACCCGCGCTCCAACTAATGCAAAGGCGAAAGTAGCGATGAAATCTAGTAATTGAAGCGAACTCATTGATACCAGCGGATCATTCCGATGATTCCGGCGGTGGCATAGAAAAACTGCAGAAACAAGATTCCCCGATGCTTGCCAAGGTATGCCCAGATTCCGATTGAGAATGCACTCAGTAAGAGCAGAGTAAATCCAAGAAATTCAAAACCCGTATTTGATGCAACCAATAATGAATAAACCACCGCAGTGGCTACCCCTAACCATTCAAAGACCTTATCTTTTTTAACTGACTTCACAAGTTGAATATTAGACATCCCATAGACTTAAAACTGTGCGAATCAGCGAGTTTTGGTATCGAATGCGCCAGGTATATCCAGATGCTCAGACCATGGCTTCAGATGTCGCAATCACCGAACTTGGCTCAAAGACCATTAATGAAGCCTTATCTGCTGGTTTCGAGCCGGATGAAATATGGAAAATCTTAGTTCGGCGCGACCCAGATATAGAAAATCTATGGAAATAACTCTAGTTACCGTTTAGCATCAAAAGAGAATTCTCAAAGATTATGTCGGCATCGTAGTCAACGGTTGCCACATGGTAGCTATTGATTAATTCAATTCTCTGCTTTTGGCTCGAACCAATCTCGGCTAAATAGATATCAGTGTTATAGACCGGAAGCACATGATCATCTTTGGAGTGAAAGATCATGAATGGAGCTTTGATATCAGGTAGCTTGGCTCTGGAATCAGCCAATAACTTTCTAAGTTCTGCCACTCCCTTAAGTGGTAAGGCATCGTATGACCATTCGCTCGCTCCAGGCTTCTTAATATCGCCACCAACTGCCTTCATCTTTGGTAAAAATTTAGAGATTAATGGGATGAAGTATTGAGCTGGACCTTTAATTGTGATCATTGGGTTTACGAATACCAATCCTGCAATTTTCTCACCAAATCTATGTGCCACTTGAATTGAAGTTGCGCCACCCATAGATAACGCAAAGATAAAGACGCGATCACATTTAGTTAAAAGCTCTTCGACATCTTTAGCTGCGCGATCTGGCCACTCTTGCCATTTAACTTCATTTAGATCTTGCCACTTTGTTCCGTGCCCAGGTAAACGCGGAACTCGCACAGTGAAACCGCGATCATTTAAAAAATGGGCCCATGGGCGCATCGAAGCTGGCGAACCAGTAAATCCATGCACCAAGACAATCCCGGTCCTTGCATTTGCCCCACTACCCTCAGCTGCAAAATCCTTGAGCCATCCAGTTGGGGCCTCTTTTGGGGGAAAGATAGACGGCTTACTGGATTGGCCTGAATGGCTGGAAGAATTTGTCATGGCTTAAATTTACACTTGCTTTATTGTGGAAGCGAATGAATCTGGCCTACCTTGGCAATCTACTTTCGATGATTTAGGTCGTCATCTATCTGCGACCACCTTCGTGATCATCGATCTAGAGACAACTGGTGGATCACCTGGGATCAATGCCATCACTGAAATCGGTGCGCAGAAAGTTCAGGGCGGAAAAGTAATTGGAGAATTTCAAACACTTGTAAATCCTGGTGTTCCTTTACCGCCATTCATTACAGTCTTAACTGGTATCACTGAAAAGATGCTCTTACCAGCGCCTTCCATCAATGAAGTCTTTCCGCAACTTCTAGAATTTCTAGGTTCTGAATCAGAGACGGTACTGGTTGCTCACAATGCCGCCTTCGATTTAGGTTTCTTAAAAGCGGCGGCAAGCGCCCTTGGTTACACTTTTCCGAAATATCAATCACTCGATACTGTAAAAATCGCTCGGCAGGTCTTGACCAAAGATGAAGTACGCAATTACAAGTTGGACACCTTGTCGCAATTCTTTAAGACGGAGACTTCTCCGACGCACCGCGCTCTTGATGATGTTCGCGCAACAGTCTCTGTCTTTCACGGATTAATTGAGAGGTTGGGTTCATTCGGAATCTTCACCCTCGAAGAACTTCGCGAGTTCTCAAATAGAATCACCAAAGCGCAAAGCGCTAAGAGACATTTAGCAAACAATATTCCGTCAGCACCAGGCGTCTACATCTTCAAAGACGCTAAAGGTGCTCCCCTCTATGTTGGGAAATCGAAGAATCTACGTTCCAGAGTGCGTACCTATTTCACTGCTGGTGAGACCCGGAAACGAATCCGCGAGATGATCGCTTTGACTGAGAGTATTGAATGCATCATTACTCCAACTGCGTTGGAAGCGGCGGTCCGTGAACTTAGGCTGATCCAAGGAGCACAACCTCGTTATAACCGCAGATCAAGATTTCCCGAACGAGTTGCCTGGATCAAATTAACTGATGAGAACTTTCCGCGGCTAACCATCACTAAAGGTGCTCCCAAAAATCCTAGTGGCGCGATAGGCCCAATCTCAGGTGGCTTGGCAATTGAAGGAGCGCTGGCAGCAATACATGAGCACCTACCTCTTAGACAATGTAAACCCAAAATAACAGACCGAAGTATGAAAAGTGCATCGCCATGCATTCTCTTCGAAATCAATAAATGTGGCGCACCTTGTATCGGCAATCAATCGCTTGCTAATTACAACGAGATCGTGGCGAAATTTAAGTATTTCCTGGAAGTAGATTTTCGCCCCATTGCTGAGAGTTCCAATCTTAAAATGGCCGAACTCTCCCTTGCCGAGAAGTTTGAAGAAGCCATTGAAGTTAGGGACAGATATGCACATCTAGTTCGCGCAGCTGCCAGAACCGAACGATTAAAATCGATTACTCAGATTCCAGAGATGATTGTGGCAAAACCAGCTGGCGACTACTGGGAATTTGCGATCATCAAATATGGCAAATTAGCTGCGACCAATGTAAGTAGCCCAACTACATCAGTATCAAATGCACTTGAAACACTGAAACTGATGGCCGAGCAGGTAACGCCGGATGGATTCCTACAACAGGTAAATCATGAAGAGGTTGGCTTAGTTCTAAATTATTTGGATAGCGAAGGAACTAGATTGGTCGAACTTCAAGGTCAATATGCAATGGCTACTTTTGGACCAAATTCTCAACTATATAAAGTCGGAAATTACGATTTAGCTATTGCTTGAGTCAGCTTAACCCAACGATTTAGAAGATCTAGCGCGGCTCCCGAATCAATCGCAGCTTTGGCCTCTGTGACACCCTCTGCAAATCTGGTCTGAAGATCAAGCTCTGCATCGTTGTTATATGCAGCAATAGCGGATGCGGAATTTAAGATCACTGCATCACGCGGTGCGCCAACTTCACCCTCAAAAACAGAGATTGCGATCTTTGCATTTTCAGATGCGTCACCACCAACTAGCTTCTCTATCGGTGAGTATGAAATTCCAAAATCAGGAGGATTAATAAGGCCAGATTCGATTTCACCATTTCCGATGGTTAGAACTTGGGTGGTGGTAGTAAGCGTCAATTCATCCAGACCATCATCGCCACGAAAGACAAAGCCATCAACACCACGATCGCCAAGTACCTGCGCCATCACTAGATGCATGCGATCGTTTGCTACACCGATCGCTGCAGATTTCGGTTTAGCTGGGTTTGCGAGGGGGCCTAAAATATTAAAGACCGTCGGAACTCCAAGTTCCTTTCGGGCCGGCGCTGCATGTCGCATCGCTGGATGGAAATTGGGGGCGAAACAGAATCCGATGCGAAGTTCGGACACACATTCTGCAACCAACTTCCCATCTAAATTAATTGCCACACCTAGCGCTTCTAGTAGATCTGCCGAACCAGATTTAGATGAAGCTGCACGGTTACCATGTTTTACAACTACCGCACCAGCTGCTGCTGCCACGATGGCAGACATAGTAGAAATATTTATGGTGTTGGCTTGATCTCCACCAGTACCTACGATGTCGACTGCGCGTTCATTAATTGTTATCGGTGCCGCATGTTCGTACATCTCAGCAACCATTGCGCCTACTTCATCTGAAGTCTCGCCCTTAGCTTTTAACGCTAAAAGAAATCGCTTTAGATGCTCTTTATCAGCGCGACCTTCTAATATCTCGCGCATCAGAATTCGAACTAGATCACTAGGTAAATCCAATAAATTATCGAGTAATTCGAAGGCGCGATTCCAACTCATGTACGCCTCTTAACTGTTTCGCAAATTAAGCGTTTGCCTTCAATTGCAGAAGTTCACTTGCCGTCTTTGCTAGAGCGAATGGATCAACTGGATGAAGAAGTGACGCCTCTGCCCTAGACCAAGCAGCAAGCCATGAATCTGATTGGCGAGCGATTAGTACGATCGAAGGCGGACAGTTGAAGACTTCATCTTTCAACTGTCTGGCAACTCCAAGGCCACCTTCTGGGACCGCTTCCCCGTCCAAGATAAATAGATCGACTCGCACCTCGCCTTTAGTGCCAGTTTCGTCAACATAAAGCCGTAGGGCATCCGCGGTTGCAAACTCAATGGTCTCGACCTCGATGCCACCTGCCAATTTGCTACCTAGGGCTGCCTTTACAGCCTGGCGAACGGATTGATCATCCGAATAGATTGCGATCTTGGCGGTCATGGATTAAGTCTAACTTCCAAATCGAGGTCGAGTTCGCCAATTATCGATAAAAACCGTGAGGCGGCTCACGAGAACCTTGCAGTAATTGAGGCTGGTTTCACGCATCAAAGTTGTGAGTTTATGCGCGATTTCAGAGATAATTCTCAGTATGTCTAGCGCCACCATGGCCCCTAAGGTCAATCGCCCAAATCTCGTAGCCGTAGGCACCATTGTCTGGCTCTCCTCAGAGCTCATGTTCTTTGCGGCGCTCTTTGCAATGTACTTCACTACTCGCGCAGTGCAAGGTCCAGATATTTGGCTGGAATCAACAAGCATCCTCGCGATTCCATTTGCATCGATCAACACCACAGTTTTAGTACTCTCATCGGTTACCTGCCAATTCGGCGTGTTCGCAGCCGAGCGCTTTCAACCGCGTCGCACCGGCACCTTGTTACAAGTTAGCAAGTGGGGCATGCGCGAATGGTTCTCATTGACATTCTTGATGGGATCATTCTTCATCGGTGGACAGATTTATGAGTATGCACATTTAGTGCAAGAAGGTTTGACGCTCTCATCTAATGCTTATGGGTCGGTCTTCTACCTTGCGACCGGATTCCACGGACTTCACGTAACTGGTGGCTTAATTGCATTTTTACTTGTGATGTTACGTGTTTCAAAGGCTCGCAGATTCGGACACTCTCAAGCAACCTCTGCAATCGTGGTCTCTTACTACTGGCACTTCGTCGACGTTGTATGGATTGCGCTCTTCGCAGCGATTTATTTGATCAAATGATTTTTAATTTAACTACAGAGAGGACAATCAGAGAAATATGATCTCTCGATTTCGCAAAGTGCGCTTTGCATCACCGGTGCTATTACTCCTTGCACTTATTGCCGTAGGTTCATCATTTAGCGCGATCTCGGCTAGCGCAGAGAAGCCAGCCATGATGAGCGCAGAGGCACGCTCAGTTCAGATCGAAGAGGGTCGTCAAATATTTCTAAAGGGTTGCTCTTCATGCCACGGTTTAAATGCCGAAGGTTCGGATATCGCTCCATCTCTGATCGGAGTTGGCGCAGCATCAGTTGATTTCCAAGTCGGAACTGGCCGTATGCCAATGGCAGATATGTCAGTGCAAGCTATGCGTAAACCACCGGTTTATGACGCCGAAGAGACAGCTGCGCTCGCAGCATATGTAGCTTCACTAGCGCCTGGACCTGCGATCCCAACTGAAGAGATGTTGAATTATGAAAGAGATGGAAATGTTGCAGAAGGTGGCGAACTATTTCGTACCAACTGCGCGATGTGCCATAACTTTGCAGGACAAGGCGGCGCTTTAACTAAAGGCAAGTACGCGCCATCAGTGATGGGCGTCGAACCTGTTCATATTTATGAAGCGATGATCACTGGTCCACAAGCTATGCCAGTCTTTTCGGATAAGACCTTAACTCCGGAAGAGAAACTCTCAATTATTAAATGGATTAAATCTGCAGAGAGCGAACCAGCGCTTGGTGGAATGGCACTTGGTCGAGTTGGCCCGGTAACTGAAGGTTTATTTGGATGGATTGTTGGACTGGGTTTCCTAATTGGTTTCGCAGTCTGGCTAGCATCTAAGGCCAAATAGGCTAAATAGGATGAATAGGTAGCGAGAGATAATTTATGAGCAAAGATTTATTTCCTGTAAATAATCCGATTGAAAATCCTGGTTTGCCAGAACACGTTCACCGTCAAACAGATATCGATCCAGTTGCCGAGAAGCGTGCCGAGCGCCAAGTTGCTTCTCTATTCTTGCTATCAGTTCTAAGCACTTTGCTATTCATCTACTCTTACTTTTTCATTCCAACAGATCAATTCACTTTCATTCCAATTCTCGGTGAGATGAATGTGCATCAATTACTACTTGGCCTCGGACTTGCTGGCGCATTCTTATTTATCGGAATCGGCGCAATCGCATGGGCAAGACTCTTGATGCCAGATACTGAAGTTGTTGCAGAGCGCCACACCTTGCGCTCCAAAGATGAAGATCGCGCAGCTTTCGTAGAAACCATAAAGAGCCAAGGTGCAACCGCCGGAATCGGCCGTCGTCCGCTAATCAAGCGAACCCTGCTTGCTGCGGTTGGCCTAGTTGGAGTAGGTCCAATCGTGATGCTTCGCGATCTTGGCCCACTTCCTGGAAATAGCCTTGAAACTACATCTTGGAAAGCTGGCACGCGTTTAGTTACAGATCCTGGTGATCGCCCAATCAAAGCTTCAGATTTAGAAGTTGGTGCAGTTGTGCAAACTCTTCCAGAGATTTCTAAAGAAGATCACCGCACACTAAATGACATCGCAAAGGATCCAGTGCTACTGATTCGTCTGCGCCCAGAAGATTTCAATTTAGATCCAGAACGACTCTCTTGGACACATGAAGGCATCATCGCTTTCTCCAAGATCTGTTCACATATGGGTTGTGCAGTTGCACTTTATGAACAGACCACGCATCACCTACTCTGCCCATGTCATCAATCGACATTCGATGTAACTCGAGCCGCCAAAGTCATCTTTGGTCCAGCTGCGAGACCATTACCCCAACTAAATATCACTGTTGACTCTGAAGGATATTTGATCGCAAGAGAACCATTCAATGAAGCAGTAGGACCAAGCTTCTGGGAGCGAGATAGCAAATGAGCGCAAAAGAGAAAGTACCTGCCGTAGTAGCCAACTTTGTTGACGAACGTACTGGTGCAGCTAAATGGCTTAAGAAGAATCTAACCAAGGTCTTCCCAGACCATTGGTCATTCTTACTTGGCGAGATTGTTCTCTACTCATTTATTATCTTGCTTGCAACCGGAACTTTCTTAACTTTCTGGTTTGACCCTTCAATGAAGGAAGTTGTTTACGATGGTTCTTATCAGCCGCTGCAAGGTGTGAAGATGTCGGCAGCTTATGAATCTGCGCTACATATCTCATTTGATGTGCGCGGTGGACTATTGATGCG
>JACCDI010777272.1_pt1 | contig 12267 bp, 11 predicted proteins | sample 7442791 | NCBI WGS metagenome assembly JACCDI01 (sample SAMN15323434, study PRJNA562643) | freshwater metagenome | isolation source: river surface water | place: USA:Blue River Watershed | collected 2017-08-15
CCCCCATCACCCACGGACAGTGAAGCGATGTCGCTGAAGCAATTCCTGCGCAAGAGATTCGTCGATCCCAACCAGCTGTCGCTGGAGGACTTGTTCGGTGAAACCCCGAGCGCCGACGCACCGCCGCCGTCCACCGTTCCCGACACCCCGATCCCGCCTGGTCACCGCCGGCTGCGCCTTGATGGGCTGGCCTTTGATTACCGGCTGCTGCGCTCCAAGCGCAAGACCATCGGCTTCCTGATCGATGATGATGGCCTGCGCGTCACCGCGCCGCGCTGGGTGACGGTGGCCGAGATCGAATCGGCGATCACCTCCAAGCAACAGTGGATCTTCAGGAAGATCAATGAGCAGCGCGAGCGCTCGGTGCGCCGGCTGCAGCCGCCGATGGAGTGGCGTGATGGCGCCCGCCTGCCCTACCTCGGCACCGACATCACGGTGCGTGTGGCCGAACCCGGTTCGGCGGCCATCGCTGGCACGGCCGGCATACGTTTCGATGAAGATGCGCGCGAATTGCATGTGAGCCTGCCGGTATCGTCCACCGAGCAGCAGCTGAAAGACCGGGTGCAGGGCTGGCTGCAGAGCGAGGCGCGCCGTGTGTTTGCGGAGCGGCTGGCGATCTATGCGGAAAAGCTGGGCGTGAGCTTCAAGAGCTTTGCGCTGTCGTCGGCATCGACGCAATGGGGCTCATGCACTGCCGATGGCCGCATCCGGCTGAACTGGCGGCTCATGCATTTCGCGCTGCCCAATATCGATTACGTGGTCGCGCATGAGCTGTCGCACCTGCGCGAGATGAACCATGGACCGCAGTTCTGGGCCACCGTGCAATCGGTGCTGCCGGAATTCGAAAGCGCGCGCAAGGCCTTGCGCGACCATGAGCCGGACACGCTGCCGGCTTTTTAAACGTCGCTGCGACCGCGCTGCGCCAGTCTGCGCGCCAGATTCACATAGGGTTCCAGCGCCACGGCCTCCGGCCTGTCCTGCGGGTTGATGCCGGCATCGATCAGCTCGTTTTCAACAAACAATCCGGACAGGCAGTTGCGTATCACCTTCCTGCGCTGCGAGAAGGCTTTCGTCACCACCTGCTCGAGCAGCGTCTGCTCACAGGCCAGTGGCTGCGCGATCGGCACCATGCGCACGATGGCTGAGTCCACCTTCGGCGGCGGATCAAAAGCCTCGGGCGGCACGATGAACAACAAATCCATCCGGTAGCGCCATTGCAGCATCACCGACAGGCGCCCATAGTCGCGACTGCCCGGCGCGGCCACCATGCGCTCGACCACTTCCTTTTGCAGCATGAAGTGCTGGTCGATCACCTGATCCGCGTAATCAGCGAGATGGAATAGCAGCGGGCTGGAGATGTTGTAAGGCAGGTTGCCGACCACGCGCAGGCGACGCACTGTGCTGTCCCCGGTGTCGCCGTTGGCGGACTGGCCTGCGATCGATCCGAAATCGAATTGCAGCGCGTCGCCCGAATGGATCTGCAGCTTGTCCGCGCTGAACTGCTTCTTCAGCAAAACCACCAGGTCACGGTCGAGCTCGACCACTTGCAGGTGCTTCAGATGCGCGAGCAGCAGGCGCGTCATCGCGCCCTGGCCCGGGCCGATCTCGACCATCAGGTCATCGGGCTGCGGCGCAATCGCGCGAATGATCTCGTGCAGCACATTCTGGTCGGTCAGGAAATTCTGGCCGAAGCGCTTCTTGGGGATGTGTTTCATGCGTAGAGGTACGGGGTCGACGCCGATCAGCGGCGGCTCATCGCCATGTCGGCAGCGACGCGGATCGCGACGGCCATGCTTTCGCTATCGGCCTCACCCAGACCGGCAGCGGCCAGATCGAGCGCGGTGCCATGGTCGACCGAGGTACGGATGATGGGCAAGCCGAGGGTGATGTTCACGCCATGGCCGAAGGTCGCATACTTCAGCACCGGCAGTCCCTGGTCGTGGTACATGGCCAGCACGCAATCGGCCTGCTCGATATGACGTGGCTGGAACAGCGTGTCGGCCGGATAGGGTCCGGACACTCGCCAGCCGCGTGCGACCGCAGCGGCGATCGCGGGAATGATCACATCGATCTCTTCACGCCCGAGATAGCCGCCCTCGCCAGCATGCGGATTGAGCCCGGTGACGAGGATGCGTGGGTCGGCAATACCGAAGCGGCGTACAAGATCGTGATGGATGATGGACAGGGTCTCGGTCAGGCTGTCGGCGGTGATCGCGGCCGGCACATCCTTCAGCGGCAGGTGGGTGGTCGCGAGCGCGACGCGCAGCATGCCGGCACCGGTCTCGCCGGCGAGCATCATCACCACACGTTCGGTGCCGGTCTGCTCGGCCAGGTATTCGGTGTGCCCGGTAAAGGCCACGCCGGCATCGTTGATGGTGCTTTTCTGCACCGGTGCGGTGGCAATCGCATCCACCTGTCCCGCCTGCGCAGCGGCAATGGCCGCGTCCAGCATGGCCAGCACCGCGCGGCCGTTGCGCGGGTCGGGATGTCCGGGGCGCGACGGGACGGCCAACGGGCAGTCGAGCACGCACAATTCATTCGGATGCTGCGCCAGATCGGCGGCGCTGTGGACGATGCGCAGCGCGCGCGCCGGCGCGATCAGCATGGCCAGCGCCTTCAATTGCGACGCATCGCCGATCAGCAGGCCATGCATGTGCGCAGCATCCAGCGCCGCACGCAACGCGATCTCGGGACCGATGCCTGCGGGTTCGCCGCAAGTGATCGCAATGCGCGGGCGGTGGCTCATGGCGTCAGGATCCGGGGCGATCGATGGGTCTGGTCAGGCTCGGCAGCGTTAGCGATTGATGCGCGGGCCCGGCTCAGCGCTGGCCGATCTCGTCGAGGCGATACTCGACATAGGCGCGGTCGCGCAGCTGGCGCAGCCAGTCTTCATACGCCTCTTCGAGCTTCTGCTCGCGCAACGCCTGGCGTGCCATCAGCCGCTGGCGCTCGCGTGACACTTCTTCGGTCTTGCGCTCGAGAACTTCGATCAGGTGGTAGCCAAACGGCGACTCGACCGGCTGGCTGACCTGGCCCGGCTGCAGCGCATTCATCGCGCGCTCGAACTCGGGCACGGTATCACCCGGATAGATCCAGCCGAGATCGCCACCCTTGCTGGCCGAACCGTCATTCGAGTACACACGCGCAAGGTCCTCGAATTTCGCGGCCTGATTATCCAGCCGCTCCTTGAGTTCAAGCATCTTGCGGCGTGCCTCGGTTGGCGACACGATCTGGTTTACCTTGATCAAGATGTGTCGCGCACGGGTCTGCTGGACCATATTGCCACTGCCCTGCTTGACCATGCTGGCGCTGCGGCGGCCGACCACCTTGATGATGTGGAAGCCATTCGCGCTGCGCACCATCGGCGCGATCGCGCCGTCATCGAGCTTTTCGGTGGCGTCGAGGAACAGCTGCGGCAGGCGCGACGCACTGCGCCATCCGAGGTCGCCGCCGGACAGCGCATCGCTGGCATCGGAGAAGGTGGCCGCAACTTTCGCGAAATCTGTGCCGGCCTTGAGTTGTTCGAGTGCCTGCTCGGCACGCTTGCGGCGCTCGGCGATCTGCTGTGCCGATGCATTTTCAGGGACGCGCACCAGGATCTGCGCGAGATTGATTTCTTCCTGCGCGCCGTCGACCTTGCCAGCCGATGCGGCGAGGAAGTTATCGATCTCGGATTCGGAAATCTGCAGCTTGTTGTCGACTTCGCGCTCGCGCAGGCGTTGCAGCGTGATCTCTTCGCGCACCTCTTCGCGGAAACGGGCAAAGGACACGCCTTCTTTCTCCAGCTGGTCGCGGAAGGACTGCACGTTCAGGTTGTTCTGCTCGGCGATACGGGCCACCGCGCGATCGAGCAGGATGTCGTCGATACGGATGCCAGTCTCGCGCGCGAGTTGCATCTGCGCGCGGGTGACGATCATGCGCTCCAGTAATTGCTTTTGCAGCAGCTCGCGCGGTGGCACTTGCACGTTCTGCCGCTTCATCCGCTGCTCGACCAGCCGCAGGCGCTCCTGCAGCTCTTGCATCGTGATCACATCGCTGTTGACGACGGCGACGATGGCGTCGACCAGTACCGGCTGACGTGCTTTCGCGGCCTTGTCAGCAGCCTTGTCTTGCGCGGCAGCCGGGCTGAGCGCAAACATGACGCCGGCCAGCAAGGCCAGTGCAGTGATGGCGGGCGATCGGGTGTCAGTGAATTTGCCGCCATTGATGGTGGCGTCCTTGAGATTTTGTACAAATGTCTTCATGTTGTGCGTTCCGGTTCAGGGCCGGCAGCGCCGGTCGTGAGCTTGCAGTTTGGATGCATGGTGCGCTTGCATCAGGTGTTGCGTCGAGGTCAGGTGTACAGCCTTACTGTGGCTGCCCCAGCCGCTGGTAGCCCGGTACATTACCGCGAATCGCGCGCATCGGGTTGGTACCGAGCGACGACAAGCCGTTGAATTCCAGCTGCAGGAACATCGAGGTGTTGGTGACACCGGTCGCCGTCGGCAGGCGCTGCGCGACGGCACGGAAAATCCAGCAGTCGGCCTGGTACTCGACACCGGCCAGCGATTGACCGACGCGTTTCTGGTCCAGCAGGTAGTTCAGGCGGCCGACGCCATACCAGCGCCCGCCCAGCGGCCACTGGCCGGAGACGTCGATCAGCTCGAAATTGGTGTTCGGGATGTTCGGCAAGTTGCGCGAGTCCCGGCGGTACTGCGCGTTCAGCACCTTCATCGGCTCCGGTGCCCAGTAAACGCCGAAGTTCACCCGGTTGACTTCGCTCTTGACCTGGTTGTACTGGAAATTGGCATCCAGTCGCACGGTATTGGTCACGCGGCCCGAAGTCAGCAGCAGCACGTCGGAGCGTGCCTCGGTCGCCTGCTGCTCGCTGCCCAGGCCGACCTTGGGGTTGCTGATGTTGTAGCGCTGCGCGACGGCGAGGCGCAGGCGCTCGGCGCCATTGGTCTCGAGGTAGCGCGAGATCATTGCCAGCGTCACCTGGTTCGAGTCGCCGATACGGTCGTTGCCGACAAAGCGGTTCTCGCGGAAGATCTGCGCATAGCTGAAGTCCGCTTCCGAGGTATCGAAGTTCGGGTACAGGTTCTGGTTCTGCGCGCGGTAGGGCGTATAGGTGTAGAACAGGCGCGGCTCCAGGGTCTGGGTCGCATCACGCCCGAGGAAAGTCGCATCGCGCTCGAAGATCAGGCCGCTGTCGACCGAGAAGGTCGGCAGCGTGCGCGATGGCGCGGTCATCAGCGGATCGCTGACATGATCCAGGTTGTACGCGGTCGAATGCAGCGAGAAGCTTGGCCGCACGAAATAGCCCGCGCCTTGCAGGTAGTTGTAGCTGATGCGCGGGTTCAGCACGATACGATCACCCTGAACAGCGGTCGCGTGCGCAAAGCGCGTGAACTGCGAATTCATCGTCAGGTCAAAACCGGCGTCGGTGTAACGAAAGTTGTTGACCGTAATTTGTGGCAGACGTCCGTACGGCACGCCGATTGGCGCCAGCGGATCCTGCAGCACCTGGTAGTCGGCCAGCTGCACGACGGCGTTCCAGTCATACGTGCCATAGCTGAGCGTCGCGAACTGTGGCAACAGGCGGCGGTTCACGCCGGGCCGGGCCCACACATGGCTGAGCGGGAAGTCCCGCGCGTAGTTGTCGTCCGATGCCGCGTTCAGGTCGGTTGCCAGTGTCAGGCCCGGCGCCAGCACCTGCGTGTGGCGCGAGGAAATACCGTAGCGCGTGGTCGAGGTCTTGCTGTCATTGATGAATTCGAAGCGGGTCTCGCCGGCGAAATCGCGCTCCAGGTAACGGGTATCCGCGCCCAGCATCAGGCCGCGCGTGCCCATGTAGGTCGGGAAGAGGGTCACATCACGATTCGGTGCGATGTTCCAGTAATACGGCGTGGTCAGCTGCAGGCCATTGCTGGTCGAGGTCGCAATGGTCGGCGCGAGGAAACCTGATACGCGCTCATCCGTCAGCGGGAAGGAGATACGCGGCGTGCCAGCCACCGGCACGCCCTTGAACACCAGCACCGCATTGCGCGCGTAGCCCACGCCGGCGCCATCATCGAGCGTCAGCTTGCCGGTGCGCAGGTACCAGTCAGGCTCCGGGCCGTTACAGGTGGTGTAAATACCTTGCTGCACCGTGGCCACATCTTCGGATTCGAAATCGATGCGCTGCGCATGACCTTGCGCATTCTTGCGCAGCAGTTTGTAGACCGGGCTGTCCATGAAGCCGACGCCGGTATCGAGCTTGAGCTTGAGTTTCTTGCCGTTGAAGCGGTTGCCCTCACGGACGACACGCACATTGCCATCGGCATCGAGACGGTCGTCAACAATGTCGTAATGAACGGTGTCGGCATTGACGATGGTAGCGCCACGCGTGATCTGGACCTCACGGTCCATCATCACTTCGCGATCCGGGCGGCCGGACAGTTGCTCGCCGGTGAAGACGGTGGGGCCCTCATCACCTTCGACGGCGTTCGCGATCCACGGCTGCTGCGCACAAGCCGGGTCGGCGATCATCAGCGAGATCACGACGGACAGCAGGGTCTTGCGTGGCAAAGAGGGTGCTTGCAGATGTGGCAATCGCCGCGTCATGAAAGGTAAATTCTTGGTTTGCTGCGTCGCGCCAAACGGCGAATCCCTTATTATAGGGGAACTCATTGCTTGCCCCGAGCAAAGGCTGGCCGGTTTGCCCGGTTCCGGCCATCAAAACCTGCTTTTTTCGAAATTTTTTCTTCAATGTCCGATTCCCGACCCAACGACACCCGTCTCGCGCAACTGACGGCCTGGCTTTCCACGCTGTGCTCACCCAAAACCCTGCCCGGTACGCTGCGCGCGGCTTCGGCCGATGCCAGCTTCCGCCGCTATTTCCGGGTCGATGCCGAAGATGGCAGCACGCTGATCGTGATGGATGCGCCACCGCCGCAGGAAGACGTGCGCCCGTTCATTCAGGTCGCCGAGCTGTTCGCTGCCACCGGCGTGACCGTGCCGAAGATCCTCGCGCAAGATGTCGAACAGGGTTTCCTGCTGTTGTCCGACCTCGGCGGCACCACCTATCTGAAGCAGCTGGGCCCGGACACCGCGCACAAGCTGTATCTCGATGCGATCGATGCGCTGGTGCTGCTGCAGGTACAGAGCCAGCCGGGCAAGCTGCCCGAGTATGACCGCGCGCTGCTGCACCGTGAACTGATGCTGTTCCCGGACTGGTATGTGGGCAAGCACCTGAATGCGACGCTGACGGATACGCAGAAAAACGAGCTCGACAAGGTATTCAACGTGCTGCTGGCGAATAACCTCGCGCAGCCGCAGGTGTATGTGCACCGCGATTACCACTCGCGCAACCTGATGGTGCTGGACAAGGGCAATCCCGGCATTCTCGACTTCCAGGACGCGGTCTATGGCCCGATCACTTATGACCTCGTATCGCTGCTGCGCGATGCGTACATCCAGTGGGATGAAGAGATGGTGCTGGACTGGGCGATCCGCTACTGGGAACGCGCGCGCAAGGCCGGCCTGCCGGTGTCGCATGACGTCGATGATTTCTACCGCGACTTCGAGTTCATGGGCTTGCAACGCCACCTGAAAGTGCTGGGCATCTTCGCGCGCCTGTTCCACCGCGATGGCAAGGATGGCTACCTGAATGACATGCCGCTGGTGATGGAGTACACCCGCAAGTGCGCGTACCGCTACAAGGAATTCGCGCCGCTGATCCGCCTGCTGGACACACTGGAAGAGCCGAAGACCAGCGTCGGCTTTACCTTCTGATCCAAGGGGCTGCAGACTGATGAAGGCGATGATCTTTGCCGCCGGCCGTGGCGAGCGCATGCGGCCGCTGACAGACAGCTGCCCGAAGCCGCTGCTGAAAGTGCGCGGCCGCCCGCTGATCGTGTGGCATATCCTCAATCTCGTGCGCGCCGGCATCACCGAGATCGTGATCAACCATGCGCACCTCGGTCAGATGATCGAGGATGCGCTCGGCGATGGCAGCCAGTTCGGCGCGCAGATCGTCTATTCGCCGGAAGGCACGGCACTGGAAACGGCCGGCGGCATCGCGAAAGCGCGCCACCTGCTGGGCGACGATCCTTTCGTCGCGATCGCTGCGGACATCTATTGCCCGCACTTCGATTTCAGCGCGGTGAAAACCGTGCTCGAGAGCGAAGACCCGTGGGGCAAGCCCTATGCGACGGATGCGCGTGACATGGGCTGGCTGTACCTGGTAAAGAATCCCGCGCATCATCCAGAGGGCGACTTCGCACTGGCCAACTTCACGATCACGAATGACGGTGAGCCGCGCTTCACTTTTTCCGGCATCGGTGTCTACCGGCCCGAACTGTTCGACAGTGTCGCGCCCGGCAGCATCGCGAAGCTGGCACCGATCCTGCGCGAATACGCGGACAAGGGCAAAATTGGCGGCGAGGTCTTCCGCGGTGACTGGACCGATGTGGGTACCGTCGAGCGGCTGGAACAACTGAATGCACCGTTAAAGGGCTCTGCATGAACATGAATGCGATGAACACCTCCGCGTATGCACGCCGGCGCGGCGCCGTGCTGAAGCAGATGCACGCGCAGGGTGGCGGCGTGGCGATCATCCCGACCGCGCCGGAAGTGATGCGCAATGCCGATGCCGACTATCCGTACCGGCATGACAGCTATTTCTACTACCTGACCGGCTTCGGCGAGCCCGAGGCGGTGCTGGTACTGATCGCCGGCGAGCGCGACCAGTCCATCCTGTTCTGCCGCGAAAAGAATGAAGAGCGCGAGATCTGGGATGGCTACCGCTATGGCCCGGCGGCGGCGCGCGAAGCCTTCGGCTTCGACGCCGCCTTCGCGGTCGACACGATCGACAAGGAACTGCCGCTGTTGATGGCGAATGCACCGGCATTGTTCTATGCACTGGGCAGCAGCGCAAAGCTCGATGCGCAGGTACAGGGCTGGCTGAATGCGGTGCGCATGCAGGTGCGTGCCGGCATCAGCGCGCCGTCAGCCGCGTATGACATCCGCACGATATTGAACGAGATGCGGCTGATCAAGGACGACGGCGAGATCGCCGTCATGCGCCGCGCAGCCGACATCACGTCCGAGGCGCATGCGCGAGCGATGCGCACTTCGCGCGCGGGTCTGCGTGAATATCATCTGGAAGCGGAATTGCTGCATGAATTTCGGCGCCATGGCTCACAATTTCCAGCCTATGGCTCCATCGTCGCCACCGGCGCCAATGCCTGCGTGCTGCACTACCGCGCCGGTGATGCCGAACTGCGCGACGGCGACCTGGTGCTGATCGATGCCGGCTGCGAGCTCGACAGCTATGCGTCCGACATCACGCGTACCTTCCCGGTGAATGGCAGGTTCAGCGGACCGCAAAAAGAGCTGTACGAACTGGTGCTGGCCGCGCAGCAGGCCGCGATTGCCAACACTGCGCCGGGCAAGCGTTTCACCGATGGCCACGAAGCCGCGCTGAAGGTGCTCGCGCAAGGCATGCTCGATACCGGCCTGCTGAACAAGGACAAGGTCGGCTCGCTGGATGACGTGATTGCCAATGGCGATTACCGGCAGTTCTACATGCACCGCACCGGCCACTGGCTGGGGATGGATGTGCATGACGTTGGCGACTACCGCGACCCGGCCGTGTCCGCGACCGAGAAACCCTGGCGTACGCTCGTGCCCGGCATGGTGCTGACGATCGAGCCCGGCATCTATGTGCGCCCGGCACCGGGCGTGCCGGAATCCTACTGGAATATCGGCATCCGCATCGAAGACGATGCGCTGGTGACACTTGATGGCTGCGACATCCTCACGCACAAGGCACCGAAGACCGTAGCCGAGATCGAAGCGGTGATGCGCGGATGAGCGAGCGCGTCGACATCGCGATCGTCGGCGGCGGCCCCGTTGGGCTGGCACTGGCGGCGATGCTGGTGGCGCGCGGCATGCGCGGCGAAAACATTGCCATTATCGACGCGAAGGCAGTTGATGCCGCTGCAGCGGACCCTCGGTCGATCGCATTGTCCTGGGGCAGCCGGCAATTGCTGTCGCAACTGCATGCCTGGACTTCGCATGCGACGGCCATCACGCAGATCCATGTATCGCGACGTGGCAGCTTCGGCCGCACGCTGATCGAAGCTTCGGACTACCAACTGCCGGCACTCGGGTATGTCGCACGTTACGGTGATGTATGCGACGCGCTGGCAACGGCACTGTCGAACACCGGCGTGCGCCAGCTGCGGCCGCTGCAGGTCATGGCCAGCGAAGAAAGCAATGACGAAGTGATGCTGTCGCTGTCGAATGGCGAAACCCTGTCTGCCAGCCTGATGGTGCAGGCCGAAGGTGGCATCTTTGGCGAACAGATGGCACGCAGCGTGCAGCGTGATTACGCACAGACCGCCCTTGTGGCGACGGTGCAGGCGAGCGCGGCCATCACGGGTCGTGCATTCGAACGCTTCACCAGCGAAGGGCCGCTGGCCTTGCTGCCGCAGGATGATGGCTATTCGATGGTCTGGTGCATGCGCCCCGATAGCGCTGACGCGATGCAGGCGCTGAAGGATGACGCTTTTCTCGAAGCACTGCAGCAGGCTTTTGGCCAGCGCGTCGGACGCTTCACGCGCATTGGCGTGCGCCATGCGTATGCACTGGGATTGAATGCCGAACCCACGGCGACAACCCGATCGATCGCGATCGGCAATGCCGCACAGACCCTGCACCCGGTGGCGGGACAAGGCCTGAACCTGGGCCTGCGCGATGCCGCCGTGCTGGCACGCCTGCTGGCCCGAGACGCAACGCCGGAGATGCTGGCGCAATGCCACCAGCAGCGCAAGACAGACCGTGGCACCACCGTACGCCTGACCGACCTGATGGCACGGGTGTTTGCCAGCTCTGCCGACGGCACGCTGACACAGGATCTGCTGGGTGCATCGCTGGGCGTGATCGATGTCTTCCCGCCATTGAAGCGGGCATTGGCCGAGCAGATGATGTTCGGCACGCGCTGATCGGGCGTCTTGCAGTTCGTTCCTGAGGGCTGCAAGACGGTTACATCGTTGCGTGGTATGAGCCTTCCCGATTTACCTCAGGAAGGCAAACATCAGACAGGTTTCTTGTGGCTCTCGAACGAAATCTTGAGCGCGGACTCCGTCGCTTCCGCGAAACGCTGCAGTGTACGCAGCGAGGGTAAAGCCGTACCACTTTCCATCCGGGCAATGCTGGATTGCGACGTGCCCATCTTGCCGGCCAGTTCTTGTTGAGAAAGTCCGCTTTTCACGCGCTGCTCGATCAGCTGGCGCGCGAGTTCAAACTCAAGGCGATGACTTTCGAAAGCCTCGGCATACGCAGGGTCGTCCGCCCAGCGCTTGTGAAGTGTAGATAGTTTAGTCATAGCAGCCTTGCCTCCTTTGCCCTTTGGATTGCGGTCTGCAGCGCCCTTTCAGGGGTCTTCTGCGTTTTCTTGATGAACGCATGGACAATCACCACCCGCGGTCCACTGGCAATGACATAGATGCCTCTCGCAATGACATCGCGGCCACCGGGCCGGATTTCCCACAAGCCGCGCCCGAGGCTGCGAACGTGAGGCATGCCTACCGCTACCGGACCGAATTCCTCCATCAGAGAGGCGATCCGCATGAAGCGCGCCCGGACATCGGCTGGCATCGCATCGAGCTCGTGGTCAACCCGGGCATCCAGGGTTTCTACAGTCCAGTTCGCTGGCATTCAATTATCTCACTTTCGAGATAAAACACAAGGATGATGAATGCAGCCGGCAAGACATGCGTCACGGCTGCGGACGCCATCGTCGCAGCCAGCTCAACATCGAGTGAGATTTGGCCATGCTCAGGCAGACGTAGGGCTCATGCCATGTACTTGTCCGTTCCTCCGTTGCGAACAAACAAAAAAAACGGGCACATCGCTGTGCCCGTTTTTCTTTGATGCGGTGTCGAATTATTCGACAGCCTTCACCATGTCTTCGATGACCTTCTTCGCATCGCCGAACACCATCATGGTCTTGTCCATGTAGAAGAGTTCGTTGTCGAGGCCGGCGTAACCGGCAGCCATCGAGCGCTTGTTGACGATGATGGTCTTGGCCTTGTACGCCTCGAGAATCGGCATGCCGGCGATCGGGGACTTCGGATCTTTCGCGGCCGGGTTCACGACGTCGTTCGCGCCGAGCACCAGCACCACGTCGGCCTGGCCGAACTCGGAGTTGATGTCTTGCATCTCGAACACCTGATCGTACGGCACCTCGGCCTCGGCCAACAACACGTTCATGTGGCCCGGCATACGACCGGCGACCGG
>JACCDI011662675.1_pt1 | contig 12266 bp, 14 predicted proteins | sample 7442791 | NCBI WGS metagenome assembly JACCDI01 (sample SAMN15323434, study PRJNA562643) | freshwater metagenome | isolation source: river surface water | place: USA:Blue River Watershed | collected 2017-08-15
ATAACCACCAATTTGGTAGCTATTGATATTCAAGCTACTAGGCGCGACTGAATTATTAGCTCCAATAGAGTTATTTGAAACCCCCATCACAAGACCTAAATTCGTATTAGGCGATAAAACATGGTCTGCGCCCAGAATTAGCCCGCCACCGTTACTAGAATAGCCAGCAACATTACCAAATGTTTGCTGATTTCCCCAAGTCCCATAAGCCCTACCCCAGAAGTCTCGATTTCCCAGTATCTCCTCGCCACTACCATGACCAGATAATTGATTTTGCCGAGCCGATACAAATTGACTGACTACTCTTTGAGAGCTGGCGGTAGCTTGCGAGCCAGCACCAGCAAGTAACGGTATTGTTTGACTAATCGCATTTGACTGGGAGCTAGCACCAAGCTTATCAATGGCTGTTAAAACTGGTGCCATCACCCCAGTCAGACCTAATGGGGTGGTTGCCATATTCCACAGGCTGTTAGCGGCTCCAATAGCAGCTGGGTTATTTGCTGCAGAAACCACGCTGGGGTATGGGGCAATTTGAGTGAGATAGGTATAAGACCCAGTTGGCATCGCCGTAGCGCTGTCGTATCCCGCTAAGGTCATGGAGGCGCTAGTATCTGAGCCCGTGATATTTCCATAGGAAGAGTTGACAGTTGCGGATCCATTATTAATTGTGGCAAATAAGACCCTACCTTGCGGAGTAATGGAGCCCAGCTCAGTAAAGGCAATATTGCTTCCGGTAGGTCCAACACCGGTTCCAGTAAAGTAACCACCGTTATAGCCATTGATGACAAATTTCCCTGGGGAGGCGCTGCCAAATAACGATGTACTTACCATCTTCCAGACGGTTCCCGGCGTCCAAGAATAATAGGGATTGGCAGAGCTGACTGGGATCGTCGTAGCAGGCAACGGAGTAAAGGTGCTGGGGTTATAGGGCAACATATAGGCCCAGTGCGTAGTGATCAACCCAGTCCCCGTGACCATTTGCATTTCCATAGCGTTAACACCGCCAATCGTCTCAAATTGCCCAAGCCCAAGCGTTGAAGTACCGCCACCTACTGGTGTAAATACAATTGCTATGGCACCCGCTGAAGAAACGCTTCCTGCCATAGTGCTCGCAGAAGTTGTAGTGATTGGCCCTAGAGCCAAGGTTGCTACTGTAGAGCCTGTAAAAGTAGTTGCGGGACTTCCAGTGGGCGATGTAACTACAACACCATTCCACAAGGTTTGATCACCAATAGGAAATGGCTTCGAGAAACCCTCAAATGAGTTGGCTCCATATGCCAACATATTTGGTACTGGAACATACCAATTTGAACCACTCAGAATGGGTGCGTAATCGACCGCATTAGCGTGCTGACTCAAAAATAAAAATAATATTAAAGTCCATGCAGAACGAGCTAAAAAGGTTTTAATAAATAATCCAAAGGGTAAGTAGGTAGGGGGGTAGTTACTCGATAACTGTGAATTATGCCCCTTGAAAATATCTGAGAGTATTTGTTATTGACTGATGAGTGCCGCCAGCCTGGATGTCAAATTAAATATAGGGGATAAAAAAAGATGCCGACCGTCAGCTTCTGGCCGATAGCAGTCACCCTATCATTGTCGGTTAACCCGACAATCCACCCGTGGCTACTTGCAGCACTACTGTCTGGGCCAATTAGACCTCTTTAAGCCCGTTGGTCGCGAGTTCGAATCTCGCCCGACCCACCAAGCATCAAGAAACCCTCACTAGCAATAGTGGGGGTTTTGTATTTATAGGGTAAGGAAATGTAGTGACTGTTGGTGACAATAGTTGATCTATTGGACGTTTCGAGTCAGGATGTGAGGCGCTGGGTGGCCGATGGAACTATGAGCGTCTCTTAATTATTTTGCTACCCGCTTAAAATAAGCTTCGTTTGGCAAATTAAAATTTTCAGCCGTACCTTTGGCCTCCAATATCAACCGCTCAGCCAATCCAGACAATTCCGAAGATGAAGGGGCTGTAGCTAATCCAGCCTCAAAATTAATTCTTTGAAATATTTTTTCAATTAACTGCTGATTCGATAGTCTTTTCATTCGACAGCTCCCGTATTCCCAACAAAGAAAATTCAAGCTTCACTCTTAATTCAAAAGGCCTCAGAAGCTCCAAATAGCTAGCTCTGAATCTATTCTTGAAATAGAAAGGTTTATCGGAATAAATTGATATTACGAATATAACTGAGTTAAGCTTTTCATGGAAAATAGGAAAGCAAATCAGTGAGCCGTCCTCTCCAGCCCTGGCCGGATCCGGATTAAATCGTGGGGAATCTTTAGCTAACTCCTCCTTAATGCTTTCAATAATAATCATTGACTTGCTGTTTGCTGAAAGCCTAATCGTTGAATTAGGCTTATTTAGAACCCGCTCTGGCGTTCTAATACTATGATTACTAGGGTAGTGATAAGGGATTCTTTCAAGTTGCCCATTATTCATTTGAGCAAGGTTTACCTTAAGCGTAAATTTATCGCCTGGATTTTCAAGCTGGATTAATGCATGCATCGCGGTATATATACCTTGCACCAACTCGCTCAGCTGAGTCGATGGCTGGGTGATTGCATTGAAAGTATGGCTAATGTTGGACGGACTTTCTGCCCCACGCAATTCCACAAGAAAACGGCTGAACCTTTGCTCTTTAGACCCAACAATATTATCTAGAGTTTTTAAGAGAATAGCTGGCATATCAGCCCATCCATTTGGATTCTCTTGATAGATGCTTTTTAGAAATTTATAGAAAAGAATCAGTCCAAACGCCCAAATACAACTGAGTAAAACACCAATAACAACATGATGATCAAGAAATTCGCCAAATTCCGGGAAATACCTTTTAATTTCTAACGCAAATTTATCTATTTGATAATACTGCTGAACAAAATATGGTGGAACGGCAATTACGAAGGCGCCAAACGCGGAAAATAACACTGCGTGATTTCTAGAAAACCTTTTCGCATGCGTTGCTAAAGTTACCAGTAAATTAGAGTTTCCCCATTTGTTTGGTGTTTTTTTTGGCCCAATGGATTTGCTGCTCCTCGAGGGCAATTTCTTTTTCTTTTTTCTGTTCTGGGTCATTTGCTAGATCTTAAGTCTTTCCTTCAAATACTACAGTATGGGAAAGTACGCATAAATGACCTTGTCTACATTTGTCGCGTTTCCCGACAAACTAGTCTTTCTCCGCTCTACTCCTCCGGCCTTCTTCCCCGAAACAACACAAGAGCTTAATGCCCGCTAAATCCCATGTATACATCACCATAAGGAGAAAAGAGCGGGAGATACTTTCTTGCTTCAGCCCTATTCTTAAAATCCCACACCTCAATCAAATTTGTTTCCTTATCATCCCAATTGGCCCACTTATAGGTGTTCATTAGAAATTTCTTGGAAGAATTGATCACTTGATTGCTAGCCTTAATCTCCTCAACCAATGCAAGCGCTTCCTCCTTAGTAACGTCAGCCCCGATATCGATGTAGAGAACATTTACCAACGGTGGAAACCGATATTTACCATCAGCAACAGATTTTTCGAGAATCTCGTCTTGAATTGCTTCTTCATAAAATGCAGGTTTATATTTACAAAAATTCGCATTTGCTCTTGGAACATTTGAATTGCAACCGTCGTAAGTTACGTGTCTTATTTTTTCAGGGATTGTTGCATTCCTGTAATCCTTAAAATCACGCAGTGAATTACTTGGATCCGCATCCCTATAGGATCGGTAAAGTACCCATCCATCCTTTTTAATTTTTGATTCAAATATATCTCGCGGGATTCCTCCCCCAATTTTTTGCAACTTAGAGATGTCTTTCAATGGCTGATGTTGGTTGGCAAAATACATGTACCCCAAAGCGATCAATACCAGCAAAGCAGTTAGAGCAATAACTGAATTTATAGTATTGCGAGCAGATTGATTGCATTTTTCTTTAACCAGCTCGCCCTCTGCTTGTTGTTTTGCCAAGTCTTCGGCCTTTTTTACAGCTTCCTTAAATTTTTCTTGCCTCTCAGCTACTAATTCAGCAGTATTTTGCTCACCTAAGAATTTTTGAGCGCCAGCATCATAAGCATCATTCAACTCCTCGCTCATATATGTTGGCATCCACTGCCACTCGAGCTTGCCCGTCTCTTGGTTTGTAGTTTGCTTCAGCCCAGTTTCAGAGAGAATGTCTAATTTCGCTGGGTAGATGTGCGGAAGATGATGCAGATAAACAATGCTGCAATTTGTGCTGCCAGCATATCCATGCCCAAAAGCCTCTTGTTTCATATACTCCAGCCCAGGATAGTTGGATTCAAACTCTTTTTCCAATCTATCCTGAGCCCCTTTTTCATAGGCGGCATTAAGCCGGGCAACTAAATAAGGCTCATAGATTTCCCAATAAACCCTTCCGTCTTCACTAATCAATAAATTTAAATACTCATCCTCTAAATTAAAGCCGCGCTGATATGCCTCTTCATTAGTAATCTGTCCCTCTAATAAGATTTGAGTTTGCTTTTGTAACTCTTCTAAGCGATCAGCTTCTGCTCGCATTGCCTCTGCATGCTGCACTCTTGCTTGTCGCTTTGCAGATTGAACTGCCTCCACCTGTCGCTCTGAAGCCCACTCAGCTTCTCTTGCACTTTCCCTAAGCTGACGCTGCATATCAGCCTGACCTTCCTGAATCTTTGCGTTATCTTTACAGACACCACAAACACTCCCCCAGCCGTCTATATACTTGCCACAGTTAGAGCAATTAGCCACTTTCAGCCTCTATTAGTAAATTTGATTGATATTAGTATTTTGAATACAGGGTAAAACTAGACTTGATGTGATTTCACTAACGCATCCTGTCCAGACTTAATTTTTTGCCTTGCCCGTTCAGCCTTTACAGCTTCTTGACCTCGTTTAACGCGATCCTTCATCGATTTAAGTCTTGCTTGTTCTGGACTTAGCGGCTTTTGTGGCGCAATTTCATTGAATCTCATGGCTACCCGATCTGCAGTGGTTGATGCGGCACATTATTAGAGCCAAAGATTGCTTGAAATAACTTATATGCCTGAGCTTGATTCTGAGCATAAAGAATTGTCTCTACCCACATTCCAGCCGCATTAACAGTTGCCTTGTATCGTTTCATAAAGTTATTTAGTCAAAAACTCGAGCCGATCTCTGAGTCCTTCGTTATCTAGCTCCTCAAGCCTAAGAGGATCAACGTGGTCAAGCCTACCTTTGGCAACCTCATTTTTTATGCGAATTTCATCTGTAATAACTTGGCTCTGAATTCTGCTTCCGCTATATCGCCTATTGCAGGAGTAAAAATCTCGCCCTTTAGCAGTGGCTAAAAATTTATCCCCACTTTTAAGCGCTTCGATATATTCGAGACAACGCTCATTCCACGTTTTATTTAAATCCCGAATAACCTCGTTTCGGATTCGCGCCATCTCATTTTTTGCGTCTTCTACCCTTTTTCGACCTGCTTTCGTCTCCTCTTCTGCTTTTGCCTCTTCATTAGCTCGAATTCCCCATTGAATGAGATTCCAACCAACGACAGTAAAAAAATAAGTCCAACCCATCCCCAAAAGCCCATGGAAAACCCCTTATGGTTTTTAATAGTTATTTCAAACTTTAACTTAGCTCCGGTAGATTAATAAGGTCCGACAGGGTAAATCCTGATGAAATACTGGGGTACGCTGGGCACCCCATTTAATTAACGTTTAAATCCACTTCTTAAACTGGAACTTGCAGATTCAATTTGCTGATCGAGCTCCCCCGCCTCCACTGCTGCTTTAATTGACTCCAGGGCCTTAATTAAAGCGTCTCCACTGGCTACTTCAACGCTAGGCTTGTCTTTGGCCAACTCCAAAGTGCAACTGCCATATCTCACCGAAACGCAGACTTTTCCCTCTTCGCTCTGAAACCACCATGGCTTAATGCGCTTAGGCACCTCCACTTGCTTGCGTAGCCCTGTTTCACGATCTTTCACGGTCTTGTATTTCATCACCACAAATGGGGTTCCATTTAACTGACTTTTAGCCAATTGGATCTGCTCCCAGAGTTTTGATCCCAACTTATTCCTGCGTATAACGATTGCCGGCATATTGCGAGGCTTTTTGACTGCGACGAGCTTGAGATGACTTAATTGGCTCATTTGATTTCTCCTGTGTAGTTAATGGGCTCATTAAGTGTGTTTTCGATATGGCGCTTTGGTCGACCTCTTTTTCGCTTAGGGGTTTTTTGGCTAATTTTGGATAGAAAAAATACGGTTTTTATTAACAAGAGCTAAATATTTACGAGTCGCGTAATGAGTTGCATTGAGATGCGATTAAGAAATAAGTTGCAGTAAGAGATGCAGTTAGTTACTGTATTTGGGACAAATGAGTAGCTCTGAACAGCAACTCAAGCAACAGCAACTATCTTTTGTCTCTGCTACTCCTTGCATCTCAAGCAACACCGCGACTCCTTTCAACATTCAAGGAGATTAAAAATGAAAGAAATCACAGCCCGCTTATGGGAAAACAAAATGTACGGAACAACCTTTGGCAAAGGTCAATATCGCAAAGCTATCTACAACGGCACATTAGAGATCCCCAACCCCTATGCCAAGTATTTAGTTGATTTTGAGGAAGTCGAAGCATGGTTCCACTTTCCAAAGAGTCCAGCACATGTAGAAATGGCTAATCGCTTAGCCAACCCACCAGTCAATGAAGATGGGGTTTTAATGAGCTGGATATATCGCTATGAAGCTGGGATCAAAAGCGCAGTTGAAGGCTATGCGTCTTTGGATATGAACTACAACAGAATCACTATCCAAATTGACGACTCAGCGCATGGAATTAACGAATACTGGGAACTGCCTATACGTAGCTGTATTGCTAGGGTTCCTGGGAAACCTACTCCAGCACTAATAGCCACCACACAGTCCGAGCTAAATTCCCCTCAAAAACCGTCTACAAACGGCGTATTTTCTGGGGGACATAAGCAAGCACTTGAGAACCTACAAAAGTACGCTGTCCAGTGATTTGAGGTGTTAGCTAGCTTCGTGGATTTTTGTCGTCTAAATCCCACGATATTTAGAAGATTTAGCTAAATACTTATAGAAAGAATCAGGCTAAGAATATTGCACAATTCTTAACCTGAACTTGTAAGTCATTGATTCTTGGAAGATCTCGAGATTTGAATGGAAGACAAATTGAGGTCGACCTTTTTCAAATAAGAAAACATACTTAAAACGCACTTTTTATTTATGACAGGAGATTTATATGGCACAAGCAAAAACACTTTCCCAGGCAGAACTAGACATTGTTCTGGAATATGTCAGCACCAAAAAATACGCTTTGCGTGATCGCGCAATTATTCTTACCAGCTTTCTCGGAGGACTAAGGGTCGCCGAAATCGCTTCTTTAACTATGGGGGACGTAGTAAACCCTGATGGCACCATTAAAAATGAGATTCGACTAAGTGCAGCGCAGACCAAAGGCAAATACCCCAGAACCGTATTTGTTTCTCAGCGACTACAAACAGAGTTGGCCAACTACTTAACAACAAGACACGCCAAAGGGGTTGATATTCCCTTCTTTCATACCGATCATCGCTTGCGTTTTAGTCCTAATGGCTTATGCGTTTGGTTTCATCAGTTGTACAAGAATGTGGGCATTAGCGGCGGAAGTAGCCACTCGGGAAGAAAATTTTTTATTACGACCTTGGCTAATAAAGGCATCGGGGTAAGAATCTTAGCCAGTCTTGCTGGTCACAGATCGATTGCCGTAACGCAAAGATATATCGATGTGAATGATGAACAAAAGAGACAGGCCGTAGAACTTATATAAATTAAGTTAACTCTCTATCCAACCCAAGCGCTCCCATTTACGCAATGGGAGCTCATCATCTAGTCCGGGCTTCTCGCAGCTAAAACCCAGATCACGCAATAGTTGCAATACATAGGTACGGCTAACAGTTTCACCTGCCAAATACTCTTTTTCAATTAATGTTTGAATTTTTGAGAGCGTCCATTTATCCGTTAAATGCCCCGCCGCTTTAGCGCCAGCCTTTAAAGCCCGTTTTAATTTTTGTACTTCATTATTTGTCAGCTTCTTAGGTCTACCTAACTGCTGACAGCGCAAATCGTTATAGCTCGTTTTATAGATCTTCTTATTACTTAAGAACTCTTTTTCTTCTTGCTGAAAGCTAGCGGTTATAGTGCCGCCCATATCTGTTTTTCTTTTGACTGTTAATCGAATAGCCCAGTTCTGCACACTTTGACGGCTCACTCCCAATTGCCGGGCAACTTCTACTTTAGCTACACCCTTCATTAAAAGGCGAGCGCCTTCTAAGCGGCGATGCTCAAGAAGTTTGAGTTTTCGTTTCATTTTCTTTTGGGTTGTACTAGATTTTCCAAAAAACACCTCATTTTTTGTCAACTATTTTTATAAAAATAAATCATTCTACCCATATTAAACATGACAAAGAAAAATTCCTATTTTGTGTCAAGAGATTTTAGTTTTTTTCATCGACAAAAAAACGCTTATTTTCGACTTACATTTCTCCTCATTGGCATTACCGCTCTTTAACAATTCACTCATTTCTTATCTACTGTCGGGTTTCCCGACATTCGTCCTTTGCCATATTGGTAAAGGTAATTGTTAGATTTTTATTAAGGAGGTCTTATGGACCAAATAGCTGAAGTAACTGAAAAAGTAGATGGGCAGGTAGTTACGAATCTGGTTGAAAAAATCAGTCAAGATTCGCAATTATCTGTAGGGGCCGTAGTAAACAACTTGATTGCTGAGCGAAAGGCTTGGCAAACACAAGATCTCACTCGAAGCAATGAGCGCCTTTATGGCATCTTGCAAAGTTGCTACATCTTGTTTCAAAGCATGAATAGCATTAAGTCGGAAGCTATGGCTGTAAAAAAAGGGTTTTTAGAGTTTTGTAAGCAGCAAGGTTGGGACTTTAAAGACAACACACACCTGATGACTAAGGTTGTGCAATGCGTCTTTGGCAATGAAGATCGCCGTCGCGTTAGTTCTTACGCCCTAGCGCTACGAGCGGCAGCAGAGTCAAAGACACCTAGCATGGAAATCCCACAGTTTTTCAGGGACAAAGGTGGGGTAGAAGAAGTTCGGCGCGAGCGATCACCCAACCATAAGACGGCCAAGGATAAAGCAGCAGTTGGCCGCGTTGCTATGGAGGGGCAAATCTTAGCCTCTTTTCATAGCGACACTTTAGCGGGTCAATTTGAAGCGTCTGAGTACAACGGGGCCTTAGTCCTGCTCTCCACCAGAGAGGCTGATGGCAGTTTTGCAGTTCGTAGACTGGTTCAAAACGGCACGGCTATTACTGCCGTACTAGCTAGTTTGGCGCACTCAGTAGCCAAGGAGCAACAAGAGAAAGCTCCAGCCACTAAAGCAGCCAATGATGATCAGTCTCGCGATACTGCAATAAAACAAGCTGTAGGCGCGTAATTGCGTTGTCGTCTAAAGCGGTAAGCCAATACGGATAAGAAATGAGTGAAGCCATAACTAACTAGGAGGAACTATGGCACTCAATATATCGACCCCGTCATCACCTGATGACTTTGCATTAATGCCCCACACAAGGGCTAAGCTAGAAGCCGTATTAGAAGGTACCGTAAAGTTTCCTGGCAATGGAGTATCAGCTTTACTGCTCTACGGCGTTTACGGTTCAGGAAAAACTACTATGGCCAAGCTATTGCCTGGCTGGCTAGAGACTGTCAAAACTACCCCTGTACTGCAATCAATTCCTGTGGGCTCAATTATCGACTCCACACAGCCCAATATTGATTTTTACTCCTGCGCTCAAGGACAGAATGGCGCAACACTTATTGGGCAAATTCAAAGTCATGTCATGACCATGAGTTTTAATCCCAGTTGCTTACATTATGTGATTTTGGATGAAGTAGACAATCTCACCGCAGCAGCCCATGCATCGCTCAAGGCCATCATGAACTACACCCATGTAGTTTTTATTCTCACTACAAATCACCTTAATAAGGTAGATCCGGGGGTTATTAACCGATCGATCGTATTGGATATGAATTCTGCCCCGACCTCTGCTTGGGTCAGCAAGATCAAATCAATCTACGCAGCCTCTGGCAAAACGCCCCCGACCGATCAAGCCATTGCAGGTGTTGTCAATGCTGGAAATGGATCAGCCAGGACGATCCTCACAGATATTGAAATAACTCAATCTATTCGCGAGCGGCAGTTTGAAGATGAATAAGCGCAAATCTGCTGAACTGCTGATGGAAATCACTGTGCAGGCGCTTGCTGAATTGGTAGGCGGAGACGAAGGCATTAGTGCCTTTGTTCTTGCTAAAAACCACGCTGTCTCCACTAGAAAGATCGTGAATAAGGTGCAATTTGAAGAGGAATGGCAACAGCAAATTGATGATAGCGAAACTTTCTATGTTTTTACTACCTTAAAGCTGGCGCCAAATATCTTGCAAATCGCTGGATCTAAATACCAGGACCTTAATCGCATCTGTTGGAATTTAATTGTTCCAAATACTTTTACGCTTGAGCCCTCGCAAAGACCCACCAACTTTATTGAGCTACTCATGATGGCAAAACTCATGCTTGAAGAAATCCAAGGCGGCCACTTCTCTTATGGGGAATTGGTGGAGTTTTTACAAATTATTAGCCACATTCGTAAAAGATAAAGGATTGACCATGCGATACCCAAGAGCTTTTTTGGTTTTTGATCATCAAGAAAACCTGCCAGATGCAGATCATTTTAAAGGTTTATCGAATTCAAATAGGGCAGCTTATGTAGCGGGAATCTCAAAACCCATCAAGTCAATCGAGAGTCAGGTTCATCTAGTGCTATCCGTAAACTCCTATTTAAGCAATGAATTTAAAAAGCCAAAAGATGTCGTTGTTCTAAGCTTCCCAAAGATATTTGATTTTCTTATGGCGTATTTTGGTGATAAAAATCTTAGCCTTTTTTGGATAGATGATCATGATTCTTATGAGCGCATTTTTATAGCCAATGATGCCTTGGATGAATTGGGCTGCATGGATAGTTTTTTGTACGATGCTTCCCATGCATATTTCAACGCCTATAAAGGTTTTTACCATTTAGCCAGACGTGATCCCCATCCTCACGACACTATTATTAATACTATGCAAGCAATGGTTAGCGGCGAAATAAAAACTGTCCTGGAGAGTGAATTACTGGTACTTCTTACGCAACTACTCAGCGTTAATGTTTTAAACCGAATTGATCTTTAGCTGTAATTTATTGGGTACCAAAAAAATGCTAAGCCAACTTTGCTGCTGCCATCATTGGGGTGAGTTTTGAATAATGTCGCTCAATCATTAATGTCGAAGTACCCATTTGCCTAGCTAGGGTGTGTATATCAACACCTTCAGCTAGTGCAAATGTGGCGTAGGTATGGCGCAGACTATAGAGACTGCGATTTCGCCCCGCTACATCTTTCAGTAAATTGCACTCCTTTAATAGATTCTCAAACTGAGGATTAAAGTTATAAGGCTGAACCCCTCTTGGGAAGGTAAATATCAGACGATCCAACCTGGCCTCAATGACTTCATTAAGGTCTTTATATGGCAATTGATGCCAAGTGATTAATCTTTCCAAGCAATCCACCACTAAATGTTTGGCAATTAAATACCGAGGCCCTGTTTTACCCGATAACCAGACCTTGAGATACCTTTGATCACCAATCCAATGCCATTGGAGATGTTTCCAGCGCATGGGTTTGAGCTCGGTTCCAGGCCTTGCTCCCGTATAGAGTAAGAATTCCACATAAGAGCGACAGAGCCGTCTCATCTCCTTGGTGCGAGATGATCTGCCGACCTTTTCCCAGCTAGGCATATAGGCTAATAATTGAGCGATCTCTTCCTTACTAAATGCGGGTCTTGCTTGACTGGGGGAGCCATGGGGATCTAATAAAGGAACCCGATAAGTATCGGCAATGAGGTTTTGCTCTCTAGCTAAGGCAACTATCCGGTTATAGGTCGTAGCATGGGTGCGCTTGGTACTTGCCTGGGGATCTCTACCCATCTGGGATAAGCGCCAACATTCAAAATCCTTAACCAGTTCGGGAGTGATTTCCTTTAGCTGGAATTTTCCAAAAAATGGAATGAGGTATTTATTCAGGACAAACTTGTAATCCTTAAAGATGGCTTTTCCATTACCTTCTTTATTGGCAATATCCATCATCACGAGGTCTTCTTCAGCCAACTGCTTAAATGACTTGGATTTGAGGCTTAATTCCTGGCTTATCTTAGCCATGGTCTGCTCATAGAGTGCTATAG
>JACCDI011634885.1_pt1 | contig 12265 bp, 7 predicted proteins | sample 7442791 | NCBI WGS metagenome assembly JACCDI01 (sample SAMN15323434, study PRJNA562643) | freshwater metagenome | isolation source: river surface water | place: USA:Blue River Watershed | collected 2017-08-15
GATGTTGCAACTTTTGTTCCATTGGTAGAAATATTGGTAGGCTGGGTTGTCATAGGTGTTGGATAGTCGGAAACGTATTTGGATTGGGGTGTCCTCAATTTGAAAATCTAAGACGCTTTCTGTTTCGCCAAGTGGATCGTTGTGGAAGTCGCTGCTGTCGCTGGTGATGGTGAACGGCGACGGTAAGGTGCGGTAGCGGAGGGTGGCGTTTTTGTTGGTAAGGAAGTCGTAATGAGGTGGTAGCATGATGGAAGAGGCTGGTTAGGGAAGGACCAGTTAGGAATGAGATTGAAGAGGCGCGGTGGAGTCCGCGGTGCTCGAGGCTGTCGTTGTCACTGCGAATTTTGTTGTCACCAGTGTTGCGTTGTCCCTTGGCTCTGGACGCTTTGTGGGTTGGATGATATAGCTGCTGCAGTTGAAGTAGTTGCCGTCGGTTTGTGTTGTTAAGGCCTAAGGTTGAAGCTGCTGTTGTTTGTTGCTGTAGATGTTGCTGTTGTTGCCGCTGTTGGTGATGGTCACTGCTGTGTGATGTTGAGCCTGTTGATGTTGTTTTGCTATAAACTTGTGGTTGCTGCTGTTGCTGTTGTTGTAGTCATAACCGATATCGTATTGTTGCTTGTCACTGGGCGGTCTTGTGATTGAATGGCGTAACTGCTGTTGTTGTTGTGGTGGTTGTCAGTGAAGTTGTAGTTGGGAGAGTTGGGTGGATTGGGTTGGTGAGGGCGGTTCCTGTCTTCCTGCTAGTCAGTGCTGTTGTTGCTGCTGTTGTTGATGGTCACTGCTATGTGATGTTGAGACCCCTGAAATTGTCACTGTTGTTGATGGTTGCTGCTATGTGATGTTGGGTCCGTAGCTGTTGTTGTTGCTACAAACCTGTGGTTGCTGATGTTGTTTTTGCTGTAGTTGAAACCAATATCGTGTTGCTGCTTGTTTTGGGGCGGTCATGTGATTGATTGATATAACTGTTTTTGGTGTTGCGGTTGTTGTTGGTTGATTTTGTAGTTGGGAGGGCTGGTTGTATTGGGTCGATAGGGTCAGTACCTGGCGTCCTGCAAGGTGAGGTTGAGGCTTTTCTGTTGACGATGTTGGCATTGTGCTGTTGGTGATGGTCGTTGCTATGTGAAGTTGAATCTGTATGTAATGTTGGTGTTGCTTTCTTGTGGGTGTTGATGTTGCTGGAGGTGTGGTTGTAACCAATGTTGTGTCGTTGCGTGGCACTGGGCCCAGCAGAAATGAATGTTGTAACTGCTATTGTTGTCATGGGCACCGTCAGTGAAATTGATGTTGGAAAGGGCAAATGTATTGAGGTCGGTAGGGTTGGCACTTGACAATTGGCTTGATGAAGTTGGATCTGTTGTTGCTGTTGCTGCTGTGATGGTGATGTTGGTGATGGTGCTCCATCTATGTGATGTTGGATCCTGTTGCTGTTATTGTTGTTGTTATCCTGCAGGTGTCAATATTGCTGCGGTTGTAGCCATGAACCATGTATGTGACATTGTCTGGCACTGTTAGTGCTGTGGGTTGTTTGTCATAATTTCTGCTGGTGTCAAGGTCACTGCCTTTGAAATTGTAATCGGTAGGGGTCGGTGACTGGGGTTGTTTGTCCTGTGGTCCCAATGGTTGATGTTGTTGTAGGCATTGTCGTCCTTGCCATTGCTGGTTTGGTTGCGGATAATCGTGTGACGCCGTCAAAAAAAGCTGTCGTCCTGGTTGCGGATAATCCTGTGCCAGTATTGCCATAACTGCTGATTGGTAGATTTTTGGTTTCTATGCTACCACTATCGGCCAGGCTGGGTTGGTCTTCACTGGGTCGTGGGGGCTCGCGGTGTGATCACCGATATGTGGCCAATGTTGTTTGTACGGTCCTATGGACACAGAAAGATTGGTCGAACAGGCAGTGCCTATTGGGTGGTTGGTCGGTTGGTCGGTTGGTCGGTTGGTCGGGAAGAGAGGGGGTTGCGCTGAAAGAAAACGAATGTACCTTTGGGGTGGGGACTGGTGTGATATGATAGTTGTTGTTGGCTGGGGTAGAAGATGGGGGTTGTCGATGGTTGCAATCGAAAGATGCGATGAAAGGTGGATGGATGCGGGAGACGGAGACCCGAACAAGAGGGCAGGAGACAAAGAGGATGATCGATAGTCGGCAGGTGCACGAGGATGGGTTGGTTGGTGTTGTTCGGCGGTGGGTGGGTTGGAGGTGCTGGTGGACGGAGCTGGGGAGCGGTAGATGGAGAGCTTAGCAAAACAAAACTACTAAACTAGACAAGGATCTTTAGATCTGGATCATGTCCATCCCAAATGAAAATTTGTGAGGGACTAAGTTGTCGTCTGATGATCTGCTTCCCATTCACTTAAGGCGCTACGCAATGCAATCTCCCAAGGATATTATTGATTGAATATGTGGGAGATCGAAAGCGGAGGATTGGTGAGGTCGACAAGTCAATCGGCATTTGTCCTTCTCACAAGGATCTTGATGATTCGATGTACTTCTACTGTTTGTGCCAAATTGGCCATATCGTGCCGTCTCTTTCGATTGGAGCAAGTCTAACATTGACAAGGATCATGGCTAAAAAATAAGGGGATCGTATAATGGTTTTAGTGTACGTCCTTTGAATTAGATTGCTTAATGAATTTGAAAAAATGGTTTTGAGTTTGCAAACTTTGTTAGCACTCTCAAAATAATCCTACGTGTGCAAAATTGTCTCATGGCAATAGTTATTATTGTAGGCTCAACTTTTTTGTGATGTCATGTTATTGCCAATGTGTGCGAATCCAAAAATTTGAACGGACTTCTTGACTTAAACTGGTGTTTTGACTGGTATGCCACACCCAATTACTAACAAAAATTTGGTATGTCTTTGTACCATGGCCTCTACTGAAGTAGTACAAATAAAATAATAAAATAATAAAATTAACATCATTTGATTCATTTGATGGTAGTATGGTATTACTGCTCCCCAACGTGGGACTTCAAAACATTCTACGGAGTATTTCCTTAATAACAAAAATAGGTATTATTCCATAAATTTATTTAGGAATACGGACGAATTAGTATTCCCCGGACCACATGCCACTCCCGCTGCGAAGGGATCATTGTCCAATGTAATTTTTACCAAACAAAAATGGGAGAGTAGTCGCCAACTTTAGACACTCACAGAATTGCCAATAGAGTTGGACAATATTGATATGAATCTAATAAAATGAACATTTTAAATATTTCCACTAGTAAAACTGTATAGGTGCACACAGAGAAAATAGAGGTAAATTCTCTGAAGAGGGTATCAATCTTTGCTGAATTCTTCTACCAAAAAAATCTTTATTTTTCTTGGTTTTAGTGTTTTGATTTTTGGTGAAAAAATTCACCAAAACTTGAGGTACTGATAAAACACTCTAAGACCAGGGTGTATGTTGGTATTTACGTGTTCGTGTTTGTAGGTGTATGGGCAGCCCCCTATCCGAACTCTTCTAATATTGGCATTTCAGTAAGAAATGCTTTCACACGATCTATTGGCTCGTTTTGAAAGATTCTGGCGTGATTACGAATTTGTGGCGCCGGTGAAAAAATATCCGATTTGATAGAAATCTGTGACAGTCCATTCTTGCAGAATGCTGTTTTTTCACCACTGTTAGAGTGATCAGTTTTCTTCTTGGTTTGATTGGTACTACTTTGAGAATGCTCAAGATTCTGAACTTCCATTTTGTATGTTTGACTTTTTTGTGTGACATTTGCATCGAGTTGATAAAAATAGTTGGGCAAGCAAAACAATAATATTGAATTTTATCTTACCTCTTGTTCTTTAGCATAGCCCGAGTCAGAATATCGTCATTATCAGAAGAATTTTTTATCTTACTTCTTATTGTCGCACCGTCATTATCGTGTTCACCATTTTCACTGTTTGCATCGCTCTGAAGTAGCAATTTGAAACACCAAATTAAAGAAAGTTGTGAGTTATGATGCAATTTGGGTAAATATGGAATGGTACAATAAAAATCATTGAAGAATACACTCATTATGTACCTTGATACGAATGAAGGAGTTCAATCCTCGGCTCGGACTGTCAGAATCAATGACTTCAGTTGGATCAGTTTTGAATTTATTGAGGGCGTCGATACCTCCAATAAATTTGAGCATCTTGCTCAGCACACCTTCTGTAGCTTTCATTATCGTTTCTGTGTCTTTAGCTGCTTTTTCTGCATTTGTAGAATCAATATCGTTTAGTTCTGGCTCACCGTCGCCCATTAGAGCAGTGTAAAACGGAAGAAGTCGATCATAAAGGCGAATACAGCCTTGCCGCAGCCCGAGGAGTAGAACATCTAACCTCTCATTTTTAGACCTCATGATTTTGCATTCAGATTGTTCGCTTTGAATTGAGCTGATGATACTGGCAACACAATTTCTATCAATATCTGTGTTTCCAATTCCATTCGTTTTGATCTTATCCAGCTCCTCTTGATCCTCGAAGAATGCTTTTTTCGCGGCATTTAGTCTTGCTTCCGCATTCTCATTGTCTCTTAATAACTCGACCTGTCGTTCATCGTGTTGGCACATTTTGTTGATCATTTCAGTCAAATTGTTGACGCCAGTTGAATGCTTGATATGAGACATGGACTCTTCGAATCTACTAATTTCGGCAGCACTTTCATGGGTCAGCTTTGACAGGTGATCTAGCTGAGATTTTCGATCGTGTATAGCTTTTTGGAGACGTTCCATCTCTTGCTCATCTACTCCTCCAAATGATTGATTAACTTTCATGCTAGTCGAAACTCGCTCATTATTCCACTCCTCCATCTCGCTGGCATTATTAGCTTCCATCTGTTTCAAAATCAGTTCACGATTTCTTTCTTCGTCTGCTGCACGCACCTCTCGGCTTGATTCATCAAACTCAGTTTTGGCAAGTAAAAATCCCGCCTCTACCTCTCCAAGCATGTTTTGGTAGCAGTCCTTCTCTGATTTTAGTGATGATAACGTGTCCGACAATTCACCAACGTGAGTATCCCACACAACGGACTTCTTCCGCATTCGACGATGTATGTAATTGAGTTGATGACGGTAAAGTAATATCCGCTCAGATGATTCATTAGTACGTTCTATTTCTTCACTAAGATCCAATATTCTTTTTGCGTCATCATTACTTCCCTCGAGCATTTCTTGAAGAGCAGCTGCCTCACGTTCCAGCCCAATAATTTCATCACAGCGAGCCTTCACTTCCTCTTCCAGTTTGTCTGCTTGGGCCTTCGCCTCGTTGAATTTACGAGCACAAAGTTTCACGCCAGCATCAAGTGATCTTAGTTGGCTCGAAGTATCCACTGGGTTTATTCCAAGTTTCGTTGATCGTTGATTCTGACGGGTGATCGCATTGCGCTTTCTCGCTTGAGCCATAGCGGCGATTTCTTTCGTCTTGTTACGTCTGCATGCATCTTCTAGCTCTGCTCGAGTGAATGGTTTGGAAACATCGACTCCTGAATTGGTTTTGGAAGATGCCGCGTGACGAGTTGCTACAATGTTGCCTCTCATGGGTTGTAGTAGTTCACTGCATTCATTATTCTGACTCTTCGGAGACGTTCCGAGCGCCTTCAAACCGACTGGATTGCTCAGATATCACGCGGTCAAAGAGCTGATCGATTTAAAATTTAAACTTTCTTTCTTCATGTTGCCATGATGAATGCGCCGCCCATGAAAACTAATCCTTCAATCACGAATAACATGCAAAAACAATGGGAGCAAGAAGGCCGGGCAACGTTTGAAGTGACTTGAAGGACATTGAATGTGATGCAAACTACTGAAGATACACACGAGATATTTCGCGACGGTCGAATCATCATAAATTATCAAGTCAATGTGGTTTCTTTAATAATCTCTGGAAAGATTGGATGAAACTCAAATGGACTTAGAATATAATATTTGGGAGAAGTGTAGAACAAGATTACCCAAAGAATCATGACATAGAAACCTTCCTCTCACAAAAATCTGCATTCTGAATTGCCAAGATTTCTCTGGAGTACTCTTTTAAAACCTCGTCGATTTTTCGAAAGAGCTGCCTCCTTGCTGAAATAATACGAGGATCCATTGTTGGGGACATCCCATGCAATAGCGAGTGACTGTCTGATTCCTCCTTGCATCGAAGATTGAAAACTCTGTAGCATCCTTCATTCTGAGCCAATTTCGATGCAATATCATTGAAGAATACGTCATTATTAGGGAAACGATCGAATTCCAATGAAGGCGACTCGTCTTCCATAATTACTGACTCATCAAAAGTCATCGAATTCTCCGTATCCACATTTGATTCATCGTCACTACTACATTGATCGCCGTCGCCACCACATTGATCGCGTTTTACAGTGTGTTGTGATGCATAATGATGGTTATCCCGTGACTTGGTTTCTTGTAAATCATCGTTCAGTAACTTCTCTTCGACTCTCTCACTTGGCGAAACATTACGATTTTTTCGGCGTTCTAAACGCCGTTCATTAATCATTGCGGAATAGCGTAATTTGTAGTCACCAGCAGATACCTCCTTCCCACTGTTCGTATCAAAATAGCAATAACCTATTCCATTCACTCCCCTCTTCACTTGACAGTTTGTCGCCATCTGAGCATCTTCCGAGTCCTGTTTCTTTTGTGTCTCCATAGCCTGAACAACAGGCTGAACTTTCATTAAAAATTCTCGTTTACACGAAACAATGGATTCATTGGATGGTGACACTTCGCTTTTGCAACATTTCTTCTTCCCGTTGGCAACCACGTTAGCAATGTTGACGTTTCGAGTTTGTTCTGCGTTAGCTTCACGAATGATCGGATAACCGGATAATTTCTCAATATCTTTTGCTTCGTCAGAGGACTTTCTTCGATCCATGGGCAACGAACAATATGCCCTCACTAGATCAACCAAGTGGCCAACTATTTCATTTTCATGACAATGTGGTAATCTGTGGATTTGGGAATTCTCGCGTTGGGCACTATCTGAAATATGAGGTTTTGATTGTAATTTGTCAATTCCTCCACTCGCTACCAGTACATCGCTTGAAAGTAGAAAGCTTCGACGCTTTTTAAGTCTCGTCTTCCTTTTCAATATCAGATCGTCGTCATCTCTTGAAGTTTTCATCTTTTTCAACGTTGCTGATGATTTCAAAGACGAGGCAGATGACTTTTCTTCCAAACCCGACAACCGCAAGTCATGGTTGGTTACATCTCTCAAGACCACCGACTGCCGCTTAGGACCAGGAAGTGACGATTGCTTTCTGGATGATGAGGGTAGCGATATTGTCGCTACTGAATTTGGCTGCCCAGTTTCAATCCTTTTGATGACGGCTTCGTTTTCATCTTTGTTGACGTCATTGGTAACTGGTGTAGGCGGATCGGGTATCGATTGCCAATAGGTTGTGAAATCGTTCGTGTCCTCTGAAAGATCATCAAAGCTGTTGTCGATGAAGCTGTTGGAGATGGGGCTGTCGGTGGAACTGGAGTTCTTTGCCATGGTGTACGAACATGTTTGACGAGAAAAATTGGGTACAGAGGTACTTAGGAGTTCTTCGGACGGATAAGAGGATCATCGGTTGGTGCGAAAGAAGAAATCAAATACCAAACAAAAACTTAACAAAATATAGTTCAGCAACTTTTGAAAAGAAGGAAGTATTGTGGTATTGCTGTGATTTCTCGACAAAAAAAATAGCATCTGCAAATATTTTCGTACTTGCTATGGTCAGGTATATTTGGTCATATGATTTGTAAGTCAGAACATTCAAGCCACAACCGTCCATTTTTGTCGGTTCAACGGCGATAAATAATTTTTACACAGATAAATGTAGTAGAGTACCAACCTTTTCAATACGACAGATGTGAAAGCCGATAAAAATTTGGCCATTCATAAGATTAGTTTCCTTTTCTCCTCGATTTTCATCGGCGATATCTTTCTCAATTTTGGTCAAATAACACCATGGTGTTTGGTACCATACTACTTTCATCATACATCACGTTATTTTATTGTTGTTTTTCGACAAAAAACAATGTAATGATGATGAAGAAAAATTTGATTTTTTTTCATAGAATTAATACTACGGCAGTAGTCCACTCTGTCTTGTTATAGCACTTACGATGGGGTTCAATAAAATATATCGTAATATTATAATATATTTTTCACGCAACCCTAAAACAAATAGAGAAAAATAATAACATAGCTGGAAATTCTGGTGCCTGAACTATTACTGTATTCCTTAACGCAGTAAACCTCCTTCATCATGATCGAAGACACTCCACCCATCGAAGAAGACAAGCCCTGTTTGGTTGGAGCTGAGTCACCCATGCAATCTCAAGGCGATTATCCGAACAATGATGACATCGTCCATGACGACGGCGATGAAGACCTCGAAGAAGATTATCCTAGCAAAGATCGATGGGACGAAGGCGGACGCAGTGACTGCGGATATAGCGATGGTGTTCACGAAACCCTCATGTCTATAGGAGAGAAAGTGTTTAAAATCGTTGGAGAGCCGAGCGAGACGTTGCAGAAGCGTATGAAAGGTATCGGTAGTTTCTTTCAGGAAGCGTCTTACGCCGTTCGTGACATCAAGCGTGGGAATTTTCATATGAAGGACGGAGATGTAGAATCCCCCGAAGAAGACTTGGCCGATGAGCCTGACCAATGTGAAGAGGATGTGACTGATCAGAATATGGGGGCGAATGCTGTGAGGAACGATGCGGAGTGAAGTTGTAATTTGAACACAATGCACATGACAGCGTAGGTTAGTTCTCTCCACGGTGTTGTGCCATCATCGTGTATGGTCTGCATGTGATCAGTGATCAGCAGTATGAATGAATAAAAGTCTGACGTTGCGATTTGGGTGATCGAATAGGGTAAATGTTGTATTTAGTTGAACAGTAAATAATCATATCTTGGTGTCCTCCAAACGAGAAACGATTCCAAAGTAGATTATTGCTTCTCGAAAAATGCAGGATGAGTCTTAAATAATTTTTACCGACGATTCAAACATGCTACGCTCTGCGGTCTGAGGTTTTCATGATTTGCATCTTCCATTGACACTTTATCGCTCATCGTCGTAATTGACGATGTGTTCCTAGCCTCAGTAAGACCAAGCAGGGGTAACAGAACCTTTTTGTACGGATTTAATTTTTTTAATTATGTCATTTTTCAATTAAATACATCACTCCCACTTCATCAAGGGGAATTACTGCTTTTTACACTACGCATTTCCTCCTTTGTGGTGGTTTACACAGGTAATTTGATAGATCTTATTATTTGTGGTCAGCAAGAAGGTGGAGTACCTCATTAATTTAAACAATTGGCAAAGCGATATTGTAGTCAGTTTTGTTAAATAATTTTCAAGAGAATGAGTGGCAAATAATTTGTTTTATGGGAATTTTTCCTAAGGAGAACACTACTTACTTATCATACTCAATGCCTCCTTTGTCATGGTTTACTCCTGCAAAATAATTGACATAATAGCACACTCAACAAGGAGGTCAACTATTGAAATACTTTTAACAATGAGCAATGGTGGTTCTTCATGTAGATAGCCAATAGTTTTATCTAGCTCTCTAGAGAGATACTGGTAATTATTCTGTGGTATGGGCAGTTTCTTTATGGAAAACTTACTTAACATACACATGGCCTCCTCCATCATGGTATACACAGGTAAAACAATTAATCTAATAGTGCACTCAAAATGAAAGCGGACACATAATCACTTTTAAAATTGGGTCATCATGACATTGAGGAAGATAGTCAGTAGAGTTATATAGTTATGGGTGGATGACAATGATTGTAGTCCATATTATCTCACATGCCCTTCCTTTTCATTCAATGGCATCAAATCTGAGCAAATTGTTGATTCAAACATGGTCAAACATGTTTGAATATCTGCAATATCCCAACTAATCAAATGGCTGTCCCATGTTCCAACAATCATTTAGACTGATTGAAGTTTGAGGAATGTTCCTTACACTGCATAAGCATGTTGGTGGATATTCAGAAAAAACTTCTTTTTCATCAGTGGTAACACAAAACCATCAAACACATCTCAGACTTCCAATGTATCATTTAGAGGAACAAATATATTGAGTCAACCACCAACCACAGTATGCAGTATGTATTTATGTAGTTATGAGGCATATCTACTTGGAGATCAAAATCCAATGACAAGAGACAATATATGATCATAGGTCATGCAAAGAACAAAGGAATTAGAAGGCAATACCCACGTGGCATGTTTGGACTATTTTTGATATTACTTACACTGTTTTTACTCCATACTAGTAATGGCCTTAGGTAATAATGTATTAAATCTTTTATCATCCACTTTACATCATTATTGGTGATTTTATCTTTCTATATATTATACCTCTCCAAACCTTGCTTGTACAGTACAAAACCATGATGCCTTCATCTTACAATATAACTTCTTTGAGCATACTCAATCTCATCACAGCATACTCATGATTGCAATCAGTAACAATTATTGTGTTTTTCATTCTCATTTTCCCTCCCAAATAGGATATAGCAATATTATATTACATTTAATCAAAACTACCTCTTATCTGCTCCAATTGAAAATTTGAAAACAGTACTTATGCCACTTAAAATAAGACCAAATGTTTAGTTACTGGAAATTCATGGAACCCTCTGCTATTATTATGATTTGAGGTTGGGGTGAAATCTCATATCAATTGAAAACTTCTTGGCTCATGACCAATCAGTGCCCTGTGCCCTTAATCAAAATCAATGTACTACTGTGTTTGACTTTCACACCATACCCTAACTATTTTTGAAGTACACCATGATACAAAAATAATAATACAAAAAAACAAAGAAATAATAATGATTAACCTACAATTATAATATTATGAAAATAGTGTTGTGAAATCAACACAACAATGAATAACAAATCAAATCATATGAATGCTATAAAATAAGAATGTTTCATGATAAAAATTTTAGAATGAATTCTAGAATAAAATTGCAATAGAGTAAAGAAATGATGAACATTTCAAAATGATATTTCAAAATAATTAGTTGTTGTTCAAAAACTGATTTCCAAACTATTCCAGCAAACATGAAATGATAATTTAATTTTTTAAACATTTAATACTTCCTTACTAAATGTCATTTTTATTGTAGAATCAGTTTTTGACTCATCAACATGACTTATTTCTTTTTATTTTGTAAATATGTTTTCTTTTTCACAATTCATTCCTTTGATTTTATGTTTGATTCCAAGCATTGATTTCATTACTTTTTATAAATTATTGTTGTTTTGATTAATAATTTTCATTGTTCTTTTTCTGCTGAAACTTGTCATCATAAAATGAAACATTTATTGATAATTAGTTTTGTTTACATGTACAAATATTTGATTTTTGATAAAATGAATTGTTGTGTAATCAGTCAATCATGTGATCATGTGATGGATCAGGTGATCATGTGATCAGGTGATCATGTGATCATGTGATCATGTGATCATGTGATCATGTGATCATGTGATCATGAGATCATGAGATCATGAGATCATGCAATCATGAGATCATGTGTTCATGTGACCATGTGTTCAAAAGAGTATTTGATCTTGTGATTGGTTGATCATGTGATTGTTTGATAAAAAATCATGTGTTCATGTGACCATATGATCTTTTCATCAAGTAATCTTTTCATCAAGTGATCTTCTCATCATTTGATGATATTACAAATTTGAAGTTTCATCAATTTTGATGTTTATCTGTTGTATTATTGTACTGTTTTACTGATGTACTGCTGTACTGCTGTACTGCTGTACTGCTGTACTGCTGTGCTGTTGTGCTGTTGTGCTATTGTATTAGTGTTTTACTTCTTTTCTGCTTTTCTGCATTACTGCTTTACCGCTTTACTGTTTTAATTTTTATTTTTACTGATTTAATGTTGTACTGCTTTACTGCTTTTGATGTTGTACTGCTTTAATGTTTTAATATTTTCATGTCTTTTTGTTTTTATGTTTTAATGTGTTGGTATTGTCTCCATTCATTTTGAAACATTTTTAATTTATCATCATATTTTTACTCTTTGAATAAAATGAAAAACTAGATAAATCTTTTAAAATCTTAAATTTATTGAAAAACAAAAAAGTCAAAAATTAAATTAAAAATAATTTAAATGATAAAAAATTTAAAAACAATAGAAAACATTCAAAATAAAAATGAAGACTTTAAGATTTTTAATGAAAGAAACTATGTAAAACAAAACCTAAAACTAAAACTAAAACAAAAACAAAGACAAAA
>JACCDI010019003.1_pt1 | contig 12259 bp, 9 predicted proteins | sample 7442791 | NCBI WGS metagenome assembly JACCDI01 (sample SAMN15323434, study PRJNA562643) | freshwater metagenome | isolation source: river surface water | place: USA:Blue River Watershed | collected 2017-08-15
CAGAAAGGAGAAGCCAAAGACACCGAGCAGCTAGACTTATCCACAACCAACTGAACAAAACTTCCCTAAAACCAGTGGCTCAATATTCAACGTGAACACTGGCTCAGTTTGGCTGATGAATCAACATCGAGGGATTCCACCGCGTTCCGAAGGCCGATCCTCGACGCGCGCATCCGTACATCTGCCCAGCAGGCTACTGGACAATTGGGTACGGCCATCTGTGTGATCCGAAGCATCCGCCGATCACGGAAACCGAAGCCGAGGTCTATCTGGCCCGCGACCTGCAAACAGCGCTCGCCGCGACGCTGCGCTACTGCCCGGTCTTGGCTACCGAACTCGAGGGACGACTCGCGGCCATCGTTGATTTCACCTTCAACCTTGGTGCGGGGCGGCTACAGACATCGACGCTTCGGCAACGAGTGAATCAACGAGACTGGCCGAGCGTAATGCACGAGCTGCAGCGCTGGATCTATGGTGGCGGACGTGTGCTGCCAGGACTTGTCTCCCGACGTGACGCCGAGGTACGACTACTACTTGGCTGACGCTGTTTGTTCAACGCTTTCCTTTGAGGCTGTGTGCCCCGTGAACATGCACTCTGCTTGTAGCTGACTCGCAATCGCTGCGTGATGCTGTGGACAATTCGGTCAAAATTCCGCATTGGCTAGCCTGTTGAGACTCACGGCAGTTTTCTCTCAACGCCTTAAGTTGTCGTTCCAGCGCTTTCAACTCTTTGATGCGGGAGGCCACATGGCCAATGTGTTCGTCAAGCAGGTCGTTTACCTGAGCACAGTTCTCGTGAGGCGAGTCCTTGAAGCGCAATAGGACTCGGATTTCATCCAGCGTCATATCCAACCCTCGGCAGTGCCGAATGAAGGTTAGCCGGTCAACGTGTTCGCTACCGTATACCCGATAGTTTCCTTCAGTGCGAGCCGTTTCTGGCAGCAATCCTTCGCGTTCGTAATACCGGATAGTCTCAACCTGAGTGTGAGCAGCCTTGGCCAGTTCGCCGATTTTCATATCTTCACCTTGCGCAGTGGCAGGAAAGTTGCATAGTCTTATTTTGTAGGCGCTTGACATTGTAGTGGCTACAGGGTTTTTAATCCATCCTACAAGGAGAAGATCATGAACCCTACTCACCAATCCCAACAAGTTGACACTGCCTGCGGTTGTGGGAGTGGATGCGCTGCATCGCCTGCTGTGGGTGGGCCAGTTGCGTCTGCTGCAACGGCTGTTGAGTCACGGCGATTCCGGATCGCAAACATGGACTGCGCGTCGGAAGAGTCAGAAATCCGTCGAGTGCTGGATGGCGTGGCAGGTATTCACGGCTTGCAGTTCGACTTGGGCAACCGCGAGTTGGGCATCGCTGCTGAGGATCATGCTCTGCGGTTGGCACTGGATGCGATTCGCAAGGCAGGCTTCAAACCAGAACCTATCAAGGTCAAAGACAAATCCGAGGGTGCTACTAAGGCACCGCCAACAGGTTTCTGGGCATCATGGGGCAAATTGATTGCTGCATTGGGACTGGCCGTGGCGGCTGAAGGCTTGGCCTTCGCTTTTCCAGATAGTTGGTCAGGAAAAGCCCTTGGAATGGGGCTGGCCGCAGTGGCCATCGCCCTGGCGGGCTTTTCTGTCTACGGTAAAGGGCTTTCCGCATTGCGGCAAGGTCGCTTGAACATCAACGCACTGATGACGGTGGCTGTGACAGGCGCCTTTTTGATAGGCCAGTGGCCAGAAGCTGCCATGGTGATGGCTTTGTATGCCATAGCCGAGGCCATCGAGGCGCGAGCGGTGGATCGGGCGCGTAACGCCATCAAGAGCTTGTTGGCGCTGGCACCGGAGCAAGCCGAGGTGCGTCAAGGTGACGGCAGTTGGACGCGCGTCGGCGTCAAAGGGGTCGCCGTCGATGCGATAGTGCGCATCCGTCCAGGAGAGCGCGTTCCACTCGATGGCGTCGTGACGCTTGGACAGAGTGCCATCGACCAGTCTCCCGTGACTGGGGAAAGCCTGCCTGTAGACAAGGTTCCTGGCGACGAAGTGTACGCAGGCACCATCAACCAGTCTGCCGCCTTGGAATTCCGGGTTACCGCGCCCGCTTCGGACAGTACCCTGGCTCGCATCATCCACGCGGTCGAGCAAGCGCAGTCGTCACGCGCGCCAACTCAGCGCTTTGTAGATCGGTTTGCCGCGATCTACACCCCGGCAGTGTTCATCCTGGCTGTCTCCGTCACGCTGTTAGCACCTTGGATCACGGATTTGACCTGGATGCAGGCTGTTTACAAAGCCTTGGTGTTGTTGGTCATCGCCTGCCCCTGTGCCCTGGTTATTTCCACGCCTGTCACGGTCGTCAGTGGCTTGGCGGCCGGGGCAAGACGGGGGATTTTGATCAAAGGCGGCGTTTACTTGGAGGATGCGCGAAAGATCAAAGCTGTGGCCCTGGACAAGACAGGCACGATCACGGAAGGTAAGCCCAAACTGGTGGCCTTCGAGCCCGTAGATACAGGTCTTGATCAACGGGTGCTGGAGGGTCTTGCAAAGAGTCTCGCGGGCCGGTCGGATCACCCGGTTTCCAAAGCCATCGCAGAGGGGCTGTCAACCATCGCTCAAGAAGTAGGAGAGTTTCAAGCCGTTGCAGGGCGTGGAGTGCAAGGTGTCATCGGCAATCATTCCTATGCGCTGGCCAACCACCGTTGGATCGAGGAGCGTGGGCAATGTTCGACTGAACTCGAAACCCGCCTCGCAGTTCATGAGAAGGCAGGTCGCACGGTCACACTCCTTGCTAACAGCGAACGTGTGATGGCGATCTGTGCGGTGGCGGACACCATCAAGCCAACATCCGCGCAAGCCGTAGCCGACCTGAAGTTGCTTGGTGTGACACCGGTCATGCTGACAGGGGACAACATCGCGACTGCGCGCACCGTCGGCTCACAGGCGGGCATAGGCGAGGTGCGAGGCAACTTGCTACCCGAAGACAAGTTGCAGGCCATCGGCGAGCTTCAACAACGCCTGGGCATCACGGCGATGACAGGTGATGGCATCAATGATGCGCCAGCACTTGCTAAGGCCAACATCGGCTTCGCAATGGGCGGCGCGGGCACCCACACGGCGATGGAGGCTGCCGACGTGGTGGTCATGAATGACGATCTGCGCCGCCTGCCGGAAACGATTCGACTCTCGAAGCGCACGCACGCTGTTCTGTGGCAGAACATCAGTCTCGCGCTAGGCATCAAGTTGGTGTTCTTACTTCTGGCCATCTTCGACAATGCCTCCATGTGGATGGCCGTCTTCGCCGACATGGGGGCCAGTCTGCTGGTGGTCTTCAACGGCCTGCGCCTGCTGCGCAGCGCCCAACGAAACTGAGTCGATCATGGACACCGAACCGCGCCTGCTGCAGCCCACCCGTCTTCTCGACTTCACGCACCCTGCCATCGATACCCTGGTCGAGAGGCGGGGCTGGCGACAGCTGCCCGCGTTCGATCGGATCGGTGCGGTCTACGACTTCGTGCGCAACGAGATCGCCTTTGGCTACAACGCCAGCGACGAACTGCCTGCCTCGGCCGTGCTCGCCGACGGAGTCGGCCAGTGCAACACGAAGAGCACGCTGCTGATGGCCCTGATGCGCGCCGTCGGCATCCGCTGCCGATTCCACGGCTTCACCATCGACAAGCCGCTGCAGAAGGGCGCTATCACCGGCATCGCCTACGCGCTGGCCCCCCAGCGGATCATCCACAGTTGGGTGGAAGTCGACTTCGACGGGCGCTGGGTCAACCTTGAAGGCTTCATCCTGGACGCGTCCTACTTGGCCAGCCTCCAGCGGCGGTTTCCGGCCCGCCGGCGCTTCTGCGGCTTCGGGGCCGCCACGCCCGACCTGTCCGCGCCCGCGGTCGAGTGGCGCGGCCAGGACACCTACATCCAGAGGGACGGCATTGCCGACGACTTCGGTGTCTTCGACAGTCCCGACGAGTTCTATGCCCGGCACGGCTCGAACCTCTCCGGGCTTAAGCGATGGCTGTACTCGCATGTGATCCGGCACCGCATGAACGCTCAGGTTCGGCGCATCCGTGCCGAAAAGTGGTGATGCCGGTCACGGCGATCAGCTCGTGACCTATGCCCGAACCCTGTAGCGGCTAGACTCACCCACGCGCGCAGCCCGCTTGCCATCCTCATGCTCGCTGTGTTGCCGCTTCAGTTCGACAACGCCTCCATGTGGATGGGGGTGTTTGCGGACATGGGGGCAAGCTTAATGGTGGTCTTCAATGGGCTAAGGTTGCTTGGAAAGCAATCGAACAAGTAGAAAAGATTGACGGGGAAGTCTATAGCTGCTACACTGTTTCCAAGATGCGTAAATGGTTGGCGATCCTTTTGTTGGTATTCATGCCGCTTCAGCTTAGCTGGGCGGCTGCAGCCAGCTATTGCCAACACGAAACCGGTGCCGCAGCCAAGCACTTTGGTCACCATGACCACCAGCACAAGACCGCGGATGGCAAAGACGCATCTCCTGATCCAAGCAAGACCATTGGTGGCGATCCCGATTGCGCATCCTGTCACGCGGGATGTTTGTCGGCCTTGCCTGGGGCAGTCACGGTTGCAGCGCTGGCAGACTCGTCTCCGGGCGCAGTAGATTATTGGGCTCGTCTCACGTCGCCCCCTTTTGAACGCCTCGAACGCCCTCAGTGGCGTGTCCTCGCCTGATCGGCGGGGAGCGCGTCCCTTACCCTTCGTCATCACCAATGCATGGATACGCCTAGCGCGTGACCGTGTCAAGCCGACTTCGTGCGGTTGATGTGATGGCGTCGTAGGCGATCATTTGGATCGCTCTCCGCCGATTCCCTCGTGTATTTGAATATCACTGGAGAATCGGATGTTGAAGAGTCATCACAATCACAAACGACGGAAGTCAGTTTCCGTCCTCCGCACATTAAGAGTTGCGGCTGCTACGAGTTTGCTCGTAGCGCTCACTGCAGGGGCAGCTTTCGCTCAGGCGCTGCCAGCAGCACAAGACAATCATCCAGCCGTCAGAAGCGGCTTGCAGAGCGAAGCGGCAACCATCCTGACGCTGCAAAAGGCCATCGATTTAGCCCTGGACAGCAATCTTGATCTGGCTGTCGCAAGGCGGGAAATCGAGGCAACGCAAGGTCAGGTGATCCAGGGGCAAGCGCGTCCCAATCCCGAACTGGCGTACTCACTGGAAGACCAGCGGGCACCGACCCGGACACAAAGCGTGCAGATCAATCTGCCCGTCGAAATGGGTGGCAAGCGCGCTGCCCGTATCACGGCGGCAGAGCGAGGACGTGACATTGCGGTCGAAGAACTTAACGTGCGTCGCGTCGAAATTCGTGCCGCCGTGGTCGCTGCCTTCTTCGACACTTTGGCGGCACAGGAACGCGCTGCATTGGCTCAAGCCAGCGTCGAACTGGCACAGCGCGCCACGGACGCCGTTGCCAAACGTGTGGCAGCGGGCAAGGTTTCTCCAGTCGAAGAAACTAAGGCACGAGTGGCCGAAGCAGGTGTGCGAGTTGAACTGGCACAGGCCCAGACCGAGCAACGCAGTGCTCGGGCACGTTTGGCCAGTTTGTTGGGGGCCAACCCACCGCGATTTTCCCTTGTGGTAGGAAGTGTGGATGAACTTCCGGCTGTCCCTTCGTTCGATAACATCCAACAGCGCCTGTCTGCTTCGCCAACGCTGCGCCGTGCGCGGCTGGAGGTTGAGCGCCGCAGGTCGTTAGTCGATGTAGAGCGCAGCAAACGAATACCCGACATCACTTTCAGCCTGGGGGTGAAGCGCCCCAACGAACTGCAGCGCGATCAACTGCTGTTCGGCGTTTCTGTGCCCTTGCCGCTGTTTGATCGCAATCAGGGCAACTTACTGGAAGCGCTAAAGCGCGAAGACAAGGCGCGGGACGAGGTTCAAGCTCTAAGCGTGCGCATCAGCACGGATGTATTTCAAGCCCGCGAGCGGCTGGAATCCATTCGTGGAGAAGTAGATGTCCTGCAACGGGATGTTTTACCTGGGGCCAAGAGTGCCTACGACGCGGCCACTGTCGGGTTTGAAAACGGCAAGTTCAACTTCTTGGAAGTACTGGACGCACAGCGCACCTACTTTGCCGCCAAGTCCCAACACATCAAAGCACTGGCTGAAGCACATCGCGCAGCGGCGGACATTGACCGCGTGCTCGGCGAATCTGGGGCAAATGTCACTCAGCCAGCGAATAAGGAATAAACATGAAAATCGATATCAACAAACTTAATGTCAGCAAGAAGCACCTGATCGCCATCGCCGTGATCGTTGCAACGGGCGTTGTAATGGGTAGTGCCATTCTCGGCGGCAAAGCAACCAAGACAGCCAAAGATGACGGCCACGGTCACGGTAACCACGTTGAAGCCAAGGCACACAGTGATGGTGAGCATCACGGCAAGGCCAACGGAGACAAACACGATCACGACAAGGGTCATTTGGACGGCGAGCACCATGAGGCCCCGAGCAAGGGGCCTCATGGAGGCAAGCTGTTCAAGGAGGGAGATTTCGGCCTGGAAGCGTTGCTGGCCGAAGACGGCGGCGAACCCCGTTTGCGCATCTGGCTGTTCGACAAGGACAAGCCTCTACCCAGTGGTGCTGCCAAGGTCAGCGCCACCATCACGCGCTTGACCGGAGAGAAACAGACACTCAATTTCGCATCTGACAAGGACAGCCTGTTGAGCCGCGAAGTGGTGCCGGAACCGCACGCATTCGAGATCAGCATCGTTGCTCAGACGGCCAACGAACCCTTCATGTTCGTTCTCAACCAAGAAGAGGGGAAAGTCGAACTCAGTGATGCACAAATCAAAGCGGCATCCATAGGGATCGATACGGCTGGTGCCGCGCGAATCAAGTCCGCCCTGCTATTGCCCGGGGAAATTCGCTTGAACGAAGACCGGACGTCCCACGTTGTCCCACGCATTGCGGGGGTGGTCGAGAGCGTGTGGGCTAGCCTGGGGCAAACTGTCAAGAAGGGGCAAGTTCTCGCTGTCATTGCAAGTCCGGCTGCATCTGAGCAACGCAGTGAACTGCAAACTGCACAAAAGCGTCTGGCTTTGGCCAAGACCACGTTCGAACGTGAAAAGCGGCTCTGGGAGCAGAAAATTTCCGCAGAGCAGGATTACCTGCAAGCAGGGCAAGCTCTGCACGAAGCGGAAGTCGCTGTAACCAACGCTCAACAGAAGTTGTCCGCTTTGGGGCTGGCCCAGAGTTCTCAGGGGGGGCTTAACCGTTTCGAATTGCGTGCGCCATTCGATGGCTTGGTGATTGAAAAGCATCTCAGCCTCGGTGAAGCCGTCAAGGAAGATGCTGCCGTGTTCACCGTGTCCGATTTGGGGCAGGTTTGGGCTGAAATCAACGTACCTGCCAAAGACTTGCCGCTTGTCAGGGTCGGCGAGAAGGTTGCCATCAAGGCCACTGCATTCGATGCCAGCGCGACCGGAGTCATTACCTTCGTTGGCTCACTGATTGGCGAACAGACCCGTATGGCCAAGGCCCGCGTGGTCTTGTCCAATCCCAAAGGTGCTTGGCGTCCTGGACTGTTCGTCAACGTGGAAGTGACCTCCTCAGAGGCTGACGTACCCGTGACAGTAGCCAGCGATGCCATTCAGACCGTGGGCGACAAGCCGGTCGTGTTCCTGAAGGTGAATGGGGGTTTCATTGCCCAGCCCGTGCAGTTGGGTCGCAGCGACGGCAAGCGCGTTGAAGTGGTGCAAGGGCTCAGAGCCGGGGCACCGTATGCGTCGGCGGGCAGCTTTGTAGTGAAGTCAGAGCTTGGCAAAGCCTCTGCCGAACACACCCATTGATGCCGGAGCGACGCACATGTTTGAAAAACTCATTCGCGCAGCCATCGAACACAGATGGTTGGTATTGCTGGCAGTCCTTGGTATGGCTGCCATCGGTGTGTTCAACTATCAAAAACTGCCCATTGATGCCGTCCCGGACATCACCAACGTCCAGGTACAGATCAATACCCAAGCGCCGGGATATTCCCCGCTGGAGACCGAGCAACGGGTGACTTACCCGATTGAAACAGTGATGGCGGGCCTTCCCAACCTGGAACAAACCCGCTCCCTGTCCCGCTACGGGTTGTCGCAAGTGACCGTGATTTTCAAGGACGGCACTGACATCTACTTCGCGCGACAGTTGGTCAATGAACGCATCCAGGAGGCCCGCGACAAACTGCCTTCCGGCATCACGCCTGCGATGGGGCCCATATCGACAGGCTTGGGCGAGATTTACCTCTGGACAGTCGAGGCCAAGGACGGCGCAAAAAAACCTGATGGGCAGCCCTACACGGCCACCGATCTGCGCGAGATTCAGGACTGGATTATCAAGCCGCAGCTGCGCAATGTGCCCGGCGTGACGGAAATCAACTCGATTGGTGGTTTTGCCAAGGAATTTCAAATCTCACCGATACCCGAGCGACTGGCGTCGCTGGGTGTCACCCTGCAGGACATCGTGACGGCTCTGGATCGCAACAACGGTAACGTGGGCGCGGGTTACATCGAAAAGCGCGGTGAGCAGTACCTGATTCGAGCCCCCGGGCAGGTCAAGACACTTGAGGACATCGGCAATGTCATCCTCGGCAGCGCGGGCGGCGTGCCGATTCGGGTGCGTGATGTTGCCGAGGTCGGCATCGGACGTGAGCTTCGCACCGGTGCAGCTACGGACAATGGCCGTGAAGTGGTGCTGGGCACCGTCTTCATGCTCATCGGCCAAAACAGTCGAACGGTTTCGCAAGCTGTCGACAAGAAGATGATCGAGATCAACCGCAGCCTGCCCGATGGCGTACACGCGGTGACCGTGTACGACCGCACCGTTCTGGTGGATAAGGCGATCAACACAGTCAAGAAGAACTTGTTGGAAGGCGCGATCCTGGTGATCGTGATTCTGTTCCTGTTCCTCGGCAACATCCGCGCGGCCATCATCACGGCCACAGTAATTCCCTTGTCGATGCTATTCACCTTCACAGGAATGGTGAGCTACAAGGTCAGCGCCAATTTGATGAGCCTCGGGGCGTTGGACTTCGGCATCATCATTGATGGCGCGGTGGTGATCGTCGAAAACTGCGTTCGCCGCCTTGCTCATGCGCAAGCTCACTACGGCAGGCCATTGACTCGTTCGGAGCGTTTTCACGAGGTGTTCCTTGCATCTAAGGAATCACGCCGCCCGCTTCTGTTTGGTCAGTTGATCATCATGGTGGTGTACTTGCCCATCTTCGCTCTGACGGGCGTCGAAGGGAAGATGTTCCATCCGATGGCGTTCACGGTGGTGGCGGCGCTCGTGGGAGCCATGATTTTGTCGGTGACATTCATTCCGGCTGCGGTCGCACTGTTCATTGGCAACCGTGTCAGCGAGAAGGAAAACTTCATAATGGTGCAAGCCAAGCGCTGGTACGGCCCATTGCTGGATCGTGTGATGGAGGCCAAGGCTGTTGTGCTGGCTACCGCAGCCGTGGCAGTGGTGTTGTGCGGTTTGATCGCAACCCGCATGGGCAGTGAGTTCGTACCCAGCCTAAACGAAGGAGACTTCGCCATTCAGGCCTTGCGCATTCCTGGCACCAGTTTGTCGCAATCGGTGGCGATGCAGCAGCAGCTTGAAGTGACGCTGAAAGCGAAATTTCCAGAGATAGACCGCATCTTCGCGCGCACAGGAACGGCGGAAATTGCCTCCGACCCCATGCCACCGAACATTTCTGACGGCTACATCATGCTCAAGCCAATGTCTGAGTGGCCTGAGCCGCGCAAGTCACGCGACGAATTGCTGGCCGCCGTGCAGGAGGTCGTGGGCAAGATACCGGGTAACAACTACGAGTTCTCTCAACCGATCCAACTTCGATTCAACGAACTGATCTCGGGTGTGCGAAGCGATGTGGCGGTGAAGATTTTCGGGGACGACATGGATGTCTTGAACAAAACAGCCGAAGAAGTCTCGTCCAAGTTGGAAAAAATCCCTGGTGCGTCAGAGGTCAAGGTGGAGCAAACCACCGGATTGCCGATGCTCACGGTCAACATTGATCGTCAGAAGTCTGCGCGCTACGGGCTCAATGTGGCTGACATCCAAGATGCTGTGGCCACGGCTATCGGAGGGCGTGAAGCCGGTACCCTGTTTGAAGGCGACCGTCGATTCGACATCCTGGTTCGCTTGCCAGAGTCCCTGCGCAACGACCTGGAGAGCATGAAACGCTTGCCGATTCCTTTGCCACGCAGCGCGGGTGGTGTCGAAGGACGAACCAATTTCATCCAACTGGCCGAAGTGGCGAGCTTCGAGTTGGCACCTGGGCCTAATCAGGTTAGCCGCGAGAACGGCAAACGTCGCATCGTGGTGAGTGCAAACGTACGTGGCCGTGATGTCGGTTCCTTTGTGGCCGATGCTGAAGCTGCTTTGGCGCAGGTCAAAATTCCCGCAGGCTATTGGACGAGCTGGGGCGGCACATTTGAGAACCTGCAATCCGCGACACAGCGTTTGCAAATCGTCGTCCCTGTGTCGTTGCTTCTGGTCTTCGTATTGCTGTTTGCGATGTTTGGCAATGTCAAGGATGGTTTGCTGGTCTTCACCGGCATTCCGTTTGCCTTGACCGGCGGCATTCTGGCGCTGTGGCTGCGCGACATCCCGATGTCGATTTCCGCAGCAGTAGGTTTCATCGCCTTATCAGGTGTGGCTGTGCTCAATGGACTCGTGATGATTTCCTTCATCCGCAGTTTGCGAGACGAGGGAACCCAATTGGACGCAGCCATCCGTGAGGGAGCGTTGACTCGGTTGCGTCCTGTATTGATGACGGCCTTGGTGGCGTCATTGGGCTTCATCCCAATGGCAATCGCCACGGGAACCGGCGCGGAGGTGCAGCGTCCTTTGGCCACCGTGGTGATTGGCGGAATCCTGTCTTCCACATTGCTGACGCTGCTCGTTCTCCCGATTCTGTATCGGTTGGCTCATCGTCCGGACGAGGAATTGGAGGACGTCACTGTCGAACCGGTGCATCCGCAGGGTACGTCCGCTTCGCAGAATTCATAAACCAGTCTTTTGATCTGATTCTTAACCTGTACTTTTGAAAGGAAAACTCATGAAACTGACCTCCACCACACTGGCGTTAATGTTGATGACATCTGGCACCGCATTCGCTGCAGACAAACATGCTCATGGCCATGAGGACAAGCCCCTCCACGGAGGCTTGATCACGGAAATCAAGGATGTGGACTACGAGCTTGTAGCCAAACCCGATGTGCTGCAGCTGTACGTGCGCGATCACGGGAAACCAGTTGATGTCAGCAAGGCGACAGCAAAGATCACTTTGCTCTCAGGCAGCGACAAGCAAGAAGTTGATTTGAAACCATCGGGTGACAAACTTGAAGCCAAGGGCAGTTTCAAGGTCATGCCTGGCACGAAGGTGGTCGCGCAAGTCAACATTGCTGGCAAGGCGGCGACGGCACGATTTGTTCTGAAATGAATTCAGGGCCGAGAACCGTCTTCTCGGCCTTTTTTCGCTCTTGAAAGAAAACCATGAAAACGTTTATAAAAGGCATTTTTCTATCAGCAGCAATACTTGCCTTGGCTGGCTGTGCGACGCCGGTAGATCGCTATGCTGAGAAGCCCTACTGTCACACAGACCGCGGCAGAAACGCTTACTGCACCAAGGAAAATGCACCGAGTCTCAGCAAAGACGAGGAGGCAAAACAGTTTCCCTCTGATCCTGGCGCACTCACCGTATATGTCGTTCGTTACTGGGGTGACGGACACCATCCTTTGGACATATTGATCGATGGCGCGACGTCGATGGAGACTGTCCCAAACTCAATGATTCGGTTGCGACTAAAGCCGGGAAGCCATCGAATTTCCTTTGCGGTGGCCGGGAAATCCTATGACCGAACAGTCAATGGGCTTACGGGTGACGTCAAACTTCTCGGTGTCACTGGCACTGATTGGTCTTGGGGAAGTTCTTCCCATGCATGGGCTGACGATTCTGATGACCAAGTCAAGCGGAAAGCTCGCCGATCTCGTCTGATCAAAGACGTTTCGCTTCTGTGACCAATTCGGCCAAATCGTCGAATCCATGCTCTCAAGGCCTAAGTGTTACCATTCAGCTCTGAAAGCGGACGCGGGTTCGGTTCCGTGTTCCACCACCAAAACCCAAAATCCCAACCTTTATCGGTTGGGATTTTTTTTGCCCGAAACGCCAGTGCTGGCGCGATTCCGTGCATTTGTCTCTTGACCGCACTCTTGCCGAAACGCCGACTTTCGACCTCG
>JACCDI011205627.1_pt1 | contig 12257 bp, 11 predicted proteins | sample 7442791 | NCBI WGS metagenome assembly JACCDI01 (sample SAMN15323434, study PRJNA562643) | freshwater metagenome | isolation source: river surface water | place: USA:Blue River Watershed | collected 2017-08-15
TATTTTTAATATTTTTTCTCTAAGAGTTATTTAAGTTTTAAATTATGTCCTCTAAGAATGAAAGGACAGGACATATGTCCTCAAGTGACTTTGAGGCCACAGACTTTTTTGCAAAAATGTCCTGGGATGTAAAAGGTCATGTCCTGGACATGTCCTGTGTCCTCAAATGTGTCCTCAAATTTTCCAGAGGATGGGATAGGCCATTGCCGACTAAGGTATGTATGACTTTTAAACTAATACTTTTCAAGCTATTGCACTCATTAATGCTAGGTAAATATAATTTCTAAGATTTTAATACTTTAATACTTGTGTTTCATTTAGCAACCAATATTACATAAATAAATGACAAAAATATAATTCATTTCAATTTAACAAATTTGTTACTCTTTATATGTATTTAATCTGCCATTTTCATGCAGCAAACTATTTCAGATTATTGATGACACATATTTGATTTGTTTAAACTAATCCATGATGTATTTCAATAAACTATTGGTGAGATTCATATTAGTTTGTTAAAAGAATTGAATTATGTTTTGTCTCTTCACTTTTTGGGTGAATTCAAACTGAAATTGAATGTTTCCTAAAAAAAAATTTCAAATAATAATATTTCAAGCTGTTGCACTGATTAAAGCTAGGCATGCATATTTGGTAAAATTTTGAAACTTATTACATTGCATATAAAGTGTTTGAAACCAAATATCATTTTTGGTAGTTTTATAGTTTATTGCATGAAGAACATAACATCATTTTTCAGTTCATGTGTGAATATAAACTAATTCTGTATGGTTGCTAAAATTGATTTTATTTCTTCTATTTTAAGATATTACTAAAATTAAAGCTAGGTCTGTATGATAGCATAACCAAAGATTTCAATATTCTTAAATATTTTGACTTTGGTTTCAGGGGCTCCTCTAGCTTTTTACTTGTAAATTAGTGTATTTTAGTTTTGGAGGAACTTTTTGAAATTGAAACCATATTGTTATTTTTATCTTTATAGAGCTCTCAATTCTTCAAAAGAGTTTTTCTGTATTCTCCTGGATGATCAGCAGAATTAGTGTTTTAATTAATTTATCATTTCCAATCCATTTGATTCAAATCCAATCCATTTGATTCAAACTAATTACTAGATTATTTTTAGAGCCCCTAATACTTTCATGCAGTGCACCCACTACTGGAGAAGCCAAAATTACTAAATCATAATGAAAGCCCCAAATACTTTAGTATGGTGCCCCAGTACTAAATAAACCAAAGGTACTATATTATAATTAGATCCCCCAATACTTTAGTATGGTGCCCCCAATAGTAAAGAACCAAAATTACTAGATTATAATTAGCATCCCCAATGCTTTGATGTGGAGCCCCCAATAGTAAAGAAACCAAACTTACTAGATTATAGTTAGAGCCCCCAATACTTTCATACAGTTCCCTCAATACTAAAGAAACCAAAATCACTTTTTTATTATTAGAGTCCCCAATTCAAAAGAAACCAATATTACTAGATTATGGTTAGAACCCCCAATACTTTAACATGGTTCCCCCAATACTAAAGAAACCAATGTTACTAGATCATAGTTAGAGACCCCAATACTTTAATATAGTTCTCCCAAATACTAAAGAAACCAAAGTTAATAGATCATTAATAGAGCCCCCAATACATTATTATGGTGCCCCCAATACTAAAGAATCCAAAGTTACTAGATTTAGATTATTAGAAATCAAAATTTCTGAGTCAATATTACAACAAAAAATAATGAATAAATTTAAATTCAAAATTAACAAAAATTAGATTTTCCATGATTTTTGAAACTGGAATGCAATGTGTTGATACTAGAAAAATATTGTTCTTCAATGTTTTATTTCTTGAGCCCCAATACTTTCAAAAAAGTCCCCAGAACAAAAGAAATCCATTATGAAACTTTGATTTACAAAGAAAATGCATGTTTTCAATTAGCTACCAATTTTAGATTGATAATATATTTATTGAATTTGTTTGAACTCATCAGTCATCAATGATTCTTTATTAATTATTGCTGATTTGTTTAGCAGTGATTTTACAAGGATTGATTGTTGTGGTTTTGATTAGAATTCTTGTTTGGTGGAATGCTTCTTTTGGTTATTGGAAAACTATCTGCATCATTTCAACTTAGTCTCCTGGTATGTCTCTGGTTTCCCCTTAAATGACTTGGTAACATTGCTAGGGAAATTGCACTTTCTAAAATACCTTGAAAAATTGAGGTTTTTACTCCAATGTGTTTTTGAAGTAGTGTAGCTTGTGAAGGTTTTTGAATGTTTATTGGTTTTGATAAATGTATAAAAGCTGAAAAATACATGCATGTTAATTTTGTAATTATAAAAGTAGTAACATGATTCTAAAATCTCTAGTATCATGACTGTAATTTTTCTGTACCACTGTGGGGACCTACCACACAAAAATACATATATGCAGACTGTCATTAGTGAAAACTAACTTCTCATAGAAATGTCTTCAAATCATGATAGCCCAGCACATATTCTTGTCTATCTTGATCAACAGGTATTTATTTGGGCACTCATTGCATAAAAGCCACAGAAAAGACTTTGATGAGCTTTTGTACCTTCTAAAATTCTTCATCATAGTTTAAATACAATTTGTTTGTATTATTTCAACCCCATCTCATTGATTTGCTAACTGATCTAAATTTTCCATGACCATAGAGAGAGGCACCAGATTTCCAAACAATATCAGCCCATATGACCATATTGTATTGGATTCACACATTCTACTAGTCTAACTTCTTGATAGAGTAATATTTGTAAATTATTCTACTCAATGCCTTGGATCATATTGAATGTTGTGTTGACTGACCGTAATTTCAATTTTTACCTTTGCCTCAAAGTAAATGACATGCCACTCAGCTGCAACAAAATGATAGCCATCAAAATGACACCAAATCATTATGAGATGTGTGGCGAGTGATTTCAAATAATTCTGTGCTCTGGATGGTACTCTACTGAGAAATTTGAATTAATGTAAAATGAATGAAAAATGCAAAATAGAAGTCACTAAATGAACAACATTCCAAGTTAGAATAATTGGTTGGGCATGCATTGTACTGAACTGAAACAAACCCTCCACCTGCTACACCCCTGTATCCAGTACTAAGTTCTTCAGAAAATCATGCTTCTATGATAGATTTTAAAATCTTCATTCTCAAGCATGATCTTATTGATTGATCAAGACCATCTTGACACTTGACCACGCCTCTACAATTAGTGTAGAAAGCCTACATTTCCATACTTGCCTTCACCATGAGTAGGTAGAGTACCTGTGTTTGAACTAGATTCTTAAGTACTAAATGCAATTGCATCAGTAAGAAGTCCACATTTAGATGAATTAAACTGAACTGTTTTGCACAAGCCGCAGTCTGTCCTTTTGTAAAGATGAAATCCATAAAAATCACCAGTACCACCATTCAAAAGGAAGCCAATGCTGGTTGTGGAGATATCTTGGATCCTACAATCACATCAAACAGTCCCCCATTCCCTCTTTTCATGTTTTTTCAACAACCTTTCAATATGATGAGGAGTCCCCTGGTGACAAACTGTCACAAATGAAAAAATGGTTGGATATTCTATAAGAAACATTGTTGGTAACTAGCTGGATAAGATATAGGAAACACTGCTGGAACTTATGAAGGATACCAATTTCAATGATTTGGATCTGTAAGAGACTGTTATACTGAATATGAGAGATCATGTGGACATGAATCTGCTTGTTGTCTAAAGAGACTGTTGGTTTTGATATGGAAGATTCAATTGATGGTGTCGTTCAAAATCCTTCATTGGAGCCTTGACAAATAGGATTTATAAAATTAGTCCAAATTTAGATTACCTTTAATCTAGATCACTTCTTGAAAAAACAAGTAAATTTGATCATAACAGCACTTTAAAAACAAGACATTGTTTTCAGTATTCAGAGTTTGAAATTACACACAAATAATTCATATTGTAACTCATTCTTTGATTTTTAATTCACTTCATTAATAGAAGGAACAGATAACATCATTTACTTTGGTTGTAATAAAATCAATCTTTATGTGATCAGGTAAGCCACAGAAACAGTAATAATTGACAGACCATTACAACTGCCCCCACCAATGTCACTAGACATCATTCCAAAGCAAATGTTGATACCAAATACCAATGATTACCTCTGAAATCCTTTTAGAAAAACACCAGAGACATGTTGAGATTTAGATACATGTAGCAGCAGATCAAAACAAAATAACAGATGCCATTGGAGACTGTGCAAGATTCTGCTGGAGAACCTGTTGGTGGCAGTTGACATGTGTTGTGCTGAACCAATACAAGTCCTCCACCTGCTACACCCCAATTTCCAGTACAAAATGCTCCACTAGCAGCATTGCTTCTTTGGGTAATTTCCAAATCATCATTCTCAAACATGATGTTGTTGATTGATTAAGACAACCTTGATACTTGGCCATGGACCCCACCATCAATGTAGAAGGCCTGTGATTATGACACATTGACAACAACATGAAGTACAGTGATGACAATACAAACCATACATACAACAAACCAAACTTGTGTCACTTGATTCAGAGTCATTTGGCATAAAGAAGATTTCAAAGAATTTTACTTATGTGTGATTTTTGGTTGTCTGTTGCATTGGGAAACAACTCTGGTGTTTGATCTGTGATCTGTGTGCTATTCTAAGTAATGAAGTTTGTTTTGTATTTTCAAGCCCATTATTTTGAGTGCTCTCTGGGATGTTTGTTGCAAACCTTGCTGCATATACTTTTCCATGCCATGCCTCAACACTGACACTTGTGCTTGAATGTTTGTTGTGTTGAGTTCAGGTTGGTGAAAAATTGGTATAATTTCCATAACTTTGAACAACTGGCCTGTCATCTCTCACTGCTCTTCTACTCTCATATCACATGCCTCAAATAAATGTGCTCCTATATTTTTTTATACCCATCCGCTTGGAATCCATAATCTGAATTAAATTTGACACATCCTCCTTTTGATACTTTGCCACTTCTAGATATCTGCAATCAAGTAAAGAAGCACATTAGTGCACAAAGTGACTCTTGTCAGTGGGAGAGATACAAGTAATTGCATCTCAAAGAGCTGTGACAACTGATTTTCACATTTTATCAGGTAAACAATGTACAATCACCCACAATGCAACCATTTCTACAATCATGTGAAATACAGGCTTTACCTTTTTGTCCTTTGTGGATGTTGTTTTCATTCCATAGTGCTTCCATTAAGGAGACAAGATGGTTAACTTGCCATTGTCCACATTGCTCCATGATGGCTGTACAACAAATCATTCTTCCATTCCTGATAACAGCCACAAATATCTTCATCTAAAATATTGGGCAAGTGGGACTCCTCTCATAATTGCTTTTCTTGTTGAACAGGCTTGTCAGCCTGGTTTGTTGCAGAGCAAATCCTACAATAACAATGGTGAGAGTTGTTAGAGACTCCAACATCCTTGAACAATTAGATTCCAAAATTCAACACAAATTCATCCTTGCTTTGTATCTCACAAACTTCTTGAAGTTTGTACTAACCAAGCAATGCAAGTCATCATCCTTTAGCATAGTCTTCATCCACATTTGGAAATACCTGAAGAAATATGCAGGTAGCAGCCTGAACCTTGGTGTGTCCCATTGCATCCATTTCTTGGTCATATATCATACCTTCCAGCTTAGTTGGAAATGTCTAATGTTGTGACATTTCAAAATTCAATATCACTGACACTGACCCATGTCATGTCACAACATGTTGGGTACTTTATCAGTAACATTAGCAATTGTTTGTGTTGTCAAGATTGTGATGTTGGAACAAATAAACTACAAAATAACACAATAAATAGTGTATATGCTTCACAAATTTAATGATGTTTTATTTAAACTTTATAACTATTATGACAAAAAATGTACCCAGTGGTACTTCATAGCTTAAACAAGAAAGATTTTTTCAAATATTGAACTCTGTAAATTCAATTTCACTGTACTTGTTAAAACATTGAATCTGATGAAAACTAATTCAAGTATCAAATATTTGTTATATTTGTTTCATTTTCAAATTTCACAAGTTGATTGGTCTTTTTTATGTTTTGCCATCGTCCTTTTTTTGGTTCTAATTTGAAATTTGAACATCCATAATTGAAAAGGACATCCTCAAGCTCCATGTCAGAATAATCAAAGGTCTCATCATAGACTGATGACAAGTAGTTGGGACTATCATTCAAACAGATTATGATAGTAATAAGACTATTATTGTTAAGCAACGCTTTAAAAGCAATTTGGTCCACATAAATTTTACAAAACATATGGTGATCTTGTACATTTTCTACAAAAATGAAATTAAAATTAAATTTAGATTTTTGATATTTGGTTGGTCACCATACCCTTAGGCCCACAGGTCTACAATTTTCCATCTCATTTGATGATGATCTGTTGAGGTTTGTCATTGGTTTTGCATGAATTAAATTTTAAAATGTTAAATAAAAAATTATTCCCTGTCTAATGTCTTTAAAATCTGGAGCAGTGTCAATGCCAAATTGATTATTGTATAATGCTCAATCAAGATATGTTTCAATGAATATTAATTAAAATATTTTTCAATAAATATTGAAGATTGATTATGGCATCCAAAAACTGTGTGATATAGTGTTCTGAATGTAATCCAAAGAAAAAAGGAAAACATTTCGAATGTCAAAAAGTGCTGTTTTGTAATCTTTGCAACATAGAAAGAGTGTCACAAACCATCCAGTTTTGTTGGAATGAAATTCGAAAAAATGCAAGTTCAAGTGTTATCAAAAATGTGTTCCAGTAGACTACATTGATGGAATAATTATTTGTCTGTATGACAGATTCAGGAGCAAACAGTGTCATTTTGACCAAATTTGGCCCAAAAATTGCATGCACACCTGAATTTGGTACTTTTGGGACTCACCAAATTCTCATTATTTCAGCCAAGCATTGTATTTGTTGACAACATGAATGTCATATGAGACAATTGACAAATTACATCATTTACTTCATATGCCTCAGTTCAGGATAATTGAGGTAAGTGAGGAATGAGACAGTTTTGAAAATATTAGGCAAATGAAACAATTAGGCAAAGGTAACAAATCAGGCACATGATGAAAAATGAATACAAGGCAGTTTGAGATAAATGAGGTAAATAAGACCAGCCATAATAAAGATAGTATACCTCCTTTTGTGGCCAAAGACTATTATCATCATATCATATGATGATGTTGTCAGTTTTCAAATCAAACTAGTATGAATGAACTCTTGGTAATATGTATATTTTTTTACATCCTCAAATCCTATCTGTGCATTTTCATTTCTCCCTTGAGTATTCCTTTTGTTTTTCTACATTAAATTTTTCTCCTTAAATACCATTTTTAGTTCTTCAATCTTCACGTTGGAATTCTGCCATTTTTTATTTTGGCTTCATTTTTCTACATCAACAGATATTTTTAAAACCAGCCCCCAGTCTATTCTCATATTTGTTGGATTTCGACTTTTTTCTTGGATGTGAATCTTGAGAAGACAAAGTTAGATTAGCTCAAATAGTGCAACCAAACATGTTTTCGTTTTTCTTTACCACACACTTCAATTTCCTGTGACATCAATACAAACATCATAACTGGCTTTTGAGCCCCAAAACTCATTACAACAAATTTTCTTCCTCTCCCAATTTAATTTTCAGCCTATTTATGAGGAGAACAAGTAGATGAACTGAATATCTGCTATCTTGATTTTCAATGATTTCTTGAAACAGTCAGGACATGATGAGTCATCTGTTGGAGGACTAGTATGACAAACATCATGGTAATTGATCCTCAAAAAGTTTCTGATTTATTCCAATTCAGGGGAGACTGATTAATGACAATATTCTGTCAATTGTTCCTGGAGATTACACTGAATTCCTCAATAATGAGATCCAACATACACACATTCAAATGTAGTTGGAATTCCTTTTGTTGTCTCCCCCCATTCCTTTACAGTTTGAACATTGTTCTGGACAAAGGATTGAATTGAATTGAAGTGGTCCTACCTTCTTGTGACATGTTGTAATTTTTGAAATCACTACTATGGCTTATTTTGGTCCATGGGAGCCAAAATTGAGTAATGAAGGTTTAATTTGTTGATATGCTGTCTATTGTAGCTCTAAAACCTGTGCACAAGATTTTGATGAATTTTTATGATAAGCAACGCAACAAGGAGAACAAATGATGAAAATCACTGTCTTCAATCTGATCTTGATCACAAATGAATTCTTTTGTTGTCTTTTACTTTTGACCATCTAATATATTTCATCTTGACAACTTCCTTATGCATAGTGACATATGTCCTTTGATATGATTATTAGATGAGAAAAGATAACTCTGCTTGCTACAAGGTTTGAGCTCCAGAAAATACACTTGTCCATGTTCACTTGACAACCAGAACAATATCAGAGATTGTTAGGAACATAACAGACACTGATGGACAATGTTGACAAACTTAATTGCAGGAAATGAAATCATGCAAAGTTCCCAAATATGCAATTTACAATTTCTTAAATTGGTTTGCTTTCATCCTTAGATGTGAGGGGGAAGGGGCAATAAAAATAGCCAACCATGAAAAATCATATGTTACAGACCATAGGGTATTGTACAAGTTCCGTTGAACTCAAATGTAACAATTTTTTGGAACATCTTTCAATGACCTTTAAAGTAAATTTTCTCAAATTTTCTTCTTCAAAACCATATCAACACTATTGGCTTCTTGTAGAGTACACTTATGTAGTCATTTTGATACATGCAATACTCTATGTCAGTTGTCATGTCTTCCACATCAAATATGATGCAAAGTTGAATGAGTCACCATCATTTTGCCCATTACAACACCAGCCAATGTGGAACATTACAATTAACTTGATCAGGACCATCAATTTTTGTGACACCATAGTGCCATTCCACTCACAACATGTCATTAAAGGGGGGGGAAGTTGAAAAGGACCAGAAGAATAAAGTGTTGGAGGCTACAGAGACTGGGAAAATGACAATGAGGGCCAAAAATGTTTGTGGAAGTGAATAATATCATAACATCATTTTGTTATTTTTGAATTATATTGCACCTTTTTTAATCAAAAATTTTATCTAAAACAAATGATAATGTCATATAAACAATGATACTAACTTAAAGGATACTTTAAATCTAATTAATCATTGACTCTTGCCATTTTCAACTGTACATATTTGGCCCAATCAAATATTAACATTGCAATGAGCCAAAACACAGAGTGAGGCCATAATATTGCACTTCCACTACTATGAATTGAAGTTATGCATGGTGGCAACCATGGTGAGGGGAATGTCACCCAATTGGCCATGGTCATGATCTGCTGAAAGTGATATACTGCTAACTTGATGCAACCTGGTTTTGAGTTTTTTCTTACTTACTCCTCCATAATTTCTATGTGTAAACAAAATTGCAACAAGTTAGCCATTAACACATATCCACAAATGTGTACTTTTTTGTCAAAAACCCATCCTCTAGAGGACAATATGATTTTAGAGGTCATTTTTGAAGATCTTGGCCTCTTGAGGACAAGTTTTTATTTCATGGGATCTGATAGGTGATTGTCGCAAATGGAGAAGTGTCGACCAAAAATAGGAATTTGCACTAAAAATTCTTTTTATGCTGAGCAAACATCCAAAAAGACGTGATTGGTCAATGGTTCATTTATGGTATTTTAGCTTCTTCCCGCAAATTAGAATAGTGGTATACAAAAAATAAGAACTCGTCCTCTAGGAGACGAGTTCTCGAGGTCACATAACTCGTCCTCCAGAGGACGAGATTTGTGGTTACGAGTTAAACGGGTAGATACAATATAAGGCACCAAAAAATATAAAAAAGGAAACAAAAATCGGTTCGATCATGTTTCATGAAGGACAAAAATATTATATTGCCACTGAGGAAAGGTTCAAACCATTATTGGTCGTAATACCGTTCTTACGCATACAAATCGTAAATAACACATGTGGGCTGAACTAATCAATAATTTCATTCTTCATTCGTTGCCGTTCCTACTCGATCTTTGTTCTTGTCGCTTAAGCCCGCGTAAGTTCAATCGCAGCCCTAAACGATTGCAAATTCAATCTGTCGTATTTTGGATTCGTGAGTTCGCAAGAATAGCGATCATAAAATTAAAAGTATTGTATTGTCGAGTGTCGCTGTGTTATTTCCGTTATTGTTTTAGGAGTACTTTTTAATACCCCCCTACAAAATAGGTCACCATGTTACGTTTTTCAGATTAAAAATAATCACGGTACGATATCATATAAAAAATATTTTTCCCGGTTGCATTATCTCATCCTTTCGAAAACTCTTTACACCTTGTATTGTTAGTTTCATTTCCAAAGAGTCCTCCTTCGACGCAACAATAACTGAGTGAAATTAGAATCAGCACCATATCAATCACCACATCGTTCAGAATTAAAGTAGGCACAATATCATATTGTTTCTGCCATATACACTCTCATTATGAAATCTGGAATATCCCTCCTGGTCACATCGACATTATCGACGGTGCCAACCGTGGTCCGAGCTCACGGCTACATGAAAACTCCGAGGTCACGTAATTTTGTGGCCTACCAAGATAAGCACTATGATTGGGAGCCATCAGAAGAGCTTCCCATGCCCGAGGACTGTGAGTCGAATCCTGCTATGGAAATGCAAGTTGAGGGACTGGTCACTGAACCTGATGGGAATTCAATGTAGTTTCATTTTTGAAAATCTTTCAATCCGTCTCTGTCAATTACTATAATTTATTTTTACATTTTTTGATTAGAATGTTTGCTGTGAAAACCGCCCGCTCCTCACAAAATAATTCCTTTTTTTGACTTCACCTCAATAATGCCATCTCTTTCTATACGACATTCTCGATGTAAAATGTTCTTTCAACATGAAACAAAACATCTTGTCCAAAATGAAAATCAAATGAAAACCACGCAACAAATTCATACGATACGATCTACAATACCCTCATGATCCCAAACCAATCAACATTTCACACTCAACACCAGGCCCACACTGCCTCAACTTCGGAGGCACGCTCGCCCAATGCGGACTGAACCGAGGCATCGACCCCATAACCTCCCTCCCCTGGGAACGCAATTACGACTTCCCCAAGAACGCCCTCGACGGGCCCATGCGCCCCTCCGTCCAGGCCACTTACACCGAGGGACAAGAGATAGAGCTGGAAGTGCTGGTGACCACGCACCACAAGGGACACTTCGAATTCAAGGCCTGCCCCATAGTCCCGCTGTTCGAAGACGACTCGGACCGCTTGGAGGACCTCCCCCTGCCGCTGGAGGCTCCCACCGCCGATTGCTTCGATCGATACAAACTCACATTTTTGGAAGACGTCATGTACGGGGCACCGCCGGACGAAAACCACCCCGAACGGGCGTACATCGCCCCGGCGGCCATCGCGGAACATTCCAACGGCCTGCCGGAAGTGCAGCCCGTCAGGGGGGCGACGTACAAAATGCGAGTGGCCCTTCCGGAGGGGTTGACGGGGGAAGTGGTGCTGTTGCAGTGGTATTGGCTCACTGCCAACAGCTGCAAGCACGAGGGGTACGACTCGTATCCGTTCCCGGAGAGTTGGGGGAGCGACGTCGCGTTGTATCCGGGTTTGCCGGATTGCGAGGGCATTCCTCCGGATGGGAATGGGGTGCCGGAGCAGTTTTGGGTGAGCGTTTCGTTGGACTGGTTGCATTTCGTTATTTTCGTGGTCGTCATTATTTCTTCTCGCCGTTCTGATTCGTCGCTTTTCATTGATTCTCTTTCGTTCGATTCTCAGAATTGTGCCGAGATCAAAATCGAAAAGGGAAACAAGTCGGGAAATCAATCGTCGAAACCAAAGCCCAAGCCAGAGCCGGAACCGGAACCAGAACCAGAACCAGAACCAGAACCAGAGCCGGAACCAGAGCCGGTTGTCGAAGTGTTCACGGTTGAAACCGAGACCATTTCAGGGCAAGCCACCGAGCGCAAGCTATGTTCAGATGCAAATTTCAATTATTACGAGGCCACGCTCGACTGCACGGGATACGTGTATTGTACCGCCGGCGTTCCCGGCGACGAGTACCCCTGCGGAAATGGAATGTTGTACGATCAATTAAAACAGAGTTGTAATTGGGCGGACGAAGTCAGTTGTGGTACGAAGCCGCAATTGGA
>JACCDI011734952.1_pt1 | contig 12255 bp, 10 predicted proteins | sample 7442791 | NCBI WGS metagenome assembly JACCDI01 (sample SAMN15323434, study PRJNA562643) | freshwater metagenome | isolation source: river surface water | place: USA:Blue River Watershed | collected 2017-08-15
GACCCTATTCTTTCTATTTTGTGTAAGGGCTTGTTAAACAGAAAGTGTTTTAAATGTCAAATTCAGTCGGAGCCCATTTCGGATGAACAATGGCAAAGTGCAATGGACCAAACTGCTAAGCAGTTCCCTTATACACCCCAGGATCTCTCCTATTTGTGCTTCAAAGGAACTGTTTCAAATACTTTGTACAAAAATGACAACGAAACCATCAAAGTGCTCTTGAAATCAGGTGAAATTTCGAATATTTCGGCCATTCAAAATGCAATAATTGTGGAAAGTCTTTCTGCCCCGGTGAAAAAATTTTACATTTGTTTACTTAACGAATAACACCATTCAAATTAAAAGAGAATGATACCATTTAGTGCCCAACAGATTGCCATGATGATTCAAGGAAAAGTGGAAGGAGATGCAACGGTTACCGTTTCTCAATTCGGGAAAATAGAAGAAGCAACTGCTGGACAGATTTCTTTTTTAGCCAATCCCAAATACGAAGAATTTTTATACACGACAAAAGCAAGTGTCCTCATTATAAATGAAAACTTGGTTTTAAAATCGGCATTAACAGCTACCTTAATTCGAGTACCAGATGCTTATGCTGCATTTGCAACACTGCTTGCCAAATACCAAGAATTAAAGACTCAAAATTTATCCGGCATTCAAACCCCTTCTTATATCGCAAAAACTGCACAGTTGGGCGAAAATCACTTTGTGGCTGCATTTGCGCACATTGGAGAGTATGTGAAAATGGGGAAAAATGTGAAAATATTTCCAAATGTAGTTGTTGGTGAAAATGTGATTATTGGTGATAATGTTGTCTTACATCCTGGAGTGATCATATATGCAGATTGTATCTTAGGAAACAATATTACTATTCATTCAGGCACCATCATTGGTAGTGATGGATTTGGTTTTGCACCTACTGCGGATGGTAGTTTTCAAAAAGTACCCCAATTGGGTAATGTAGTGATTGAAGACAATGTAGAAATTGGATCGAATACCACAATTGATAGAGCTACGATTGGTTCTACTGTTATTAGAAAAGGAGTGAAATTGGACAATCTTATCCAAGTGGCACATAATGCCGACCTTGGAGAAAATACCGTTATTGCTGCACAAACCGGGATCAGTGGAAGCACCAAAATTGGTAAAAATGTAATGGTGGGTGGTCAAGTAGGTTTCGCTGGCCATATTAGCATAGCCGATGGGGTTAAAATTGCAGCCCAAAGTGGGGTCACCAAGGGAGTTAAAACACCTAATGCAACACTCACCGGGAACCCTGCTGGAGACCATAATACCTCCCTTAGAGCCCAGGTTTACATGAAAAACCTTCCAAACCTTGAAAAAAGGGTCAAAGAATTGGAAATATTAGTCTCCCAACTGTCTCAAAAAGGCTAAATCAGCCTAATTTTGTGGAAATCATCGCTTTAGGGCGAAGTAAAAATTATTAATTGTATGGATGAGCATTTTAATCCCGACAAACAGCACACCCTTGTAGCTAGTATTAGCATAAGTGGTACGGGTTTACATACGGGCGTTTTGGTGGACATGACATTAAATCCTGCGAATCCTGGATATGGTATTCAGTTTCAGCGTGTGGATTTGCCGAATAAACCTATTATCAAAGCAGATTGTGATTTAGTAACCGATACAAGTCGTGGTACTACGCTTCAAGTAGGCGATGCGAAAGTGAGTACGGTAGAACATGTTTTAGCTGCCTTGGTTGGAATGGGCGTAGACAATGTATTAATTGAAATCAATGGACCTGAGATTCCTATTATGGACGGAAGCTCTACCCCATTTATAGAACGAATTTTAGCTACTGGCGTTTTAGAGCAGGATGCGGCGAAAGCATGGTACAGCATTGATGAAAATATTTTTCATTATGACGAGTCTAAAAGAGTTGAGATGGTAGCCTTGCCAGCATTGGATTATCAAATAACCACTTTAATTGATTTTAACAGCCCAGTATTAGGAACCCAACACGCTGCTTTAAATACCATCAAAGATTTTAAAGCGGAAATTGCACCTTGTAGAACATTTTGTTTTTTACATGAGTTAGAAGCACTATTAGATCATGACTTAATTAAAGGAGGAGATATTAATAACGCCATTGTCGTAGTTGACAAGCCTGTGACGGATGAAGAAATGAATCGATTGGCCAAAGTGTTTAAGCGTGAAAAGATTGAAGTAAAGAGTGAGGGTTATTTGAATAATTTGGAATTAAGATTCCCTAATGAACCTGCACGACATAAATTATTGGATGTTGTTGGTGACTTAGCTTTAATAGGCTATCCTATTAAAGCAAGGATTATTGCCAATCGCCCAGGACATAGCAGCAATGTGGAGTTTGCTAAAAAAATTAAGCAGTACATTAAAAAAAATAAGCACGTAAAAGATGTGCCTGTTTATGATCCTGCATTAATTCCAGTTTTTAATTTAGAACAAATTGAAAACTTATTACCCCATAGATACCCATTCCTATTTGTAGATAAAATTATTGAATTGACAGACACCATGATTGTGGGTGTTAAGAATGTAACTTTTAATGAATGGTTTTTCCCTGGCCATTTTCCAGGAAATCCTGTGATGCCAGGCGTATTACAAATAGAGGCGTTGGCTCAAACCGGAGGTATTCTTTGTATTAACGCCATGCCAGAAGGAAGCTACGATACTTACTTTTTAAAAATAGACAATTGTAAATTTAAACAAATGGTGAAACCAGGTGATACCATGTTATTGAAAATGGAATTGACTGCACCTATTCGTCGTGGCATTTGTGAAATGCGCGGCACTGTTTATGTAAACGGCAAAGTGGCTACTGAAGCAGACTTAGTAGCACAAGTTGTAAAAAGAGCCGAATAATAATTTAAAAAACGCTTATGACGCATCCATTTACTTATATAGATCCCAATGCAAAAATTGCGCCCAATGTAAAAATTGATCCATTCACCGTAATCCATGGCGATGTAATAATTGGAGAAGGTACTTGGATTGGTAGCAATGCCACCATTATGAATGGTACAAAAATTGGTAAAAACTGTCGCATTTTTCCTGGCGCAGTTATTGGCGCAGATCCACAGGATTTAAAATTCAATGGAGAAAAAACTTCTGTAGAAATTGGAGATGGCACCACCATCAGAGAGTTTGTAACTATCAATCGTGGAACTTCAGACCGATGGATCACCAAAGTAGGCAACAACTGTTTAATCATGGCATATAGTCACATTGCACATGACTGTATCATAGGCAATCATTGTATATTAAGTAATAGCGTACAAATTGCCGGACACGTTACCTTAGGAGATTATGCATGGATTGCAGGTGTGAGTGCGGTACACCAATTTGTAAACATTGGCCAACACGCCTACATTGCTGGAGGTAGTTTGGTAAGCAAAGATGTGCCCCCTTATATTAAAGCAGTTCGTAATCCACTAAGTTATGGAGGCGTAAATAGCGTGGGCTTAAAAAGAAGAGGTTTCGACTTAGAAAAAATCAATCATATCCTAGATATATACCGTTATATTTTTAACAAGGGAATGAATACCACCCAAGCACTAGAATTTATTGAAGAAGAATTGCCAGCAACAGATGAGCGTGACGAAATTGTGACCTTCATCCGAGAAAGTGGTCGTGGCATTATCAAAAGGTTTGGTAAAGGGGTTGTGGAAGAAGATTAATTATGGTACCAATTAGCCTCCATAATGCAGGTAAAAGATTCAATAAAGAATGGATTTTTAAAGACCTGAACGCCACCTTTGAAATGGGGCAGCATTATGCGCTTATTGGCAATAATGGCTCAGGGAAAAGTACATTATTACAAGTGATTTCAGGCTATGCAAGTTTGTCAAAAGGAACCATTGAATGGGGCTCCCATGACGCCTCCACAATATTTCAAGAAATGAGCATAGCGGCTCCTTACTTAGAACTCATTGAGGAATTTACCACCATAGAGCAATTTGAATTTCATGAAAAATTTAAGCCACTCCAACAAGAATTGTCAGTTGCCGAAATGATTCAGCGGCTTGGACTAGAAGCTGCTACCCATAAACAAATTAGGTATTATAGCAGTGGAATGAAACAAAGACTAAAATTGGGATTGGCAATTTTTTCAGCTACCCCCATCCTCTTATTAGACGAGCCTTGTAGCAATTTAGACAAAGAAGGGTATGCGCTTTATCAGGAGATAATTGATAAATATGCAAAACATAAATTAATTATCGTTGGCAGTAATGACCCGCAGGAATATGAATTTTGCACAAAGCAGATCAACTTACAAGACTATAAAGTTGCCGGCAACAATCAATAAGTTATGGTGCAGACTCCTAACTTCTACTTGCTATTAATAAATTTAAGTCTGTAAATTTCAACTGAAATTTCTCACTTATATAAAAATCGGTCAAGGCCCCTTTGTATAAATAGATTCCTTCTCTTAAGTGCACTTGTTGCCAAATGATTTCCTCTAGTCCACCCACATCTCCAACTTGAATCAATAAAGGCATTAATACATTGCTGATAGCCTGACTTGCAGTGCGTGCAAACCCACTAGGAATATTGGGTACTCCATAATGAATTACGTTATGCTTAGTAATAATGGGCTGTTCATGATTGGTCAATTCACTGGTTTCAAAACAACCTCCTCTATCAATTGCAACATCAATAATAATACTACCAGGACGCATAGCAGCTACCATTTCTTCCGTTACCACAATGGGTGCTCTTCCAATTTCGTTTCGCAATGCGCCAACAGCAACTTCACAGGTTTTTAATTGTTTGGCTAAAATTTTAGGCTCCAATACACTGGTCCATACACGTTGTCCTAAATTATTTTGTAGTCTTTGTAAACGAGATACATTGTTGTCAAAAACCTTTACACTCGCTCCTAGGGCCAATGCATTTCGAGTTGCAAACTCCCCAATGATATCCGCACCAATTATCACCACTTTGGTTGGAGGCACCCCACTAATCCCGCCTAATAATATTCCTTTTCCTTGGTTGAAATTGCTTAAATATTGTCCAGCGATTAACATTACAGCACTGCCTGCAATCTCTCCCATACTTCTTAAAATAGGATAATTTTGATTTTCATCTTTTATATTCTCAATAGCTAATGCGGTAATTTTCTTGGCCATTAATTTTTCCACCAATTCCTTTTTCAAGGCAGACAAATGCAATGGAGAAATGATGATTTGATGCATTTGCAAATAAGGCAAATCAGCTTCCACTGGAGGTGCCGTTTTTACAAGGATAGGGCATTTATAGACTTCTTCTTTTTCAAATACAATGCGTGCACCCGCTTCCGCATAATCATGATCCGAATACCTGCTACCTGCCCCGGCACCAGACTCTACCATTACTTCATGTCCATTGGCAACTAACACACCCACCGCATCCGGGATCAATCCAATTCTGTTTTCTTGAAAGGCAATTTCCTTGGGTATGCCAATTAACAAGGCCTTAGACCTATGTGGAATATCCAACACTTCTTCCTGCGTTTCATAGGAAAAGGAACTAGAAATATGGGGCTTATTACTGCTCATAAGGACAAGTTTTTATGAAGGTATAAAAATCCTTCTATGTTCGGAATCTAATATTTCTATTTGGAGTCTTAGGGCGTTGTCTGGCAATAAAGCGGGGGCTTTTTCAGGCCACTCAACAAAAGACATATCTGCCTCTTCCATAGCTGCTTCCACTCCTGTCCTTCTTACTTCTGCTTCATCTGCTAAGCGATACCAATCCATATGGTAAATCATCTTACCATTGACTTCATATTCGTTCATAATGGCAAAAGTAGGACTTGCTACCGCATCCATCACCCCCATCTGTTTGCACAACTGGCCAATTAAAGTGGTTTTGCCAGCCCCCATAGGCGCGAAAAAAGCCCATACTGGCTTATTAGCATGTTGCTTTAATAACTGAGCCGCTACCGATTCTAATTGATCCAACGTATAAATCATATCCATTATGTAAAGATACACTAACAATCAGAAAGCCAAAATCAGAAATCTCAAAAGGGTCGTACCTTTATAGGGTAAAATATATTTACAAGAGCACCCGAAAAGTAGCGTTATGGAACATATTCAATTAAAAGTAGACGGAATGAGTTGCACCAACTGTGCACTCTCCATTCATAAGTATTTAGAAAAACAAGGAGCCCTTGAACCCAAAGTGAGTTTCATGGAGGGCGAAGTGCAATTTGATTTGCCAGCTGAATTAAAAAAAGAAATACTTATAAAAGGCATTACCAATTTAGGATACAAAGTACGTGGACAAGCAGAAGCGGCTCCAAAGAAAAAATGGTTGGACAATAATAAGGACCGTGCTATTTTCTGTTTACTATTTACTCTTCCATTGGTAGCACACATGATTCCGGGCTTCCATAAAATACCTGGCATGCATGTATTTATGAATCCCTTTGTACAGTTGGGTATCACCATTCCTGTATTTATAGTGGGCATGGGATATTTTGGAAAAAGCGCTTGGAATAGTTTGCTCAATGGCATCCCAAACATGAATGTATTGGTGAGCATTGGCGCCATGGCTTCCTTTGGTTACAGTTTATACGGAACCCTTATTGGCAAAGGCATGGAGTTTGCTTATTACGAAACCACTGCTACCATTTTGACTCTGGTATTTTTTGGAAATTATTTGGAAGATGCATCTATAGAATCTACACAACGTGCTTTGAAAGATTTAGTGAAGGCGCAGAAAGTAATGGCCAATATGATTGTGTTTGATGAAAATCACAAAGAGATTTTATTTAATGTAGAAAGTGATACTTTAAAAGTGGGTGATTTAGTTTTAATCAATGCTGGAGAAACCATTCCCATGGACTGTAAAGTATTATGGGGGGAAGCCAATGTTAATGAATCTATTGTAACCGGAGAAAGTGTGCCCGTATTTAGAAAAATGAATGACATTTTACTAGGTGGCAGTACCATTGAAAACGGAACCGTGAAGGCCTATATAACTGCAGTAGGCAATGATACCGTGCTGGCTAACATCTTAAAAATGGTAAAAGCTGCACAAGGGGAAAAACCACCTGTACAAATATTGGCGGATAAAATCTCCGCCATCTTTGTGCCCTTGGTGATTAGTATTGCATTAGCTACTTTAGTGGGGAATTACTTTTTTGCACACAATGCCGCTGGCGATCCCATAGGATTTGGGGAGAGTCTGTTAAGGGCTATTGCCGTATTGGTTATTTCCTGCCCCTGTGCCATGGGATTGGCTACACCAGCGGCTATCGCTGTGGGTTTGGGAAGAGGCGCCCGTAATGGAATTGTTTTTAAAAATGCAAAAAGCTTAGAAACCTTTAAGGATATCAAGCAGGTGGTATTTGATAAAACGGGTACCCTTACCACTGGACATTTTGAAGTTGTTAATTTTAAAATTATGGATTCTCAAAAGTTAGGAGAGACGCCTACTTTATCCGAAGAAAATTTTAAGGCACTTGTTTACTCCTTGGAAAGATATTCCAATCACCCCATTGCAAAATGCATTAGTAATTCTTGGAAATCTACCAACACCACCAATTGGGCAAAGATTGAAGAAGTAAAAGGCATGGGGATTCGGGCAAAGGACAAGGAAGACAATGAATATTGGTCTGGTTCTTTTAAAACCTTAAAAGATCAGCATGCAGAAGATGGACACAATGTATATATTCAAAAAAATGGAGTACTCATTGGTTGGGTGGATGTAACGGACCAAATAAGACCCGAAGCAAAAGAAGTGATTGAAACCTTGCACCAACAAGGGATTCATACCATATTGTTAAGTGGAGATAGAAAAGAAAAATGCGAAGCCGTTGGTAAAGCCTTAGGGATTCAAGAAATTATCAGTGAGCAAAGTCCAGAAGATAAATTGAAAAAGTTAGATGCGCTCACTGCCCTTGCACCTACTGCTATGGTGGGCGATGGCATAAATGATGCACCCGCATTGGCCAAAGCAACCATAGGAATTTCCTTAAGCAATGCATCGCATATTGCGATACAAAGTGCACAAGTGATCCTAATGAATCAAGGTTTGAAAAACCTACCTATGTCATTAGGACTTGGAAGAAGAACCTACGAAACCATCAAAGAAAATTTAGCCTGGGCCTTCTCTTATAATATTATTGCTATCCCTGTTGCAGCTTTGGGATTTTTAGGCACTTGGGGTCCCACCTACGGCGCCTTAATAATGGGTTTAAGCGATGTAGTATTAGCCTTGAATTCTTTAAGATTATTTAAAAAGAAGTTAATCTAGTTTTTGAAGACCGTACAATCCATATTAAAATCTTATTGGGGCTATGACAGTTTCAGGCCACAACAATTGGCCGTGATTGAGGCTGTGCTTGAGAAAAAAGATACCCTAGCCCTCCTCCCAACCGGAGCTGGCAAATCCATTTGTTTTCAAGTACCTACCTTGTTGGAAGAGGGCATTTGTTTGGTCATTAGTCCCCTTATTGCTCTTATGCAAGATCAAGTTAAGGACCTACAATCCAAAAATATTTCAGCCATTGCACTAGGGGGGCATTTAAGTGAGGAGGCGCAAGCAGAAGTCATGGCCGCTGCAAAAAGAGGGAAATATAAATTTATTTATTGTTCTCCTGAAAAATTAGCACAAAAGCAATTTCAAGAAGATTTAGTACAAGTGAAAATTACTTTATTCGCTATAGATGAAGCTCATTGTATTTCTCAATGGGGTTATGATTTCAGACCTCCTTATAGAAAGCTTTCCATCTTAAAAGAATTGTTTCCACAAACCCCTATTTTAGCCATAACCGCTTCTGCTATTGCTGTGGTGCATGAAGATATTCAAAAGCAACTCGCATTTAAAGAAGGAACAATTATCACAGATTCTTTTTTAAGACCCAATCTAAAATACAGCATACAAAAATGTCCTGTAAAAATTCATAGCCTAAGGCAATTATTACAAAATATAGACGGGGCTTGTATTATTTATTGCAATACTCGTAATAACGTTAGTCAATTGGCCCAATTGTTGCAAGACTATGGATATCCGGTGGGCGCTTATCATGCAGGCATGTCTTTGGAAGCTAGAAAACAAGTTCAGGATGATTGGATGCAGGATAAAACCCCAATCGTAGTATGTACCAGTGCTTTTGGAATGGGCATTAACAAAGCCAATGTGCGCTTGGTAGTGCACTTTGATATTCCAGGAAGTATCGAACAATATTACCAAGAAGCAGGAAGAGCAGGAAGAGATGGCAAGGCCTCGAAAGCGATATTATTGTATCAACAAAATGACTGGGAGTATTGGTTACAACTGCAGGAAAAAAAATATCCACCTATTGAAACGATCAAAAAAATATACCAGGATTTAGCGGACTTTGTCCAATTGCCTATTGGCATTGGAGAAAAACAACAATTCATTTTTGAATTTGAAAATTTTTGTACAATCTTTAAATGGGATAAAATCATTGCCCGCAACGCCCTTAATTGGATACAACAAGAAGGACATGTTCGTTTTTCTGAATCCGCATTCACCCCATCCATGGTGCAAGTATTGGGAGATCGTTATACCATTGAAAATTTCCAAAATGCTCAACCGGAGGCAGGTGCAGTTTTGCAAACCCTTTTAAGAACCTATGGAGGCATTTTAGACAGCCCGCACTTTATCAATGAAAGATTATTGGCGGAATTATTACAAAGAGATAACGCATTTGTAATTGAACATTTGCAAATATTAGCAATGCATGGCCTTATTAGTTTTGAACAAAAGCAAAGCCAGCCCGTAGTTCAATTTCTATGGAACCGAAGTTCTGCCTCTTTTATGAAAATAGACTTTGATCATTATCAACTCATGAAAAAAGCATTTATAGAGCGTGTTCAACAATTTATAGGCTATTTACAAGGACAACCTGTCCTATGCAGGAGTATTTATTTGGCAAAATATTTTGGCGAAAAAGCCGCAAAGCCTTGTGGAATATGCGACATTTGTGCAAGTACGAAGGATTAGGTATATTTTAACAAAACATTGGAAATGGTTTTTTTACTACAAAAACTAAAAATCGTTTCTTTACAGTAAGCAATTAATTAAAGCTATGAATATGGAAGATAAAAAAAGATACAAAGTTTTATTATGTGAGGATGATAGCAACCTTGGATTGGTGTTAAAGAATTATTTAGAGTTAGATGAATATGATGTCACTTTAGAACGTGACGGCCGTTTAGGATTGGCTGCATTTCAAAGAGAAAAATTTGATCTATGCTTATTAGATGTGATGATGCCGCATGTGGACGGATTCACTTTAGCTGAAGAAATTAGAGATATAGATCCAGATGTGCCTTTGTTTTTTTTAAGTGCAAAAACATTAAAAGAAGATATTATCCATGGTTACAAACTAGGGGCAGACGATTATATTACTAAGCCATTTGATAGCGAGGTATTAATGCTTAAAATCAAAGCCATTATCAAACGTAACGAGGAAGACCATAAAATAAGCGACAATCTTGAATACGAATTAGGTGCTTATCATTTTAACCCCAAATTGCGTGAGTTAAAACATGGAGAATCTATTCAAATCTTGTCTCCAAAAGAAAATGAATTATTGAAGATGTTAGCAGAACACAAAAATGATTTATTAACCAGAGAGAAGGCATTGAAAAAGATATGGGGTAGCGATACTTACTTTAATGGTCGTAGCATGGACGTTTACATTGCCAAATTAAGAAAATTCCTAAAAGAAGACCCTCAAATAGAAATTGTGAATATTCACGGCAATGGTTTTAGATTGGTTGCAAACTAATCACTCCATTTCTTACATAGATTTACAAAAAAACGCATCTTTTAAGATGCGTTTTTTTGTTGAAATATACAATGCGGTCTTACAATTTTTACTAACGGAATAGTTCTGGATTTTCGGTGTGCCCACAACGGTGCTTACCCAAATGCTCATAAGCTTTATAGGTCACTTCCCGACCCCTAGGTGTTCTTTGTAAGAAACCCTCTTGAATTAAGAAGGGCTCATACACTTCCTCAATGGTACCCGACTCTTCCCCTACTGCGGTAGCAATAGTGGAGATACCTACAGGACCTCCTTTGAATTTTTCAATAATAGCCAGTAAAATACGGTTATCCATTTCGTCTAAGCCATGATCATCCACATTCAATGCTTTTAAAGCATGCTTGGTGATACCTATGTCTACAATGCCATCATTCAGTACCTGAGCAAAGTCACGCACCCTTCTTAGTAATCCATTGGCAATACGAGGAGTTCCCCGACTACGTCTTGAAATTTCACCCGCAGCTTCTGTGTTAATATTTACATTTAAAATACCTGCACTTCGTAAAACGATTTTTTCAATGACTGTAGCTGGATAATATTCTAAACGAGACTTAATACCAAAACGAGACAGCAAAGGGGCGGTTAATAATCCACTGCGAGTAGTGGCACCTACCAAGGTAAAAGGATTCAAATTAATTTGAATGCTTCGGGCATTGGCACCACTATCAATCATAATATCAATCTTATAATCTTCCATGGCCGCATACAAGTACTCTTCCACTACGGTGCTTAAACGATGTATTTCATCAATAAACAATACATCATTGGGCTCCAAGCTGGTTAATAAACCTGCTAAGTCACTTGGCTTTTCAATAACGGGTCCAGAAGTTTCCTTTATTTGTACCCCCATTTCATTGGCAACAATTCTACTTAAAGTAGTTTTTCCCAATCCTGGAGGGCCATGAAATAAAATATGATCCAACGCCTCTCCTCTCAATTTAGCCGCCTTAATAAAAATGCTAATATTCTCTATCAACTGAGGTTGACCTGCGAATGCATCTATCTCGGTGGGACGAATACTATTCTCAAATTCACGATCCTGTGGATTTAAGTTTTGATTCGTAGTATCTAAGTTGGGGTTGGACATGTAGGTTTGAATTATTTAGTTGCTTTATAGGGTTTCTCTAACAAATGCGTATAAATGAATTTATTCTTTAACTCTGTAAAGTGTTTGCCTTTAGGACCACCCCATCCATGTCTACCTCCAGGATATAACATGAATTCAACATCCTTACCATTGTCTTGTAAGGAACTTAACAATTGTATAGAGTTTTGCATGTGCACATTGTCATCCATGGTGCCATGCACCAATTGCAATACCCCTTTAAAATTCTTGATATGCGTCATCACATTACTAGACTTATATCCCTCTGGATTTTCTTTCTGCGTATCCATAAATCTTTCTGTATAATGAGAATCATACAGCTCCCATGCAGTAACACTTCCACCTGCTAATGCATGCGTGA
>JACCDI011769866.1_pt1 | contig 12254 bp, 10 predicted proteins | sample 7442791 | NCBI WGS metagenome assembly JACCDI01 (sample SAMN15323434, study PRJNA562643) | freshwater metagenome | isolation source: river surface water | place: USA:Blue River Watershed | collected 2017-08-15
ACGATGGATACCATCTTGCATAATTAAATGATTCAGGAGCAACGCCGTTGCGAAATGATATCTTTCTTTATAGATCCGTTTTTAAACAGGTATTTTAAAAATAAATATTTAAATACCGATTAATTGAAATGCGGCAGTCTATTATTGATCATGAATCATGCATTTTTGCCAATACCAGCCGGATGGACAGGACATTTCATTACAATTGTAACACAAGATAGAGAACATTTCCTAGGGGATATCAGAAATGGGGATATGCATTTCAATGCAGCAGGAATGATTGCTGGAATTATTTGGCATGAAATCAGTGATTGTCGAAATTTTATTGTTCGTGGTGAATATGTCATTATGCCAAATCACATCCACGGTATTCTTTTAATAAAAGAAAGTAGTACGATTGAGGAAATGAAACGACAGGCAGATCTATCTAATATTATTAGGTCGTATAAAGGGACTGTGAAAAAATTCTGCAATCAATACAATGTCAATTTAAAATGGCAACCAGGATTCCACGACCAAAGAATTAAATCTGAATTGGAATACCAACACAAAATCCATTACATCCGAGAAAATGTAAAAAATTGGGAATCATAAAACCACACCCAATTTCCTGCCGGATAATTAAAATGTAAAATTTATTGCGCCGGCGGCGCTGCACAAACTTTGAATTGAGAAGAACGGCTCCAAACGTAGCCCGGCCTCAGCGGTGCCGGGAAATGCAATAAAAAACATTGCCAAATCACCAACAAAGATTGCCTCTCCACCCCCAAAAAAAAAAGGCACCCTTAGGTGCCTTCCCTACAATATTATCTTTAATTATTTCAATGGTCGGTACCTTATATCCTGTACCTCGTTGATGTAATGGAAACGGATGATGACCTCGTCGGGGATGGCGATGTTGTTCTTGGTGAAATACATTGGCAGTGAGGTTAAATCAAAACAAACCGGTTTGGTAAAAACCGCCTGGCAGGTGAAGCCGTTCGGAATTTCGTTGACCTTAGCATCGAATACCAGAGGGTCGCCGGGATTTTGTGTTGGCAGTTCGCTTAAGGCTAAGCTGAAATTGATGGCATCTTTGGCACTGCATCCTGAGAAATACGCTTCTGTTTGTAGGCTGTGATTAGTGATGCTGGCGGGTTTAACGGCACGCGAATAGATCTCGCTGTTAGAACCTTCCATACTCAAACCATAACAAGCGTTATTGGGTTGTGCAATGGTTTCGGTTAGGCAAATGATCTCTATGCATTTGTAAACGGGAGTGCCGCAACGTCCCTCTTTTTGGGTGCTGTCGTCGCCGAAACAACCACTGAAATTGTCGTCGCATGGCACTTCTTTAAAGCCCAGTAAATATTGCTTGCCAGGCACTACTTTAGACGAGTAATCTTTCCAGTTTTTGGCGTAATAATACACCTGTGAAGGCGCAAAACTGCTGATGAAATTGCTGCCAATAAAATGGGCATAACCATACTGAGATACTTCGGCTGCCTGCACGCTAATGGCATTGTCGCAAGGATTTGGATCAGGGTTGTGGTCTTTACAAGAACTCAAGAAAAGGCTGCCAATAAGCAGCTGGGCGAACAAAAATTTTAAATGTTTCATAAGGGTGGTCTTTTCTTAATAAGACTTCTGAAATTTTGGTTTTGTTGCAAGTCGATATTTTTATTTTAATAAATATTTCATGCCGGCACTAATGCCAAGGTTTTGGTAATTGGTGATCACAAAGCTGGATTCTATCGGAGCGAGCGAACGGGTGTATAGTGCCCGAACAAACAATGATCTTCTTTGTCCCATATCATACGATAAACCCAAACCTGCTGTTGCACTTATATGAAATGGATTCATCACACTTCGGTCGGCTTTCTCACTTTTTACATAAAAGCCAGATGCCTGATGATTAACGCCTTTGTTGCCAAGAAAAATATTGGCATTAAATCCGCCGCCGTAGTTGAAATGCCAACGGTTCAGGCTGAATGTTTCTCGCCAGATTTCGAGCGGTATATTCAGATAATGGAAACTGTTCTTAACCAATCCGCCACTGCCTGCTGCAAAGCTGTCGCTGTTGTTGTAATCGAAATTGGTGAATCTGTTGTTGCTAGAGAGCGAATTTAAATTCACATTGTATACCTGCATGTCGTAACGGATGTTTTTATAGTATAAACCGGTTTTGATGTAGTTGAATTTTCTTTGTATACAGTAGTTCAAACCAATCTGAAATCCGGGTAAACTTTTGTCGGTTTGATTGCGCAATTGCTCGTTCGGATTGTTGAGTGGTGTTGGTCCCGCAAAGCTTGCCACATCTTGTTCTATCACTTTAATGCGCGTATCTGTGTATAAGTACGAAGCTTCAAAACCTATGTAATGTTTGATATGGCGACTCAGGCTTTTTTTGATTTCTGTTTTGTTAATGGTCATCCAGAGCGCAGTGTCAAGTCGCGGTGAATCAATCTCACTCACGATGCGTTCAGCCATCAATATGGTGTCATTTATGTCACTTTCATCACTTACTAAAGGGTCTTGTCTTGAACCGCTATCAGTAGCAAGTTTGTCTAAGAATTCAGGTAAATCAAGTAGCGGTTTTGTTGGTAAACCTGGATGTTGAATTGGGTAGGTAAGAGACGTTTTTTTTGTAGGTGTATTACTTAGTTGAATGGATGATGGTTTTGATGATGCAATTGAATTTGATGGTGGTGTTGTGAAAGCGTTTTCAGTTTGATCTACAGAAGAAGTTGTTTCTTTAGTCACATGGGTATTGGGATTTGCCGTCACAATATTATCGGTAGAGGCATTAGCATTCTTAAAGACATTTGTATCTGGTTGTTCACTTGTTCGATTCGTGTAAATACCAAGTGCCATCAAAGCACTGATGCAAGCCGCGCTAAGCCATAACCAGATTGCGCGTTTCTTGTGTTTTTCGGCAGGCAAAGCATTGGCAATAGCGTCCCAATTGGCGGGAGCGACGCTTGGAGAAAATTTCTCGGCGTGGTTTTTTAAGCTATCTTCAAAGGACTTTAGTGGCATAATGGATGTGGTGTTTTTCTTTAAGTGAAGCGGCCAGTTTTTGTTTGGCGCGCATGTATTGTGAGCGAACGCTGACTTCTTTGATGTTGAGCATTTCGGCGATTTCGGTATATGAGTAGCCTTCTATGGCGTAGAGGTTGAGTATGGTTCTGAAGCCAGTAGGCAGAAGGGCTATTTCGTTCATGATGAATTCGGTTTCGTATTGCTCATCGAGCTCTGATGGTACTTCGGGTTCTTTCATGGTTTCAGTATCGACAAAGGCCATACTGTGGTGTTTTTTCAGGAAGTCGATGGAGGTTCTGACCGTAATTTTTTTGAGCCAGCCTTCCAGCGAACCTTCAAAGCGGTAGCGGTGCAGGTATTTGAAAATTCGTATAAACGCCTCTTGCAGCAGGTCGTTGGCTGTATCGTAATCACCAGCAAAGCGGTAGCAGATACCCAGAATTTTCACTGAGTACAATTGATAGAATTCGAACTGTGCTTTCCTATCGTTGTCTTGACAAGCCTTAATTAAATTCTTCTCTTTCTCTGTATACTTTTTAAGCTCATTCATCACCAGGATGGCGCCATCCGTTCCGCTAATGTACTCTATAGACTCTTAAAATTTTAATTTTGTTGCAGAGGGGGTGTTTTTTTTTGAAATGATTGCACGCTAATTATACGATTTGGCGCTTTGTCACGTAGGGCTGGGATTACCAGGATTTGTTATGGGATTAGTTTCACTGAGCTCGGCAAAGCCTCGGTTAATTGGATTTGGGGCTGGGATTACTGGGGTTTCTTACACCGGCGGTGTTGCAGAATCTGTGAATAGAGAAGAATGGTTTTAAAAATGTAGCCCGGCCCTGTACCAGTGCTCCTGCGTCGCACGGAAACAGGACAAAGCCTCAGCGGTGCCGGGAATGGGAATAGGCCTCGGTTAATTGGATTTGGGTCTGGGATTACCAGGGTTAAAATTATAGCCGTCGGACCTGCGGTCCACAGCCTGCCCCGTTAAGAGCTTTGCTCTACGGGGGTAAAAGGACCTGCGGGGGTAAAAGGTCACCTTTAATTCTGTACAAAGCCCCCAGATGGTGTCCCAAACTTATAAGTTTTTTCAATAACTTGAATTTTTTGTGGGGATTGTTCGCTCTTAGATTTTTTATCTTATCGCATTTTATATCTTTGTGCGAATTAGGTATGATGGCTCTCCGAATCAGCATACCAGATTACAATTAAAACACCATGAAATCAATGAAGTTATTACAAATAGTATTACTGGTTTTCGGTTCAACCTTCACTGCTATTAATGGCCTTGCTCAAACCGCTATGATGGGTATGACAGCCTCTGGTGGGGATGAGTTTGGCGTTATCTATCAAACATCGCCCAATGGTACTAACCAATCTGTTGTGCATACTTTCGAAGGTATCTCCGGGGCCTTTCCATACTATACCCATCTCTGCCAGGCCAATAATGGCAAATTATACGGTATGGCCAGTCAGGGTGGACAAAAACAACTCGGTGTGCTCTTTGAATACGATCTTAATTCAGGCGCATATGTCAGGAAACTGGAGTTTAATGGCGCCACTAATGGAAGCAATCCACGTGGAAGTTTGATAGCGGCCAGTAATGGTAAATTGTATGGCATGACCAATCAAGGGGGTGCTAATAATTTCGGGGTTATTTTCGAGTATACACCGGGTAGTGATTCTGTAGTGGTTAAATGGCATTTCGATGGCAGCAATGGACGCAATCCGTTCGGTAATTTGTTGCAGGCTAGCAACGGAAAACTATATGGCATGACCTATCAGGGCGGTAACTCTAATGACGGTGTTTTATTCGAATACAATCTTGCTAACGATTCGTTTTATAAACGCCTCGATTTTGATGGCACCAATTACGGTCGGAATCCATTCGGTAGTTTGATGCAAGCTTCTAATGGTTTACTCTATGCCCTCACTTATCAAGGTGGTAGCAACAATCTGGGTATCTTGTTTAGCTACGATATCAGTACCCAGACTTTTACCAATCTGCACGATTTTACCGGTAATAACACAGGAAGTAATCCCTACAGCACTCTGGTGCAAGCCAATGATGGGCATTTGTATGCCATGACTTACCTCGGTGGCTCCAATAACCTCGGCACCTTGTTTCAATATAATATTTCCGGGAATGTCTTAACAAAACAATTGGATTTTAATGGCAGTAGCAATGGCCGAAATCCCTTTGGAAATCTCATTCTCGGCACCAATGGCTATCTGTATGGCGAAGTGCCTTATGGTGGCAATGCCAATGCAGGTTTGATTTTCGAATACCAAACCGGATCCAACACCTTTACTAAATTGTTGGATTTGCCGGGAGGTGCTAATGGTAGACAGCCTTTCGGAAGTCTTTTTCAAGCCAGTAATCAATTGATGTACGGACTGACCTACCAAGGTGGTATCAATAATTCAGGGGTCTTGTTTGAATACAATGTCGCGACCAATGTATATGCCAAGAAAGTTGATTTTGCCAGTGCTGTCAATGGCAGCAATCCCTACGGGAATTTGATGCTGACCAGTGATCTTAAGATGTATGGCATGACTTATCAGGGCGGTACTAATAATGCCGGTGTGCTGTTTATGTACGATCCCATCCAAAATCAATATGCCAAAAAGGTCGATTTTACATCTGTTAATCTTGGCAAAAACACTTATGGTAGTTTGGTGCAGGCGACTAATGCCAAGCTGTATGGTATGTTGTATCAGGGCGGTTTGTATGATTATGGAACCATTATCGAGTATGATCCAGTAACGGATACTTGCCGTAAGTTACACGACTTTGATGGAAGCAATTCAGGACGCAATCCATACGGCGATTTACTGCTTGCAAGCAACGGTAAATTGTATGGCATGACGCCCTATGGCGGTAACGACGATTATGGTGTGCTTTTCGAATGGGACATTGCGACAAAGTCTTTTCAAAAGTTGCACGACTTCAATGGCAGTGATGGTGCGAGTCCTTTTGGTAGCCTGATTCAACACGAAAACGGCCGATTGTATGGTTTAACTTATAACGGCGGATCAGCAGATGCCGGTACCTTGTTTGAATATGATATAGCCGGTAACACCTACAACACATTGTTGTCTTTTACCGGTGTGTCAACAGGTTTGAATCCACTGGGAACCTTGCTGGAACTCAATGACAGCAATCTCTATGGCATGACACAATATGGAGGTGATAACAATGCTGGTGTTATTTTTCGCTACCATCCATCCACGCAGACCTTCGATAAACTACAAGATTTTTCGGGAGCAGATGGCAAACATCCTACCGGACAGTTAGTGCGTTCTGCTGCTGGTAAATTGTATGGAAAAACCCAATATGGGGGCGCCAATAATCAAGGATTGATATTTGAACTGGATATAGATCGCGATACATTAGTCAGCAAAGTTGACTTTATTGGCACTAACGGAAGTATGCCTTATGGCAGCTTATTACCCTATTGTTTGCCGCAGTACGACACTGTGAAACTGGCGGTTTGCGATAGTTTCGTCTCGCCTTCTATGAAATACATTTGGAAGGCGTCCGGTATTTACAGCGATACCTTATCTGCTATTTCTGGTTGTGATAGTATCATAAACATTCAGTTAACTATTTTGCAGAAAAGCTATGCTTCAATTAAAATTGCGGTATGTGATAGTTTTGTAGCGCCTGATGCTAAAGTGTATTATACAGGTGGTACCAAAACAGCTATACTGAGTAATTATCAGGGCTGTGACAGTGTGTTGTCGATTGAGTTGAATATACTTCGTACAGATACCGCATTTACGGTAGAGGTTTGTGATAGTTTCAAAGCGCCTGATGGGGCTGTTTACAGAAGTTCTGGAAATGTTTTGGCCACGATTAGAAATACGGCAGGTTGCGATAGTGTGATGCACATTCAGGTGATCAAACTCAATACAGAAAGTACAATCACAGCAACAGCTTGCAGGCAATATACGGCGCCTGATGGCAGGGTTTACACCCGTTCAGGTACCTATTTGTCTAAAATTCCCAATACCAGATTGTGCGATAGTAGCATCACCATCAATTTAAACATACTTGAAGTAGAGGTAGGGGTAGATTTAGAAGATAGTGTATTGACAGCTGAAGCTGATGGCGCTGCTTATCAGTGGTTGTATTGTGATTCGGCCTTCAAGTTGATACCAGGTGCAACATCAAGGACATACACCGCACGAAGAAATGGTCGTTATAGTGTGGCCGTGACGCAGAATAATTGTACCGACACATCCAATTGTATCAATGTGAATACGCTTAATATGCCAGCCCAAAGACTGCCGGAAATTTCGATTTATCCAAATCCGAGTGAAGGCAAGTTGACGATCGATTTACAACAAATGTATTCAGACCTTCAAATCAGCATCAGAGATGTTGCAGGTCGAGAGGTTTATAGTCAGAGATCAGGAGCGCAATCAACTTTAACGATAGAGCCTGTGCTAACATCAGGCATCTACACCTTGCACATACAAACAGAAAAAGGCGTATTGGTGCAGAATTTTGTGCGGTTATAAGTAAAGACGATCAACCAGGAATTTAGCGATATCGGTTTCGCTAACGCCAATAGAAGAATTCACTGTATGTTGGGAATTGTCTTTCGCAACGGTTAATTGCCAGTTATAGTCGCTGATGCCAGAATTTTTTGCTGTGGCAATTAGTTCGCCGTTTGGAAGAGTAATGGTATAATAGGTAATAACAGCGCCATTTTCGGCTTTGTTTTCTTTCTTAATCATGCCGATTTGCACACCTGATTGCTGAATGTTTTCACCGAATACCTGTACCATGCCGTTTCTATTTCTATTAACCAGTTCTTTTTTCTGAGTTGTTTGGGCCGTTGTATTGCTTCCGCCTTTTAATAAAACGAGTTTATTCATGCCAGCAATGTTCAGTCCACCTTGATTAAACAAATCGTATTCGACAATGGTATTTTCAAGATCCAGAGTACCCTTTTGGAATCTGATTTTTTGACCTTGATTAACAAATAACATATTCCAAAAATAGACAGCCGCGCTGCCAGTGCCAACCGTTTCGGATTCTAAATAAATTTCTTCGAATTCAGGGTTATTAATAGCACGTAAACTATAGGCAGAGTAGCTACCCAAAAATTTCTTCGAGCCTTTCATGATACAATAAGGTTTGCCTGAAGCAAAGAGGGTATCCAGACTTACTATATTTTTTGATTTTTCCTTACTTTTCAGTACTTTTTCTTTGTGTTTTTCCAAGTCTTTAGCGCTTGGTTCCTGAGCAGAAGCCTGGTTGATTAAAAATGCAGAAAGGATCAAAATACAATATTTCATACAACAAATGTAGAGATTACAATTTATAAAAGCGAATTTGAGCAATAGGGCAGGGGCCGGCTGTTATGAATGCAATTTTTTTTGTTGCCTCATCTTGGTCACTACTATCTTCCTAAAACACGCGGTTCGGAGACCTATGTTAGGAACCGTTCTTCCGGTTTCAAATATTGTTGATTTTTTTTCTTGTTGCCGGCATTTACCAGCGGTGCCGGGAAATGAATGGATTCATCATAGGGCTAGTTTCGCGCGCATTTGATCAATGAGCATTTTATAGGCATTGGGGTTCCAATGTGTATCGCCATCCCAATAACAATTTGTTCGTATTGGCGACTGCATCATGGTTTCATACATGTTGATGTAATTGAGCTGTAATGCATCCATCTGCTTGTGTATTTTAGGGAGATTTGAAGCAGGATAAAATTCAGGGTAAATAGATTCTTTGTCTGGCGCTATGATGAAAACTACCTGAGTGTTTTTTTGTTTGAAATAATCACTCACCAGCTTCATGTTTTTAAATGTTTTATCCAGTAATGTTTTATCATCAAACGTTTCAATTTTGTTGGTGTAAAAATAGATCTCACGTTTGCCATCTAATACATGTATTGTCCCGCGTTTCTCATCTATCGTTTTTTTCTTCGGCTTTAAATTGTCCATACTGGCGCCGGTAATATTGTTGCCAAAAACAAAGTCTAATCCACAATAGTAGTATGGCTTTGTTTTAAATTCGTTGGTTTCAATCTGCTCAAATAGATCCGACCAGGCCGAGAAATTTCTTTCTACAACTTCCATGAAAATAATTTTCGGCAGTGTGGTAAAGTAGCCATGGTCCTTAAGCTCATTAAAGACTTTAAATCCGCTGCAACCAACGCTGGAGAGATTCATAGATGACTCAAAATTATAAGAGAGACCATCCGTGTAGGATAGAAAAGGGTCATCAAAAAAGCTATCGCCAATAAATAAGATGTTGGGACTTTTGATGTCTTTAGCATTTTGGAATCCCCATTTGTCTTTGAATCTTGTTAATGTATAACTTAAGACATCTTTACTCATGTCAAATTTCTTGGCATCGATTGTCATCAAGCCAATAGCAGGATCCATTTGATTCAAGTTCATATACTGATCCATCCAGTTCTGACGGAATGGAATTGTCTCGTCGCCGTTATGATTTCTGAGAATGCCAAATGTCAAATTGATAGCAATTGTTGGCGCTAATATTAATACAACTTTTAATATAAATTTTTTCATCAGAACTGAAAGTATATAAAGTCAATTTTTTGTCCGGAGCATAAGTTTAATTTCCAAAACGTGATAAACACCAAGAGAATGTATAAGAGGTAATTCATCTTTCTGTTTTTAAAAGCCTTTAATTTTCGCTCATCTCTTCTTAGATACCAATCGCATACTATTAAGGGAATGATGCAAAGAAAAGCTGTTTTACCGCCTGGAAGCATCCATAGTTGTTGAGGATATTCTATTAAACTACGACCTATTTGGTTGATATAGGAAACAGCTATTGGCATGCTTTCGGCCCTGAAAAAGATCCAGGCAAACGAGACAAAAGCAAAGGTTGTGGCCATTTGCCAAAGCTCTTTCGGGTTGGGAAAGAGGCGATCTTGAGCCACCACATCCGTAAGGTGTTTGCGGTTGCGATTGAGGAGCAGAAGGGGCAGGAAGCCACAGGCGTGAAGGAATCCCCATACGATGAAATTCCAACTGGCGCCATGCCAAAAACCGCTAACCAGAAAAATGATAAATGTATTTCTTACCGCCTTAAGTTTGCCATTTTTCGAGCCACCTAAAGGGATATAGAGATAATCTCTGAACCATGAGGAAAGTGATATGTGCCAACGTCTCCAAAACTCTGCAATGTCTCTCGAGAAATAAGGGAATTTAAAATTGCTCAGCAATTCGAATCCAAATAGTTTGGCAGTACCTAAGGCGATATCAGAGTAGCCCGAAAAATCGCCATAAATTTGGAAACTAAAAGCAATGGCGCCTACTATTAAAGTTGTGGCATTATGGGTGTCGTAGTTTTGGAAAATTTCATCCACTATTTCTGCCAGCGAATCTGCAATCACCACCTTTTTAAATAAGCCCCAAAGTATCAGGCGGCAGCCTTCAACGGCCTGGGTGTAATTAAAGGATCTTGATTTTTGGACCTGGGGTAGTAGGTGGTTGGCGCGTTCAATGGGACCGGCCACCAGCAGCGGAAAGAAGCTCACAAAAACGGCGTAATCGATAAAGTTTTTAACTGGTTTTTGTTGTCCCCTATAAATGTCAAACACATAAGACATGCCATGGAAGGTATAGAAGGAGATGCCAATTGGGAGCGCGAGTTCTAATAAAATCGGATTGGTATGGAGTCCAAGTAGTTCCAGTCCACTCTGAAACTGAAGCGCAAAGAAATTATAATATTTAAAGACCGCCAGAATGCCAAGGTTGTTGATGATGCTCAGCCAAAGAAACAGTTTAGCTTTTTTGCGATTGGGTGAAGCCACCCAAAAACCATAGGCATAATCAAGGGCTGTGCTGAGCATCAAAAGGCCCATGAATTTCCAGCTCCACCAACCATAAAAAAAGTAACTGGCTATTAACACCAATCCGTTTTGCCAGTTCAGTTTTTTGTTAAAAACGAACCAGTATAGCACGAAGACTATTGGTAGAAATATGAGAAATTCAAAGCTGTTAAATAGCACTTAAAATAGTTTTTTAAAAGCACACAGTCTGTTTTTTGAGACGGGCTGCATGCAAATGTACAGTTTTATTGTTAATAGTATTAATATCCCTTAGGTGATCTAATACGTTCACTGAAAAATCTTGTCATAGGCATTAGAGCAATAAAGGCAAACGCTTGTGCATGGCGCAAATATTTTTTATGGGCTGTTCTCGCAGTATCTGGCGACACATGTATATTCTAGAAAAATAACGGGATGATTAAAGGGTCCTTCGATGCTGCATTTGATGTCGTTTGGTCATATTGTTCCCGGCGCTGCCGGTAAAAACCGGCTTTGCCCCGTATTGTGCGACGCAGGAGCTCAAATACGGGAGCTACGTTTGGAACCGTTCTTCCAGTTTCAAATATTGTTAATTTATTTATTTCCCGGCACCGCTGAGGCCGGGCTACGTTTGGAACCGTTCTTGTCAATTCAAAGTTTGTGCAGCGCCGCCGGCGCGATAAATTATCCATTATAATTATCCGGCAGGAGATTCTGGGTAATTTTATATTTCCCAATTTTTTACATTTTCTCTGATGTAATGGATTTTATTTTGGTATTCCAATTCAGATTTAATTCGTTGGTCATGGAATCCTGGTTGCCATTTTAGATCGGCATTGTATTGATTACAGAATTTTTTCACAGTTCCTTTATACGACCTAATGATATTGGATAGATCTGCCTGTCGTTTCATTTCCTCAATCGTACTGTTTTCTTTTATTAAAAGAATACCGTGGATGTGATTTGGCATAATGACATATTCACCACGAACAAGAAAATTACGACAATCGCTGATTTCATGCCATGTAATCCCAGCAATGATTCCAGCAGTATTGAAATGCATGTCCCCATTTCTGATATCCCCTAGGAAATGTTCTCTATCTTGTGTTACAATTGTAATGAAATGTCCTGTCCATCCGGCGGGTATTGGCAAAATTGTATGATTCATGTTCGATAATAGTTTGCCGTATTTCAATTAATCGGTATTTAAATATTTATTTTAAAAGTACCTGTTTAAAAACGGATCTATAAAAGATATCATTTTGCAACGGCGTTGCTCCTGAATCATTGAAATGTGCAGGATGGTATCCATCGTAGGCACCGTACCAGAGCTTCTTCGTCGCCCGAATACGGGACACAGCCGGCTAATATCAGCGGTGCCGGCAATGAGGGTGAGAGCAAGGATGAAGACGAGGGCGATTGTCAGTG
>JACCDI010023441.1_pt1 | contig 12253 bp, 12 predicted proteins | sample 7442791 | NCBI WGS metagenome assembly JACCDI01 (sample SAMN15323434, study PRJNA562643) | freshwater metagenome | isolation source: river surface water | place: USA:Blue River Watershed | collected 2017-08-15
GCCTTCTTACGACGACGACGCTTTGGAGCAGCCTTCTTAGCTGCAGCCTTCTTACGACGACGACGCTTTGGAGCAGCCTTCTTAGCTGCTGCTTTCTTACGACGACGACGCTTTGGAGCAGCCTTAGCTGCTGCCTTCTTACGGCGACGACGCTTTGGAGCTGCCTTAGCAGCTGCCTTCTTACGACGTTTTGCCACTTGTGTTCCTTTCAGAATGGTCCGGATCCGTCACCCAAACCGCTTCAAGGCAAATCGTGACAGTTATTGCGCAAACTTTCCACTATTTGCGAACAATTTAGAGGCCTGCGTGTCGCAATTTACATTTTAAAAAAGTTATGTTTTGTATGAAAAAAATAGGTTAAAACCCCCTCTTTTTATGCGTAAAAAGTGGTTTTTTACAAAAATTGCGAATTTATCTAATTAAGTTACTGATTGGTAGTTTTCGGTAGCTAGAAAAAATATTTTAAATATTTTCCCGTTTTTTGCGAATTTCTGCCTCTTTTACCGCGAATTCGTTGGTGCGTACATCATAGGTTCTAAATTTGGGCATTAGGGATGCAATCACTGCTACAAATCCAATACACATTAAACCTCCACCCACGACTGATGTTCGAAGTGAAGTCATTGCTGCCATGCCACCAGCTCTTGCTTGGCCGCCCAATGGACCCAATAGGTAAGAAAGCATCTCAATTCCTGCCAAACGACCTCTTAATTCATCCGGGATAGATTGATTCCAAATAAAACCTCGGAATAAAGCACTGATCTGATCCAGCGCCCCTGCCAAAACAAGCGATGCGATGACAAGTGCTAACGAGTTTGTTGTTCCTGCCAGTGTAATTGCGATGCCCCAACCCAGTGCACCGAATACGACTGCTCTTCCATGATGCGGATAGTTGCGCATCCATCCGCTAAATAAAGTTACAACCACCGCACCAATAGTTATTGATGAATAAAAGAGCCCCAGCGCCCAAGGCGCGCCAATCTCATCTGCCCAAAACGGGAAGAGTGCCATGGGCATGGCAAGAAACATTGCGGCTAAATCAACTAAGTAGGTGCCTAATAAATCTTTACGGCTATATGCGTATTGGACTCCTTCCATCAAACTCTTTAGGGAAGGAGCAGTCTGTTTTACAAGTGGTGGAACGCTCTTAATTCTCGAAAGGAGTGTGAGTGAAATAATGAACGTTAGGCAATCGACTAAGTAACCAGCACTGGCACCGTAAGCAGCTACTAATAAGCCGCCGACAGAGGGACCAACAATTCCGCCAAACTGCCAACGCAAACTCATCAACGCACTAGCACTTGGTAAGTCCGAGTGGCTAACTAGGCGAGGCAAAATTGCTTCTTGACTTGGTCTTTTCAGTCCACTGAGCGCTGCGAAGACCGCTGCGATGACAAATAAGAGAATGACGCTGGGATTTTCTCGACGGGCATTTAAAAACAAAATCAATGTCGCCAAAAGTGTGCCGAATTCAGTCAACCAAATCATCTTCTTGCGGTCTACATGGTCGGCAAGCACGCCTCCATAGAGACCAAAGATTGTTAATGGCACAATTTCGACTACGCCGATTAGTCCTACCGCCCAGAATGAATTGGTTAATTCCTTGATTTGAAATGGCAAAGCAACAAAGGTGATCATCGATCCGAAATAGGAGAAGAGCCCTGCCGTAAAAATAAGTCGAAAATCTCGATATTTGCGGAGCGGAGTTAAATCAAGTGCGACTCCAGACATAGTCCGGAGTTTAATTCAGTTTCTTAGTGGAAAGTCTCTGATTCATTTGGAAAGGAGCCACTTTCGATATCAGCAATCCATTCCTGAACGGCAGTTTTCATCTCGTCGCGAAGGTTTCGATACTTACGAGCAAATCTTGGGGCCTTTGGAGTTAGTCCCATTAAATCAGTCCAGACCAAGACTTGTGCATCGCAATCTTTGCCTGCACCAATTCCGATTGTAGGAATCGAAATCGCCTCTGAAATCTGCTGGGCTAGTTCTGCTGGAATCAATTCCAGAACGATGGCAAAACAGCCAGCTGCTTCTAGCGCCTTTGCATCTTCAATAATCTTCTGACCATCATTTCTGCCTTGTACTTTGAAACCGCCGAGCGCATTTACCGATTGCGGCGTTAAACCAATATGGCCCATAACTGGAATTCCGAATTTGACCAGAGCATTAACTTGCTCGGCAACTCTGACTCCGCCCTCTAGTTTTACTGCCTGAACTTTCGCTTCCTTCATAAAGCGGATTGCAGTTTCTAGAGCTTGCTCCTTACTTAGTTCATAAGAGCCAAAAGGCAGATCTGCAACAACAAGGGCAGATTTCGAGCCACGTACAACTGCTCTTGCTAAAGGAATCAACTCATCGACAGTAACTGGAACCGTATTCTCTTCGCCAAGAAAATTATTTCCGGCGCTATCTCCGACCAGTAAAACGGGAATGCCTGCTTCATCAAAAATGGCAGATGTGACGCTGTCATATGAAGTGATAACTGCCCAGCGCTTGCCTTCCTTCTTCCAGGCAGCCAAATCCGAAATGCTAAATCTTTTCATTTTTCCTTCCTCGAAGCCGTTAGGTCCCCGGGATGTGCAATTTAATTCTATAGGTACTCTTGAACCGTGCCTATTTCAGATTTGGTAACGCTGCGGGTAGCAGCAGCGCAGATCAACCCGTTGGTGGGGGATATTTCAGGGAACTCCAAATTGATATTGGCGAGCGCAGCCGCGGCAAGTAAAGCAGGGGTTCAAGTACTCGTTTTTCCAGAAATGATTGTTACGGGATATCCAGTAGAAGATTTAGCTCTGCGCCGATCCTTTAGTGAAGCGGCAAAAAATGCAGTTGAAGAAATTGCTGTGGAGTTAACCAAAGTTGGCGCTGCGGATATGTTGGTTGCAGTTGGATATCTTGATCATAAAGTTAAACCATTAAATGCATTGGCGTTAATCCACCAAGGCAAAGTTGTGGCTAGATACTTTAAACGCCACTTACCAAACTATGGCGTTTTCGATGAATTTCGAAATTTTGAGTCTGGCGATGGAACTATGGTTGTTCGATTTAATGGAGTCGATATCGCTGTTGCAATCTGTGAAGATATTTGGCGCAAAGAAGGCCCGATGGCCGAGCTTGCCCTGAGAAAACCTAATTTGCTGCTGGTACCCAACGGCAGTCCTTATGAACGGGCTAAAGATGACACTCGCCTGGAATTGCTAAAAGAGAGAGCCAATCAAGTAGGGACATCAATCATTTACGCAAATATGGTTGGTGGCCAAGATGATTTAGTTTTTGACGGAGACTCAATAATTCTCTCAGCTGCTGGCAAGGTAATCGCACGTGCGCCGCAATTTAAAGAAGATCTATTGATTACTGATTTAGAGACAGAAGTAGGAACTGGAAAACCAGACCTAATAATTTCCGAGAATGCAAAGGTTCCAAGTGGGGAATTGCCAAAGTTATCTACCTTCGATTTAAGCGACGAAGCCGAAATATGGGAAGCTCTCACACTTGGTCTTGCGGATTACGTTAAGAAAAATAATTTGAAGTCAGTAGTTATCGGGCTATCTGGCGGAATTGATTCAGCGCTAGTTGCAACCTTGGCAGTAGATGCACTTGGCAAAGAAGCAGTTTTTGGTGTTTCAATGCCGAGTAAGTATTCCTCTGATCATTCAAAGAGTGATGCAGCTGAGTTGGCGAAAAATTTAGGTATTGCCTTTCGAACTATTGAGATAGAACCAGCGGTCAGCGCCTATCTACATATGACAAAGTTAGAAGGAGTCGCAGAAGAGAATGTCCAGGCTCGAGTTCGCGGAACTTTGTTGATGGGAATTTCAAATCAAGAAGGGCATTTAGTTTTGGCTACAGGAAACAAATCAGAACTGGCCGTCGGATACTCAACTTTGTATGGAGATGCAGTAGGCGGATTTGCACCGATTAAGGATCTTTTCAAAACAGATGTTTGGCGATTAGCCAGATGGCGAAACACTAAGTTCGGAAAAGACTCGCCGATTCCAGAAAGTTCGATTACTAAGGAGCCGAGCGCAGAACTGCGACCGGGTCAAACTGATCGCGACTCACTTCCTGACTATTTAGTTTTGGATCAAATTTTGAGTCTCTATATTGATCAAGGTGGAGATGCCTCAGCAATCATCAAGAGCGGATTTGATAAATCTTTGGTTGAAAAGGTGATCAAGATGGTAGACGGAGCTGAATACAAACGACGTCAATATCCACCTGGAACGAAGGTAAGTAAGGTCGCTTTTGGAAAAGACAGACGCCTGCCAATGACTTCACGTTGGCGTGAAGGTAGTTAATGCAAATCATTTGCGATTAGCGCAAATATAAAACCTAAGTAAAATTCTCGCTATGTCAAAGAACGTTAACTGGCTCTTCACTCGCCGACGCGTTATTGACTTCGGTCGCGCCAATTCTTGTGGCTGCTGTTAAATCTCTATTTTTCGCTAGAAGTAAATCATCTAAAACAAATTTAAAAAACGAATTATTGAGAATGGAGAGATTGTGAAGATTTATAACAATATAACCGAGATTTTTGGTAACACCCCTCTGGTAAAACTAAATCGGATTACCGATGGATCTAGTGCGACGGTCCTAGCAAAACTGGAGTTTTACAATCCAACTAGCACGGTCAAAGACCGAATCGGAATCGCCATGGTCGATGCAGCAGAAAAAAGCGGACAATTAAAACCTGGCGGAACGATTGTTGAGGCAACATCAGGTAACACTGGAATTGCACTTGCTATGGTCGGTGCTGCGCGTGGTTACAAAACAATTCTGACAATGCCAGATTCGATGTCAAAAGAACGCCGAGCTCTACTTCGTGCTTTTGGTGCAGAACTCGTACTTACACCTGCAGCTGAAGGCATGAAAGGCGCCGTTGCAAAGGCAGAAGAACTAGGAGCAAATGGAGCAGTATTAGTTCGCCAATTTGAAAATGAAGCGAACCCAGAAATTCACCGGAAAACTACTGCAGAAGAAATCTGGCGCGACACCGATGGGAAAGTCGATGCGGTAGTCGCAGGAATTGGAACTGGCGGAACCATTACTGGGATCGGACAAGTATTAAAGTCACGTAAGCCAGAGATAAAGATATTTGCGGTCGAGCCCGCCGCATCTCCAATTCTTAATGGTGGCAAGCCTGGCGGACATCCAATTCAAGGAATTGGACCAAATTTCGTTCCACCCATTCTTGATAGAAACGTTTACGACGAAGTAATAGATGTTGAAGCCGATAACGCAGTTTCATATGCGCGAAGAGCAGCTGCTGAGGAAGGAATTCTGGCTGGAATCTCATCTGGAGCTGCGCTTTGGGCAGCCGCGCAGGTTGCGAATCGACCGGAGATGGCAGGAAAAACAATTGTTGTCATCATTCCATCCTTCGGTGAGCGATATCTTTCAACAATTCTTTACAAAGATTTGATGGATGCTTAAATGATTAGAACTTTGAAGTTAGTTAAAGAAGATTTAGATAACGCGCTAAAGCGAGATCCGTCTGCGCGTAATCGCCTGGAGATTGCGCTAACTTTCCCTGGAATACATGCGCTCTGGGGGCATCGCATCGCAAATTTTCTCTGGCACAGTCGACTTAAATTAATGGCACGGATCTATGCCAATTGGGTAAGAGCAGCAACCGGAATCGAAATTCATCCAGCAGCGCGTATCGGTAGAAGATTCTTTATTGATCACGGCATGGGTGTAGTTATTGGCGAAACTGCAATCGTCGGAGATGATGTAATGATCTACCACGATGTGACGTTAGGCGGGCGAACCTACACAAAAGCAAAGCGCCACCCGACTATCGGAAATGGCGTTGTGATCGGCGCCGGGGCTCGAATAATCGGAGATATCACGGTAGGAGCTGGCGCTCGTATTAGCGCCAATAGCGTTGTTACTCGCGATGTTCCTGCAAAAACCAATCAAGATGAGAGTGAAAACTTCGTTATTTGAGTTTATTTAACATGGCTGTAACGAAGTTAAGGCAATATGCCGGCCATGGAAGATGGATTAGTAAAGCAGCAAGAATTTGTTCTTCGCACTCTAGAGGAGCGCGGAATTCGTTTCATCCATCTCTGGTTTACTGATGTTTTAGGCTATTTGAAATCAGTTGCAATCGCGCCACCAGAATTAGAAACTGCATTCTCTGAAGGAATAGGTTTTGATGGTTCGGCGATTGAGGGTTTCGCTCGATTTACCGAATCAGATATGTTGGCTAAGCCTGATCCATCTACTTTTTCAATAATGCCATGGCGCTCGGAGCGACCAGAATCTGCACGTATATTTGCCGACATTGTTTTACCAGATGGAAGAGCCGCAACCGCAGATCCAAGAAATGTTTTGAAGCGCACTTTAGCTAAAGCCGCTTCAATGGGATTTACTTGCTATACCCATCCAGAGATTGAATTCTTTTTGTTTAACGAGAGCCCCAAGCCCGGAAAAGTTCCAACTCCAATCGACTCTGGCGGATATTTTGATCAAACTCCCACTTCGCTCGGACATGATTTTCGTAGACAAGCAATTACATTATTAGAAGCAACGGGCGTATCTGTCGAATTTAGTCACCACGAAGGCGCTCCAGGACAGCAAGAGATTGATCTTCGCTATGCAGATGCTTTAAGCACTGCTGACAACATAATGACTTTTCGTCACATAATTAAAGAAGTGGCGCTTGATCAGGGAATTTATGCCTCGTTCATGCCAAAGCCGCTCTCGGGTCATCCTGGTTCTGGAATGCATACTCACTTCTCGTTATTCAAAGGTGAAGAAAACGCTTTCCATCAAGCAGGAAGAGAAGATCAACTTTCAGATACGGCGCGTTCATTTATCGCAGGAATTATCAAACATGCTCCCGAGTTCATCGCTGTTACAAATCAATGGGTTAATTCCTACAAGCGACTGCATGGTGGTGGCGAGGCGCCGGCAAAAATAAATTGGGGTAAAGAAAATCGGGACGCCATGATCAGAATTCCGATGTACAAACCGAAGAAAGAAAATTCCACTCGAATTGAGTTTCGAGCTCCTGATTCTGCTTGCAATCCTTACCTTGCATTTGCCGTGACATTAGCAGCAGGTTTAACTGGAATTGAGAAAAACTATAAATTAGAAAACGATTTAGGTGCTGCCGCAATGCTTCCGGCCAATTTAAGTGAAGCTCTGGTTGGCATGGATCGAAGTGAATTAGTAAGGGAAACTCTGGGTGAAGATGTCTTTGAGTATTTCTTGCGAAACAAGCGGGCCGAGTGGGATGAATATCGAAAGCAGATTACCGCCTTCGAACTAGACCGTTATTTGCCAGTTTTATAAAGCCCCGATAACCTTTTGCCATGTTCCGCAGCGAAATCGATTCTCTAGCTCTCGCATCGTTACTTGGTGCGCTCCTTCTTCGCTGCCGCGGCGAGGCCAATTAGTCCGGTCTCCTCGCTGCGGGGTTAGTCGGAACCGGCCACAACCAGAGCGAAGGAGAAAAATAAAGTGAGTTTCCCGAAACAAATTAATTCTGCGATGCCTAAGCATCGTTATTCAGCTTTTATTCCAACTGAATTAAAAGATAGAACCTGGCCGGATAAGAAAATGACCAAAGCGCCACAGTGGTGCTCTGTGGATCTGCGAGATGGCAATCAGGCGCTAATTGATCCCATGGATGTTCCGAGAAAACTTGCCATGTTCGATCTATTAGTTCGGATGGGTTACAAAGAGATTGAAGTTGGCTTTCCCAGCGCTAGCCAGACCGATTTTGACTTTGTCCGAAAAATTATTGAAGAGAAGCTAATTCCTGATGATGTTGTTATTCAAGTCTTAACCCAAGCGCGCGAACCATTGATCCGTCGCACATTTGAAGCAATTGCAGGAGCCAAACAAGCAGTTGTTCACCTTTACAACTCGACTTCAACTTTGCAGCGTCGCGTTGTCTTCGCTATGGATAAAGCAGGTATAAAGGAGATTGCGGTCGAAGGTGCCAAACTCTGTAAAGAGTTAGTTAGTTCTGTTCCAGAAACCAAAGTCTACTTTGAATATTCTCCTGAGTCTTATACCGGAACCGAGTTGGAGTTTGCACTCGAAGTTTGTAATGCGGTAAATGACGTTTGGCAACCAACTCCAGAATGGAAAACCATAATAAATCTTCCAGCAACAGTTGAAATGGCAACACCAAATGTTTATGCCGATTCAATTGAGTGGATGCATCGCAATTTGAAGTATCGAGAGAGCATTGTTTTAAGCCTGCATCCGCATAACGATCGCGGAACCGGAGTTGCGGCCGCCGAACTTGGTTATTTGGCCGGCGCTGATCGCATTGAAGGCACATTATTTGGTAACGGTGAGCGGACTGGAAATGTCTGTTTAGTAACTCTTGGGCTCAATCTTTTAAGTCATGGCATTGATCCAATGATTGATTTCAGCGATATTCCAGAAATCCGAAGAACCGTCGAATATTGCAATCAACTTCGCGTTCCAGAACGCCATCCTTATGGCGGAGATTTAGTTTTCACCGCATTTAGTGGATCGCATCAAGATGCCATCAAGAAAGGTTTCGAATACCTTGCAAAAGATGCGGCTGCTGCTGGAAAGGAAATTGGAGATTTCACTTGGGCAGTTCCATATCTACCAATCGATCCAAAAGATATCGGCAGAAGCTATGAAGCCGTAATTCGAGTTAATTCTCAATCCGGCAAAGGTGGCGTCGCGTACATCATGAAGACGGAACATCAATTAGATTTGCCGCGTCGCTTGCAGATTGAATTTAGCAAAGTAATTCAAGCTAAAACTGATAATGAAGGTGGCGAGGTCTATCCCGAAGAGATGTGGAAAATCTTTGTCGATGAATACCTACCATCTGAAGATGATCAATGGGGCAAATACCGCCTTGAGGGATTAACGCAAACTTCTTCACCAAATAAGGATGTAGAACTTATCGTTGAACTTCTTGAAAACAAGAAGCCAATCAAATTACAAGGTTCTGGAAACGGTCCGATCTCAGCTTTCTGTCACATTATGCAATCGCATGGTGTGAATGTTCAGGTCGATGACTATTACGAACATGCGATGAGCGCAGGTGGCGATGCCAACGCTGCGGCTTATTTAGAGTGCACTGTTGATGGAGGAACCTATTGGGGAGTCGGAATCGATCCATCGACTACGACCGCGTCCTTAAAAGCGGTGGTTTCTGCAGTCAATCGAGCACTTAGACAGTAGTAATCGCTACCTTTTACTCCGTGGCGCTCTATCGAGATGAAGCGGTTGTAATCAGAACCCAGAAGTTGGGTGAAGCTGATCGAATCATCACGCTCTTTACTCGCGAGCATGGCCGGGTTCGAGCTGTCGCAAAAGGCGTAAGACGTACCAAATCTAAATTTGGTGCACGCCTCGAACCAGGAAGTTTGGTTGATATCCAGTTATATGTTGGAAAGACTTTAGACATCGTCACCCAAGTTGAAAGTTTAGAAAACTTTGGCGATGACTTAGCTGCCGATTATCAGAAATGGACTATTGCTTCGACATTGCTGGAAGCTGCTGAAAGATTTACTGCCAACGAGGGCGAACCTGCATTGCAGCAATTTTTACTTCTGGTCGGAGCCTTGAAAGCTCTTGCTTATGAATCCCATGATCCATCTCTGATACTTGATGCATATTTAATACGATCCCTATCTGTTGCTGGTTACGCGCCTTCAATGACAATTTGCTCCAGGTGTGAAGCTCCCGGTCCACATAAATATTTCTCACTTGTTGGTGGCGGTTCAGTTTGTATCGATTGCAAACCTTCAGCTTCGGCAACTCCCGCTCCAGAAACTCTAAAGTTAATGTCGCATTTATTGACCGGTGATTGGGAGAACGCTGATGCAAGCGAAGCAAAATATCGTCGAGAAGCATCAGGATTAATCGCGGCTTATCTGCAGTGGCATATCGAAAGAGAATTACGAAGTTTGCCGATGGTTGAACGAGCCGGAAGATGAAGCCACCAAAAATAAGTAAAGACCGAATTCCAAATCACGTCGCAGTAGTAATGGATGGAAATGGTCGTTGGGCCAAAGAGCGAGGGTTGCCGCGAACCAAAGGTCATGAAGCCGGTGAACATGCGCTATTTGATTTGGTAGAGGGTGCAATTCAAATTGGCGTTAAAGAATTATCAGCTTATGCATTTTCTACCGAGAACTGGCGCCGCTCACCTGAAGAAATTAAGTTTCTTATGGGATTCAATCGCGAAGTTATTAGAAGGCGTCGCGATCAGATGCACGATATGGGCGTAAGAATTCGTTGGGTCGGGCGACCTCAGAAACTCTGGAAGTCAGTTAAAGAAGAACTTGAGATTGCGGAAAAATTAACTGCGAAAAACAAAGTCTTAACTCTAAATATGTGTGTTAATTATGGGGGGAGAGCAGAAATAGCCGATGCGGCAGCTGCAATCGCCACCGAGGTTTCTCGAAAAAAAATCAAACCGAGCCAAGTCACAGAAAAACTCTTTGCCAGATACTTAGATGAACCAAAGATGAGCGATGTCGATCTTTTTCTACGATCATCTGGCGAACATCGCACCTCAAATTTCTTAATCTGGCAATCGGCCTATGCCGAGTTAGTATTCCTTGACGTGCTTTGGCCTGATGTAACTAGAGAGACTCTATGGCGAGCAATAGAAATTTATGCAAAACGAGATCGCAGATTTGGAAAGGCTTAACATGAAAAAGCAAGCTGAATTCTGGTTCGACCCACTCTGTCCTTGGGCTTGGATGACTTCAAGGTGGATATTGGAAGTTTCGAAAGTGCGCGATATTGATGTGAAGTGGAATCTCTTTAATTTGGCATATTTAAATCGAGATAAAGATGTGCCAGAAGCATATAAATCAAAGCTAATTAATTCATGGTATTGCACGCGTGTAATTGCAGCAGCTCAAAATTTAAATGGCGATGCCGTAACGTTGCCGCTTTACACTGCCATCTCGTCAAGGATTCATTTAAAGAAGATGGATGTAACTGAAGAGCTCTTCAAAGAATCCCTTGCCGAAGTAGGTCTACCTGACTCACTAGCTAAATCAATGACCGATGAATCATTTGATAAACAGATAATTGAAAGTCACGAACGAGGTATCAAACTTGTTGGAAATGATGTTGGTACGCCAATAATCGCAATCGATGGCATTGCATTCTTCGGACCAGTGATCTCTCCTGCACCTAAAGGCGAAGAAGCCGGCAAATTGTGGGATGGGGTTGTAGGTGTAGCAAGCTACCCAGGGTTCTTTGAGATTAAACGATCTCGAAATGTTGGACCAATATTTGATTAGAACTACTCGAAGTTGCATCAGCATGATCTTCGCCGTGTAATACGTGAAGTTGTGAAACTAGTGCCCACATTACAATTACGCCGACCAGAGTAGAAACTAAAGTCCATCGAGACGAATGTCTTGCGTGCGCCTCTGGAAGAATATGACTAGTCGCAAGATAAATAATGATTCCGGAAAATGCGGCTAAGTAGATGGCTGTTACATTTTCACTAAGTACAAGAGAAGTTCCGAGAGCTGCGCCGCTGATACGTGCAATCGAATCAACCACCAATAGCCAAATTGCTTTACGGCTCCATTTTCCACTTTTTACTAAGAAGGCGACTGTATTTAATCCATCGCTAAAGGCATGAACCAATAGTGCAACGAAGACTGCTATTCCCAAAGCGTTATCTATTGTGAATGAAATACCTAGAGCTAGGCCATCCAAGAAAACATGGCCGCCCATAGCCAAGGCACCTAGACCACCCGCAACATTCGAACTGTGTGAATGATCGTGGCCATAATCTGACTCAGCGGGTTCGTGTGAACCAAAGAATCGTTCATAAAGATGCAATGTTAAAAATCCGCCAATAATGGCGACCGAAACTACTGGCGCGCCTAAGAATTCACCGCTTCCCATTTCAAAGACTTCGGGAAGAAGATCAAATGCGACAAGACCAAGTAATAAACCTGCAGCTAGGCCCAGAACTAGATGAAGTCGATCCTTTGCTCGAAGCGCCAAATAACCACCGGCAGTTGTAGCCAAAGCGGTTACTGCAGCGAGCAAAATTGCAAGATTCATAAAGGCGAGGTTATCAGTGGGTCCTAGATAAACTTAAGCCAATGCGCCCAGCTAACGCTGCGACCGGTGCGCACCGCCGACAGCCAGCCGGATGGAGATCACCATGGCCCAAGATCGTTTAGAAACAATTGTTAGCCTTGCAAAAAGAAGAGGCTTTGTTTATCCCTCATCTGAAATTTATGGAGGCCTACGCGCTTCA
>JACCDI011313231.1_pt1 | contig 12253 bp, 16 predicted proteins | sample 7442791 | NCBI WGS metagenome assembly JACCDI01 (sample SAMN15323434, study PRJNA562643) | freshwater metagenome | isolation source: river surface water | place: USA:Blue River Watershed | collected 2017-08-15
AGACTCCAGGCAATGCTGAGGGATCAGAGATTCTTGTTAACTTCACAATCTTTGGTCGTCCATTTATTGGATTAAATGGTGGTCCGCAATTTCCTCATAGCGAGGCGATTTCATTTCAGATTCCTTGTGCCGATCAAAGTGAGATAGATAGGTATTGGCAGATTCTTACCGCAGATGGCGGTCAAGAGAGTCAGTGCGGATGGCTTAAAGATAAATTTGGAATCTCCTGGCAGGTTGTCTCACCAGAGATGGGCAAATATCTTGGGGGAGCAGATTCAGAAGGAGCGCAACGAGCCACACAGGCGATGCTTGCGATGAAGAAGATTGATCTTGCTGCGATGGAGAAGGCTTATTTAGGGTCTTAACGACTAGTTGATCGCATTACGACTGATATCGGCAGGTTTGAAGTAAATCCTGCGAGGCCAGGTGATAGTGGGTCTATCTGTGCAGTAAGTAACATGGCACCTTTTGTTGTTGGTTTCCATGGGCACGATGTCGTATAGCTAGAAGAACTTCCGGTTGCTGTCAAAGAAACACAACCACCGATGCGCTTTCCGTTTACAAGGAATGTTACGCGCGATGAAACGCTTACATTAATGTTAATAGTTGTTGCAGCTCTAAAAATTGCCACGGTCGGATTTCCAGATAAGACAAAAGAGTTCACTGTTGGAGCTGTAGTGCTATAGCGGATGACAACAATTCCAGAACCACCAGCACCTCCGTCGGCACCAACATTTGGACCCGCGCCGGCACCCCTGCCTCCGTTTCCGGAATTTGCACCACCACTAGTGCCGGTCAGAGTTGTGGCAGGCACTCCTCCTGCACCACCAACTCCAAATGTTGAATTTGTGGTTAGTGCAGAATCGAGAATTACAGATGTAGTTCCGGATCCACCTGTTCCTCCCGCACCACCTGCACCAGCAGCACCTGTTCCACCATTTCCGGAACTTCCGCCACCGCCACCGCCACCGCCGAGATAGCTACCTCGCGATCCGCCTTGGGACGCAACGGATGAAGTTGCTGCCGTTCCACCGATACCACCGGATGGAATTGAATTTGCTGCACCCGGAGTCACAATTCGACTACCGCCTCCAGGATTGCCACCCAAGGAGGAGGCAATGGATATTCCGTTGAAAGAAATTTCTGATTTTTGCCCTGCTCCAGCATGACTTTCGGTTGGGTAATTGGCTGCACCGATACCTGCGATACCACCGCTTCCAACTGAAATTGAATAAATTCCTCTTTGAGAGATTCGTTGACTCATCAACTCTTTTACTTGGCCAGCACCGCCACCGCCACCAGAGCCATTATCTCTACCAGCACCGCCGCCTCCTCCGCCTCCAACAATCAAGATTCGAAGTGAATTGAGTCCAGCAGGAGCGGTCCACAAATAGCTTGTACTTGAAGATTTAAACTGAACTAAGCAATCACCATTTGCCAGACGTTCTGCTGTAACGCCAACATCCGTATTAACTTCCTGGTTACAGATACTTGGATTTGTCCCAGTAGCAGAAACGACCGCAGCGTGTGAGACCGGAAGATTTGTCAGAGAGGTAGCGCAAACGAGCGCGGCGAAAGTAAACCGAATTAGATTCTTGTGCGCACGCATATGCACAGTTTAGGCAATATTAATTATGCCCACAAACCATTGGTCAGCGTGTATTTGACCTGCTAAGTACATTTAACGAGGTCCTGCCTGAAGTTGTCGGCGAAATAGCCACCTCTGTTGGCGTAATTACCGCATAGACATTTTGCAGTCCTTGCACCGCCGGCTTCCAGGTACACGTAGCGGTGAGTTCAGGTGCTGTGCCAGTGGTTGATACAGCCAGACATCCAGGGATTCGTTTACCACCAATAAAGAAGCGCACTTTTCCCGGAACCGTCGTAGTCACAGTCATTGATTCTGTCGCACCCTTGTGAATTACACCTGTGTAGGTCGGGCTGGTGATTGAAGCGACAATTGTGTAACGAATAATTACAACTCCGTTGGCCCCACTACCGCCTGAACTATATGGATCTGTTCCATAACTGTAATTAGGAGAACCACCTGAACCTGGGGTCTTTGTGCCCGCAGTGTTTGCCCCATCTTCCCAAGCGCGATACCCAGAGATCTTGCTGTATACAACTGAACTTCCAGATATTGATGATGTGCGATTTGAAGATGGCGAAATGGCGCCACCCATTCCACCGGATGCACCATCAGAGTTGGCATTACCTGCACTACCTTGAAGACCGGAATACGTATTTTCTAAGAAGCTAATTCCTGAGATCGCGTAATCGCCTGCAAGGCCACCGAGATATTCACTTGAATATGAGGCGGTACCAGTTGGACGGCCTCCACCACCATTTCCACTCGATACAAAATCTGTGCCACCTACGCCAGCTTTCGCTCGCGCGCCACCTTGGTAAGAAACACCGTTACCGCCTCCACCGCCACCAACTTTGAGAGTACCGATGTAGCTTGTGCCGCCATTGCCACCTTGAGTGGTTTGACTTGATCCTGTACCGCCCGCGCCAACGGCAATTGCTATCGAACCACTAACAGAGATATTCGAATTCTGAAAGAAGCCACCAGCTCCACCGCCACCGCCAGTGGCATCTGCTTTGGAATCGCCACCACCACCTCCGCCTCCAACGATGATTGCAGAAATTTGTGTAACGCCTGAGGGAACTGTCCATGATGCTTCAGTCGTATTTGTAAAGGTCACGATGCACTCTTGTGATGATCTCTGCGCAGAAATTCCACTTGAATTAGAAACTATTTGGTTACAGACCGATGGATTTGTCCCTGTTGCCACAACTGTCGCGGCGCCAGCGGGATGAAGAGCAAACGAAGGGAGGAGTACCGCAACGAGAGCAGTAATCACTACCGTGCGCTTGGACATGGGGTGAGTTTAGGCTAATCGCCTTGAAGTGAAACTAAGTGGGTTGTGAGGGACTCGAACCCCCGACCCGGTGATTAAGAGTCTATCTAGAATTGTTCCTGAGCGTGCTTAGCCGCTTCTCTATGACTGAATTACACGCCTGAGACAGTCAGAAACGCCAGGGGGTGTTAGACAGGTGTTAGACAAAAGAACAGAGCGCTCAGGATATTTCTTATTTCTGCACCGAGCCAACTTCCCATAATCAACTTCACCTCGAGAGCGTCTACTTTCACTGTCGGAAGATTGGCGTGATGCTCAAAATGAGGGGGCACATCTTTGGATTGAAGTGGAAGCGCCACCCATAGTTGAACGCCGTGCACTTGACCGCCTTCAGCGAGAGAGAGCTCCGAATGCGCAATTCCATACCCAGATGTCATTAGATTTAACTCGCCAGGGTTGATGCACTGAGCCAACTTCCCAATGAATCGCGATGTTCAATTTCTCCGCTAAATAGCCATGAGACGGTCTGTAATCCAACGTGGGGATGGCGCGCAATCGACATCGCATCGGCGACCTTTGTGGGGCCGTAATGATCGATGAAGCACCACGGGCCGATCATCAACAAATCGCGGTGGGGGAGAGTTCGGCGGACGAAGATATTGGCGCGAGTTGTCAGATTCACTTCACGGGGGCTGAGGGTCACTTCGGCTGCCATAGCCCGAATATACGCATAAAAAAGGCGATTTTTAGCCCTCAGTGTCGCGGCAGAAGCCCTTTACGGGAGCTTTTGAGGGGCGAAAAGCTGTAAGGATTCCGTAAGGAAGCAGTTGGGCTCCTGCAAGTAGGGGCAGCCATATTTCTCCTGTCCAGCCCACAAGGGGCCGCACTACCAAAGGAGAAGAAATGGCAACTCAGAATAGATCAAAGAAGCGCGGAGCTCGCGCCCTCGTCCTCGCAACCCTCGGCGCATCAGTTATGGTGACCACAGGCTTCGGTGTCCTTGCATCCCTCAATGCAACAGCTTCAAACGTTACAGCACAATCTGTGAACTCAGGAACTTTAAAGCTCTCACTTACTGATCAGGGCGCTGGATTTAGCCAGGCAATCAGCAACACAGCCCCAGGCGATGTCATCAACCGCTACGTCGTTCTCAACAATAACGGCACACTCGATGCCCAGGCTCTCTCATTCGCAGTTGCATCAACAGGGTCAGCAGCGCTTATCACAGACGCAGTTGCACCAGCCACAACTAAGGCTCTCAAGGTTGCAGTCAACCAGTGCTCAGGTATATGGGCTACAGATACAGGTATCTGCTCAGGAACAGTTACACCACTTCTTGCAGCAACAACAATCGGTTCCCTTTCAACAGCAGCAACACTCATTCCAGGTGCGATTACATCAGGTCAAGTAATCAACTTGCAGGTTCAGCTCTCACTTCCTGATCAGGATGAGACAACAGTTAACGGTGTATTACCTACAAGCACAATCCAAGGTGCAACAGCGAACTTTACTTACACATTCCGTCAAGCACAGCGCCTTGCAAAGAGCACCAATAGCTAATCGAAAAAATCCTTGAGGTCGGTGCGCCGAATATGACAGGCGCACTGGCCACAACTGGATCGGTAACAAATAGATCAAATAAAACAGAGAAACATAAAGAGAAAAAAATCAAAGATGAAGAGTAATAACGAGAGGAGAGTAGCGATGATCAAGGGCAGAAAATCCCTCATCACAGCGGCGCTTGTCGCCCTACTCTCCCTCATGCAGTTAGAGAGCGCATCTGGTGCGGTGCGAGCATCAGGTTCCAGCCCAGCAAATCCAGTAGCAAGTGCGACATGGTCGGTCGTAGCAACACCACTCGGAGCAGCACCACAGAATGGTCCGCTGATAATGGCGTGGAATGTTAGCGGCGGAACCGCATATCAATACTTTGAACTTGTAAATACCGGCTCACTCGCTCTCTCGGGCGAGACTTTTCGCGTTATAAATGTCTACAACAAGACAGGTAACGTCAAGCCACCCACAGTGACATTTGATGCCTGCATCGGGGGCACATTTAATACCTCAACAACTGCTTGCTCTGGAACTATCCGAAATATTGGAAGCACTTCCACCGAAGTTTTCACCACGTTGCACAACGCAATTGCCGCAGGCGGCCGATTCGCAATACGCGCAAGCACTCCACCAGGAGCAAGTTCTTCATACACCACGACCGTCAGTGTGAGCGTCAACCGCGCGATGGTTCGCGGTGGCCAGATCGTCAATAGATAAGAAGATTGTCAAGAAAAAGAGAGTGAGATAGGAAAGAGAATGAAGTCAGAGCTAGGTATTAAGGGGCGCAGGGTGGCCTTTATTGCTGGTGAAACCATGCTGGTACTCGTCACATTGTTCGCGCTGGTGATCACTATTTTTACCGTCTGGTTAAAGGTCGGTATCACACCAATTCTCTCTGACAGTATGGCGCCCGATTTTTATTCGGGAGATATCGTGATCTCTAAGCCTGTCGAAAAACGTGAATTAAATAGAGGCGATGTGGTCATTCTGCCTCTTCCTGATCAATCGGATATGCATTATGCCCACCGCATCACCTCAATCACTAATGATGAGGAAGTTGTAGTCACCACCAAGGGCGATAACAATCCATCGGAGGATCTCTGGAGGTCTCAAATCACCTCTGACACAGTTCCAGTTGTAATTGCATCTATTCCTAAGCTAGGCCTACTCAATCAATTCGCTACGATTCATCAGATCAGAATCGTTCTTGGTTTTATTGTCATGTCTCTAGCTCTCTATGCAATGTTGGCTCTGATTCGTCGTAGCCATGAGTAAATTCCAAGCACCATGCAAAGAGCCAATCAAGGTTCCACCTTTACTCGGCCAGCTCGGTTGCATCTCACAGATCTCCAGCCAAAAACTCTTGGATGCATTGATCTCCATCACGAACTTCGATCTGGCCGTAATCACCTCGGTAAATAGTGATGGTAATAATCTCTGGCAGGAGGCGCTCACAGTTCTCAGCAAATATGACTCGCCCTTTGCCATTGATAATGGCGCAATTTGGCGATGGAGCGATGGAGCATGCATCTCGCTCTATGAAGAGAGTCGCACATATGTCGAAAGTTTCCAGAAAGCTTTCCCGGATTCATCGTGGGCAGAGAAAGGGTTAGGAGCCTTTCTCTCCTTTCCTGTAGTCGATGATGAGAAGAGATTGCGCGGGACAATCGCCCTCCTTAACCGTTCCGCAGGAGAAATCTCCGAGGAGAGCTGGCCGGTGGTGCAACTCTTGCTCCTTGCGCTGGCGGGGGAGATGCGTAAAAACTCATTGGGAGTCGATCAATGGGGGCAGCGGAGCGAGAGGTTGCTCGAAATTCATGAGCAGGCGATTAATTCGCTCAGTGCCATCGTCTCCTGGAGTGAGAAGGCGGTGGAATCCGATGATCCCGAGCTACGAAGAAGGGCCAATGAGGTGATTCTGCGCAGATCTACGGATCTGCGGGGGGAGATTAATGCACTTCTACTCGCCAACACCATCAAATTTCAGATGATTTAGGAGGGGAGGGCGAATATAGTGCCGCTCGTGAGGAAGCTATGGGGGTAGTACTTACCGTTGAGGATGATGACGACCTACGTGCCTTGATCGTCATGACGTTGACTGAGGCGGGCTACCAGGTAATTGAAGCCAATTCCGGAGAGAAGGGTTTGGAGCTGATTCAAACTCGCGCTCCGGATCTTGTCTTGCTCGATATCAATCTTGGCACAGGCATCGATGGCCTCGAAGTGTGTCGACTAATTCGTAAACGCAGTGATGTACCCATTCTCTTCCTGACAACTCGCGCAGATGAGATCGATCAATTAATCGGATTGACCTTAGGTGCCGATGATTACATCACTAAACCAATCTCACCTCGACTGCTCGCAGCACGTGTAGGAGCAACCTTGCGTCGCGGTACAAGTCAGAGTACGCAAGCAGAAGTAATTCAGATCGGTGATTTCACAATCGATCTATCGTCAAGAACGTGCAATGTGAAAGACGCAAGTATTGATCTCACTCGCATTCAATTCGATCTCTTAGTTGCCCTTGCCGAGAATCCCACTAGAGTTCTGAGTCGCGAGCAACTTGTAGAGCGGGTGTGGGGAGAGTGGTACAGCGATGATAGCAACCTCGATGTTCATCTCTCGAGATTGCGTAGCCGTATCACTGATGCTGGAGGTCCACGAATAGCATATGCAGTACGAGGATTCGGTTACAAACTTCAAGCGTAATAACCACCAATCATTGGAAGGTGCACCGTGCCACATTCATCTGGATTGCAATCTGATTTAGGCAAGATCGCTTCGCTTCTGGCGATGGATTTGAAGTCATCCATTGCGACTATTTTGGAGTTGCTCCAAGAGGCAACGGGCTTTGAAGCGCTGATGTTGACCGAGATTAAAGGCAGAGTGGATGATCCACAACAGACCGTGGTCCATGCTCATTCCACGAAAGAGAGTAGTTACCAGATCAACGCCGGCGACCATTGGTCCTGGAAAGATAGTGGATGCTCTCGTCTTCGAAACTCTCACAGGTACTTCTCATCTGATATGCAGAAAGACTTTCCTGACCTCGAAGTGCTCAAGACTATGGGTGTACAGGGTTATATCTCCGTCCCCATAGAAATTGGCCCCGATGAGCGCCTCTACGGGACGATCTGTGCAATGTCGGAGAGTTCGAAGGAGGAGCAGGAAGAGATTGTCGGCCTCTTAAGAATTGTCGCAAAGGCGATTGCTAATCGAATTCAGCGCGACTTAGACCTTGAGATACGTGAGAAGCTGGCCAAATCTGCCCGTGAACAACTCTCCCTGCAGGCACATCGCTTTGCTCAGGAGGAACATCGCGTCAAAACCGGCATCGGTGTTATTGCGAGTTGGCTCGAGCTGATGAATGAGCCCGATACATCGGAGATTGCGAGAGGGGAAGCTCTCGCAATCTCAATTCGTCGCGCCCACCAACTCAGAGAAGAGATCGCGGGCATGATTCGTATGGCCAAGAGTCAGGCGCTCGCACCGGAATTGATTGGTGCGATTCCTCTCTCTGAAGCAATTCATGAAGCCCTCGATTCTCTCCCAATTACAGTTGAGCGCAGAATTGAGGAAGGTATCTGGGTCCATGCATTTGAGGAGTACATCATCAGCATCCTCGAGCACTTAATCGATAACGCCCGTAGGTACGGTGGCAGTGAGATTGCCGTTATTCTTGAACGAATCGATGGTGAAGTCGTTCTCAAAGTAGAAGATTCAGGAATCACTGACTCTTCCACCAAAGAGAAGTCTTCAGGTGGCACCGATATGGGCCTTAATACCGTGCGGACTATGGCTGAGAGCATGAGCGCCCAAATGTTCGCTGAATTCTCCGCCATGGGTTCTGTCGTCGGGATCAAATTAACCGAAGCTGAAGAGCCGCTCATTCTCTAACCTACTGAATCCGAAGCTTTGTAACCTTCAGCGAGGTCTCAGCGCTCCAAGTACGCAATCCAACGATTGTTCCATCAGGTGAAGGCCAATTGCACCCAGATGAAGCGATTGCTGCATCGAGGTCATTAACTCGCATCACGACATCACCATCAAATTTAGCCATCAGCGTATTTCCCTGGATTTGAACCCAGAGATCATGCTTGCCATAGACATTTAAACCATTGAAGGCAGCTACTGCAATAGGCGTTCCGCATTGATTACCCCAGAAGTGCTCCTTGATAATGAAGGCGCCAGAGTTATGGTTTGGATCCACCTGGAAGGTGAGGCCAGTGACTGCGCGGTCGAGATTTCCAGCTCGGAGAAAGATTCCATAACCCCAACCTGCTTGGAAATCGAAGGTACCGCTGACTGTGGCATCAGATGTAGTCGGTGAGTCCTTGAGATAAATTCGATTTTCATATGGGTAAGAGAGGTTGATCTCATCATTATCAAAGGTTGCCTGACCCATATTGAGAGACCACTTGCGAGCATCGCTAAGTGAACCGTTTGCGCTTGCATTAGCGTTTCCGAGTTGTTGTGTAGTTCTAAATATATATTTCAGGCGAGCAGTCGCGCCTTGAACGCTGGTCGCGGGTGATTCACCATTTACGGTTGTCTCATCTTGATCAGGCAAGAGAAGACGAATCTTGAGGTGGCGCCTTGTACCGGCTGCCATTTGCTCAACATTTAATGCAGTCCAGTTGCTCAGTTGATTGAGCTCGAGCGTAGTAAGAAGCTCAGAGACTGTACCTTCACAAGTTGCACTTGCTACAACCCATGGCTGTGAGCACTCTGCGATCTCAACATGAAGAGCGCGGGGACCATTCTGGTGATTTGAAATAAGAACGGCATCACCTCGGCTCTCGATCATCAACTCAATGCCCTTGCCGTTGAGTCCTCCATTATTTGTCAGTTGGACAAAGCGATTGATCTGATCACCGGGAGCCATGTCATGAATAGAGTCTGTGAATCCGGCGCCGCGTTCATTGAGCCGTAGCTCTAATCGACCTGAGGCAACAGATTGCGGCGAGACGTTATAGGCCGAGGCATTGAACGTCGCGTAGGTACCAAAGCCGGTCAGAAGAAAGAGGAGAAGCGAGAAAAATGATAAAAGAAGTAAATTCCAACGCTTTCTTCTGGATTGTGTAGCCGACATTTCTCTCCCCTTTATTCACAACTGAGTGCTTACAGGGGTGGATACTGCGCGGCGATCTTCACCGTCGACTTACCCAATCATTACACTTTCCTTACAGTTTTGAGCTGGGAGTAAAAAGCGGTGGTGAAGGTCAAAAGTGACCTCCACCACCGCCTCTGATTACTTAATTAGTTGGCAGCAGTACCGCATTGATTGCTTGTGCAATCTGACGATTTCCGCGGTTGATGTCTGCGGCTGAGACACGAGGGTCCTTCAGTGCGCTGTAATCACCGAGATCGATATGCATTCCCGCATGTACTGAGACCTTGATGGACTTTCCAGCCAGGGCGGTCTTGAGAGCTGCGCCATCGGCACCGAGTGCAACTTCAGAGACAATGGTTGAGCCAGGAACGACATGGTAGAGAAGAATCTGCTCCACCTTATTGATTCCCAATCCCGCTACAGTTTTGAACGCTGCAGCCTCATCCTTTGGATTCTTCTTTGTCAGTGCCTTTACAAGGTTCTTAAATGCACCATCTGTTGGGATGAACGCTGTTAATGCAGCAGAGCCATCAGTGAGTACCTTTAGAGGTGACTCTGGCTTCGCCTTTAGAACTGCGAGCACAGCTGCAGTGAGAATATCGAAGTTCTTTGCATTCTTATCGAATGATGACTTTGCAGTTAGGACATCTGCGAGTGACTTCTCGCCAATTGCCTTGATGAGAGCAACGAGCAATAACACCGCTTTGATTCCATGTGCGACTTGATTATTATCTTTGTTGATATCCACCTGTGAGAGATTGACGATTGGATTTGGCGCGATAGGATCCAAGTCGGTCAGTGTGATGACAGTATCTGTCACGCCAACTGTGAATGACTTATCAGTTAATGCGGTCTTGCGTGAGGCACCATTGGCCTTCAATGCATCAGGAGAGAGGATTGGTGCTCCAACAACGACGTGGTAGAGCAAGACTTGCTCGACGGTATCAATACCCAAACCTGCAACAGCTGCGAATGTCGCCTCTTCTGTGGAAGGTCTACCACCACAAGCGAGTTGATCATCAGTGGAGTTGCGCCAGACTGGAAACAAGTTGTCGTTGCTATTTTGATTCCAGCTGCGGTCCTTCTCCAAGGATTCAAGAATTGTTCGAAGGGAGCGGGCAAACGAGTACTCCACTATATGAAGCGCGCAGTATCTCCAAGAAGTATGGATCTGTCGTCGCACTCGATCAAGCCAATTTCCATATCAATGCGGGCGAGATTATCGGACTAGTTGGCGATAACGGTGCGGGCAAGTCCACTCTCGTGAAATGTCTCTCTGGTGCACATCAACCAACTTCGGGTCAGATGTTTGTAGATGGCAGAGAGGTCCAATGGAACTCTCCTCACGAAGCGATTGAGGCTGGCATTGAAACTCTGTATCCGGACTCTGGTCTTGCTCCACACTTAACTGTCGGCGCAAATGTCTTTCTTGGGCGAGAGAAGTATCAGAAGGGTTTGCTCGGCAAATTTGGATTCCTCGATAACATGGCGATGAATAAAGAGGCGCATGAAGATCTTGAGAGAGTTGGCATCGCGGTTCCGGCATCAACGCGTGCAAGAATCGATGGAGAAGCAGAAGCGAGCCGATCGTGAGAAGCGTGCTGTGATTCTGACCGCCGAGGGAGAGAAGCAGAGTCAGATCTTGAGCGCTGAAGGTAATAAGCAGGCAGAAATTCTGCGTGCTGAAGGCGAGGCCAAGGCGATTGTTATTAAAGCTGAAGGAGAGGCGACAGCAATCCTGAAGGTATTTAATGCGATTCATGAAGCAAATCCTGATGAGAACGTACTTGCCTATAGATATTTAGAGCAGATTCCTTTGATTGCCAATGGTAGGGCAAGCAAGGTGTGGGTCATTCCTGCCGAACTTTCAGGTACAGCGTCAGCGATCGCTAAAGCCTTTAAACACAATTAAGAGCGGTGCTGTTGAGCGGTTTTAGAGATGCATACTGGATTAGCTTGATGAAGGAATCAATCACATATAAAAGCAAGGTGATAATGCTTGATGACAAATCAAACTGCATTCTGATTTCTCATAAAGCTGCCCGAAATGAGGAGTCGTATTACATCCCTATTGGAGGAACTGAAGAAGAGAGAAAGAGCTTCCTGGAGGCCGCCAAAAGAGAAGTCTTTGAAGAGACCGGCTATTTTTGCGATTCAGAACCTACACATATTGGAGACAGCAAATATTTTTTCATAAAAAACAAAATCACATATGTACATCAAATTGCTTGGTATTTTTTGATAGTAAGTCACTTTGATGTGAGTAAGGTTAACTTCACCGAAGAGGAAGTTAAAATGTGTCAGATTTACGCTGGTTTAGCCTAGATTCATTGAAGAATGCAGACTTTAATTATATTCCCCATGAATTGGTTGCAATAATTGAGGAAATAGATAACTCCGGCCAGATTAATATTGAGAAATTCAAACCTTAGTTTCATCTATTTAACTGACATTTTTAATGTGCCACAATGTGCAACAAACTTCGGTAAACGGACGCTCATTTTTTTTGAAATCAGAGAATTAGCCATCATGACGAAGTTTCAGAAAATCGCTACTTATCCGAGGGTCGGAAAGAGCGTTGCACTGCCTGTTTTTGTGGGTTGTGAGGGACTCGAACCCCCGACCCGGTGATTAAGAGTCACCTGCTCTACCAACTGAGCTAACAACCCATTTAAGCGCGGGAACGCTTAAATGCAGAGCAGAACATACCAGTTTCTCAGAG
>JACCDI010834124.1_pt1 | contig 12252 bp, 9 predicted proteins | sample 7442791 | NCBI WGS metagenome assembly JACCDI01 (sample SAMN15323434, study PRJNA562643) | freshwater metagenome | isolation source: river surface water | place: USA:Blue River Watershed | collected 2017-08-15
CATCGCGATCTGGTATCTCTATTATTTCGGCGTGTTGATGATTTCCGTCGGCGTGGCGCAGACCGTGGTCAAACGCGGGCATTATCCGGCCGGAGAGGAATGAACGGGCGGTCTGCCGCGGCGGGCCGTCGATGGACTTATATTCCACCGGCGCATCTTCTTCGGAATGGCCATCCGCTCCGCCTTCGCCATCGCCAAAACCCGCGGATTCTTCAGTAAGTAGAAGCGCAGCCCGTACCCTTTCCCGCGCACCAATGTCACTGTGCGGCAAGGCATCGTCGAACAGATAATCCCACATTTCCTCCGCGCTGACCCCATCGTCGACCAGCTGTAGAAACAGGTCAAATCGGGATGCGACCGCCATGACCTCTTCCAGCGTCCGTGCCGGATTGACGCGGTCAAGCAGGGTCAGGGACAGCTTCGTATTTTGCCGCGTATATGTGGTGATGCCCTCTTCGCGCACCCATCGGGCCTCTTCGCCCTTAATCGCGGCGGTCATCAGCCGGTCGGCAACGATACGCCGCGCGATGATCAACGCCGCTTCCCACCCCAGATTGAACGCATAGCCGGCTGCGGTGCGGCGCAGCGCGTAACCGCCGCTCACGCTCATCCCCACCGCGCGCGCGGCATCGGCAACCACGCCATTATCGGCTAGATGCGCCAAAAAAGCCGCCTGCCGCCCCGCGCTCCAGCCATCGGCACGCGATTGGTAACGGAGATACGCAGCCGCAGGCAGCCGCGCGTCGGCGTCATGTTGCAGCGAGGAGAGGGGAGGGTTGTCGTCGGGCCTGTGGTCCATGTCTCTTTCCTTCAAAAGACACGATATAACCTATTTGGTTATTTGTAGGACAGGATTAAATGTCTGAAGCGGGCGAAGGGCAACGATGATGGGCCTTCCGCCACCATATCGGAAATCAATCGCTTCGGCGCTCCGGTGTCAAGCGGCGGCGCTCGCCTGCAAGATAAAGGGTTCTACAACGCTCTTCGTTTGCTCAACGTAACGGGCTTTTTCACCAACAGGTGCAACATAGTGCATCGCTTCGCCAGCATCGCGCATGGAAGCGAGGCGAGCGATGATCCATGTCGCCAGATATTGTGACGCAAGGCAGCCTCCAGCGGTCGCTACGTTACCGGAGGCAAAAAATGGGGCGTCGATGACGTTGACGCCTGCTTCGATCACCCAAGGTTTGCTGGTCAAGTCAGTGCAAGCAGGCAGATCACCAATCAAACCAAGCTTTGCAAGCAACAGCGTCCCTGAGCACTGCGCTCCAATAAGTTGGCGCGCTGGATCAATTTGAATACGGGCCATGAGATTTTCGTCCGCAGCAATTTCGCGTGTTTTGATTCCGCTGCCAATGATGACTGCGTCGGCCTCCGACGCAAATTCTAACGGCCGTTGCCGTTCAACAGTCACGCCGTTCATTGATGTAACCCGCTCGGTTGGCGACGTGATGTGGGCGGCCCAGCCATGCCCCTTCATGCGATTGATAATTGCGGCCGCGACAAACGAATCCAGTTCATTGAACCCATCAAATGTCAGAACTGCAATCTGCATAAAGCCTCCTTGTAACAGCCGCCGAATAATTCAAATAACATAAGCAATTGCTAAAAACGTTTAACGAAACTTTCATGGCGTGCTTACGAAATGTCCGCAATTGGGTGGGGAGCGGACAGGCAGGTTTTGCGGGCAACAGCGACGATTAGCCATTCGTTGTTTTCATTCAGTTTGTTTCTGCTTTTTGTCGTGCTTCTTGATCCCCGCCTTGGCGTTTTGGATTCTCATAGCGATGTCCGGATGATCGGCCACGCGCGGTGGCATTTCACCGCTGCGGACACGCACTATCTCGGGGAAATTCTCGCTCATGAAATTGTGCGCAAGAGTGTTAGCTTCGTCCAGTTCAGCAAGCAGCTGTTCAAGATGGGCGACGGTTACGACGCGCGCAGTCGCGAAATAAGTTTCTCGGTTTAGTACCAGATATGGCGTCCCTAGTTCTTCCGCGCGCAGCGCCTCTTCCACCGCCCCAGTGTAGATTTCCCTACTGGCGACAACCAAGTCGTTGGGTAGCTCCTTGCAAACAGCAAAGATGCCATGTGCGATGTCGTGCCGTTTGTTTGCGGGCTTCGCAATGTATCGCAAAATGGCCCGAACCTCTATTGCCAGTGTTTCGCCTTTGCGGCTTTGCATGCTTCGAACAAAAAACTTACTGCGCGCGTCCCAGCCCTTAATCTTCTTGAATTCGGCAAGAGCGGTTTGATCTCGAACACACAGAAGGAAGATTGCTTCCAACTTACCTTCGATATCTGCCCAAGTCGCGATAACAAGCCCGACAAGCACCGCTATCAGCGGTCGCTCCAACAACACCTCAGGTTGGATTACAAGGCTAGCCTTTTTGGGAAGCCGCTGATCACTGATATACATAACGACAAGCATAGGACAGTTGCCAATCCTTTGCCTACAAAATGTTTAATGCGACGTCGAACCTGAGAGCTGTGGCAATTGAAAGATAATCCTCGAAACAAACAATCTGGCAACGTAACGATGGGCAGGTTGCAAGATGCCGATAAACATTGCCGAACGTCCGCAATGTTGTCGCATCCGGACAGCCTGCTTATGCCAGAGATTTAGAGCAACGGTCTCACGCCACGAGACCAAACACCCCTTACCTTTAGTCTTGTGCAGGCTGATTTCCGTCCTCAACTGTCAAAGTATCGCCGCCTGCGGCTTCAGCGTCCCCCTCATCATCACTTTCGTCAATCTTCGCTGCACCGACAACATGTTCATTGTCGCCAACGTTGAACAAACGCACGCCTGCGGTGCCACGGCCAAGGACGCGTAAGCTGTCCAGTGGCATACGGATCAGCTTTGCCTGGTCGGTGACGAGCATCAACTGGTCACCCTTGGTTGCGGGGAAGCTGGCGACAACAGGTCCGTTGCGTTCGATATTGTCGATATTGGTGATGCCCTGACCACCACGGCCCGTGCGGCGATATCCATAAGCCGATGACAATTTGCCATAGCCATTGGCGCAAACGGTCAGGATGAACTGTTCACGCTCCGCCATTTCCGCGATGCGTTCCGCCGACAGCGTGGGTTCGCCTTCCTTCTCGGGCTTCCACGGGGCGAAGCGCAGATAATCCTCGCGCTCTTCGGGCGAGGTGCCCACGCGCTGAAGGATCGATAGCGAGATAACCTCGTCACCCTTGGCAAGCTTCATGGCGCGAACACCGGTCGAAGCGCGGCTTTGGAATTCGCGAATGTCGTCCGCGGCAAAGCGGATCGCCTTGCCATTGCGGCTTGCCAGCAAGACGTCGTCTTCGGGGCTCAACAATTCCACGCCGATCAACTTGTCGTCGGCGTCTTCGCCTTCGAACTTCATTGCGATTTTGCCGTTGCTTGGGACATTGGCAAATGCGTCCATGCTGTTGCGGCGGGCATAGCCCTTAGCCGTGGCAAATACGACGCTGAGGCCGCCCCATTCGGCTTCGTCCTCGGGCAGCGTCAAAACGTTGGAAATGACCTCGCCTTCGCCCAATGGCAGCAGGTTGACCATAGGCCGACCGCGGGTCGATGGGCCGCCCTCGGGCAGCTTCCAAACCTTTAGGCGATAGACCTTACCGATGTTCGAGAAGAACAATACGGGCGTGTGCGTGCTGGTGACGAACAGTTCGGTGACGGCGTCCTCATCCTTGGTCGCCATACCCGCGCGGCCTTTGCCGCCACGGTTCTGGGCGCGGAAAGCCGCCAGTGCGGTCCGTTTGATGTAGCCGCCGTGGGTGACGGTGACGACCATGTCCTCACGCTCCATGAGGTCTTCGTCATCAAGACCGTCCCAGCTGGCGGTGATTTCGCACAAGCGCGGCGTCGAAAATTCGGCGTCAATGGCAACAAGCTCTTCGCGCAGAACAGCGTACAGCTTCACGCGGTCGCCCAAAATTGCGAGATATTCTGCAATGCTTTCCGCAAGCCCTTGAAGTTCCTTGCCAATTTCATCGCGGCCAAGCGCCGTTAGACGGTGCAGGCGCAGTTCGAGAATGGCGCGCACCTGAAGCTCCGACAATTGGTAGCTGTCGCCTGTTATTTCGGTTTCGACCGCTTCCACCAATTTGATGTAGGACGCGATTTCGGCAATTGGCCATTTGCGGGCGATCAACGCGGCGCGTGCCTCGGCCGGGCTGGCAGAACCGCGAATGATGCGGACGACTTCGTCCAAATTGGTGACGGCAACAACAAGGCCAAGCAACAAATGCGCACGTTCGCGCGCCTTGTTCAGTTCGAACTTCGTTCTGCGGGTGATGACCTCTTCACGGAAGCGGATGAAGGCTTCGATGATATCGCGCAGGTTGAGGACTTCGGGCCGTCCGCCGCGAATGGCGAGCATATTGGCGGGGAAGCTCGATTGCGCCTGTGTATGGCGCCACAATTGGTTGAGCACGACATCCGGGGTCGCATCACGCTTTAGATCGATGACGATGCGCACGCCCTTGCGGCTGGATTCATCGCGAATGTCGGAAACGCCCTCAATGCGCTTGTCCTTCGCGGCTTCGGCGATTTTTTCGACCAAAGCGGATTTGCCGACCTGAAACGGAATGCTGGTGAGGACGATTGAGCGACGATCGCCTTTTCCTTCCTCAATCTCGTGGCGGGCGCGCTGCATGATGGAGCCCTTGCCTTCGCGATAGGCCGAACGTGCGCCGCCGGTGCCCAGGATCAATGGCCCAGTGGGAAAATCAGGGGCAGGGACAATCTCGATCAGCTCATCAATAGAGATGGCCGGGTTATCGATATAGGCGAGGCACGCCTTGATAACTTCGCCGAGATTGTGTGGCGGGATGTTGGTGGCCATGCCGACGGCGATACCGCCAGCGCCGTTCACCAACAGGTTGGGGAAACGTGCGGGCAAAACCTGAGGCTCTTCGCGGCTGCCGTCATAATTCGGTTGGAAATCGACGGTGTCTTTGTCGAGATCATCCAACAGCGCGTTGGCGACCTTGTTCAACCGTGCTTCGGTGTACCGCATCGATGCTGGCGGATCCGGGTCCATCGAACCAAAGTTACCCTGACCATCGATCAACGGCACGCGCATCGACCAATCTTGCGTCATACGGGCAAGCGCATCGTAAATCGCGCTGTCGCCATGCGGGTGATAATTGCCCATGACGTCGCCGACAATCTTTGCCGATTTGCGATATGGTCGGCCCGCGACAAAGCCGCCTTCCTGGCTTGCGAACAATATGCGGCGGTGAACGGGCTTCAGGCCGTCACGCACGTCCGGCAGGGCGCGGGATACAATGACCGACATCGCATAATCGAGGTAGCTCGACTTCATTTCATCGACGATGTCGACGGGCGAAATGTCCGATGGTTCCATTGTAACTATGTCGTCGCTCACAGCGCGCAAATCCTTATATTTTTTGGGTCACTAAGCCATAGACCCAAGTCGGCCATATGACCACAAGCGACTGCCCGAATAGGGGCGTTGTCTACAGCTTATCCACAGATTCACGCAGCGGTGTGGATTAGGGGGCGACAACGCTGCCATCATAAGCGAAAATCTGGCCGCTTTGTTCAGGACGCAGGCTTGCAAGCACGTGCAGCATATCCGCAGCGGCGCGGGCAGGGGCGAAGCGTTCATGCGCCGGATTGCCCTTAAATGGCGCGCTCAGCGGCGTTTCGACGGTGCCGGGATGCAGGGCAACCACAACCGATTGTGCATTTTTGCGCTGCCATTCGATCGCAATGTTGCGGATGAACATGTTGAGCGCAGATTTCGACGCGCGGTAGCTATGCCATCCGCCAAGCCGATTATCCGAAATGCTGCCGACGCGGGCGGAAAGCACCGCAACGCAGATCGGGCCTTGCTTTGCCATGATCGGCAGAAAATGTTTCGCCACCAAAGCGGGCCCAACCGCATTGATGCGGTAATTTTCCATCATCCATTCAGGATCAAGCTCGCGCAGGCTTTTTTCGGGGCCTTTGGACGCTGTGTGCAATAACCCGGTGGCCACAATGACCAATTGCGGCGCTGTGTCCGCCAAATCGCCTGCTGCTGCGGCTATGCTTGCCTCGTTCAATATGTCGATCGCCGGCGCGCTTTCGCGGTGCAGCCGGATGACGCGGTCATATTGATCGCCCGCGTCCAAAGCATCGGCGAGCGCCGCACCAATGCCACCACGTGCGCCAATTATAACTGCGGTGCGTTCTGGCACTTGAATTTTCCTCTGGATCGTTCAACGGGAATTCATGCGACTGCGCTATGTCAATTGCACCGACGATGGCAAGGTCCTATACACGACGTTAACCGAAGCACACGGCAATACATCTATAGTCCCGGAGAGTTAAATGAAGCTGGTTTCAAAATTTGCCCTTGCACTTTCATTGTTCGCAGTAACCGCTGCGCCTGCTTTTGCGCAGTCTGATGAAAAGCCAAAGAAGGAAAAAAAGGAAAAGAAGGGGAAGGAAGCCACGCCTGCGGCTCCCAAGAGAAATTATTCCAAGCCGTTCATCGCGGCTTACATGCCCGTCGCCAATCTTTTGAACAAAACCAAGGATGCCGCGGCAGCGAAGGCTGAATTTCCGAAGATTCTTGCCGCCATTGCCAATGATGATGACCGGTATGAAGCTGGCATTTTGGCTGTCAACATCGGTGTTTCGGCAAAAGACACGGCTTTGCAGGATCAAGGTATCGATCTATTGCTCGCATCCGCAACGACGCCAGTTGAAATGAAACAGGCATATACGTTCCGCAAGGGCGCGATTGCTTATGATGGCAAGCGGTTTGCCGACGCTGAAAAGAATATGATGGATGCGTACAACCTTGGTTACCGCGCCAACAATATCGAGTTTCTGATTTCCAACGCCATGTCGCAGCAGAATAAGGATGCTGACGCTATCGTCTGGATCAGCAAGGCTATCGCAGCGAGCAAGGCGGCTGGACCGGTTAACAAAGCCTATGTCGTTCGTGCCGCCAATCTCTCTGCGAAAGCGAAGGATTATGCCGGTGCCGCGAATTTCTACAAGGATTTGGTGATCGCCGAAAATAACCCCGATTATTGGCATGATGCCCTTGCGTTCTTCAACCGTTCGCTCAACACGAACCCTGAAGAATCGCTTGATCTCATGCGTTTGATGCGCGCGACCAATGGTTTGCGCTTTCAGCAGGAATATGCCGAATATCTCGATAGCTTGAGCTACATCGGTGTGCGTTATCCGGCAGAGGCTGTGTCTGTATTGGACGAAGGCTTTGCAAAGGGCGTCATCTCACGGAACAACGTGACCTTCAGCGAGCGTTATAACGAGGCGAAGGCTCGTTTGGCAGAAGATACCCGTACTTTGGCGGGAACGATCGCCCCTGCAAAAGCAAGCCCCAGAGCCATGTTGGCGACCCTGACCGGTGACTCATTCTTCTCGCACAAGGATTATAAGACCGCCAAGGACCTTTACGAGACAGCGTTAAGCAAAGGCCCCGTGTTGGATAAGGATGGCGGAAACCAGACCGACCGCACCCGCTTCCGCCTTGCCATGGCGAAAACCATGCTGGGTGACTATGCCGGCGCGAAAGCTGACTTTGCGCAGATTACCGGTGCAAACCGCAAGGCGATTGCCGAATATTGGGTGATGTATATCAACCATCTGGAAAAACCCGCGGCAGCCGCTGCGCCTGCTGCCGCGCCAGCGACATAAGCGTTGCTATAAGTGATTGAAAAAGGGCCCGCGCAATCGGGCCCTTTTTTATACCATTGGGATTGGCACGCCCGGTTCGTCTTTTGCGGTGCGAATGGTCAGCGACGTTTTCACGCTGCTCACATTTGGCGCAGACGTTAACTGCGAGGTCAGAAATTCCTGAAAAGACTGAAGGTCGCGCGCGACGATTTTGAGGATGAAATCAATTTCGCCATTCAGCATGTGGCATTCGCGCACATCTGGGAGTGCCCGAACATGCTGTTCAAACGCCTTCAGATCCTCTTCGGCCTGACTTTTTAAGCTGACCATAGCAAATACGGTGATTGTGTAACCCAACGCGCTGGCGTCCACATCTGCGTGATAGGATTTAATCGTGCCCGATTGTTCCAACGCGCGCATACGCCGCAAGCATGGCGGAGCGGTCAGCCCAACCTTGGATGCAAGCTCCACATTGGTAATGCGACCATCAGCCTGCAATTCCGCCAAAAGCTTCATATCTATCGCATCTAGGTTCATATTAGCCATGATCGTGTTATTTCCATTTCGATTATGCCCCCGCTTTATAATATAATTATATTATATTGCAATTGTCCCAAAGTGTGACGCCCCAATTTTGTCGCTTTCGCACATCCTGATATCCGGTTATCCGGCGGCCACAGCACGGATAACATAGCATTGGGACTTGCCGAATTTGCGCTTTGACGACCGCCTTGAAACCACTTTGCGTCAGGCGGACGATGACGGCATCGGCTTATATGCCAAATGGCAACAACTGTTGGATATATTAGCGCAAAATTCGTCGGACTTTGATCCGGTCGCGGTGGAATCCGGATTACAAAAAGTACGGCAGTTGATGGACATCATTCCCGCGACGCTGCGCGAACAATGTGTGCGTGGCTTGTCCGGGCGACTGCGCTCTGCCCCTTTGCTCTTGCTGCTGTCGGGCGATGTTCCGGCGGTGGCCGCAGCGGCGGTCCGTGGTGCGCGGCTCAGCGACGCGGAATGGGCAGATATCGTCCCTCATATGTCCACCCGTGCGCGCGAATGTTTGCGCGACCGTGGGGACAATGGCCCCATGACCCTGCGTGCGCTTCGGCTATTGTCTTCGGCAGATTTCGTGCCCGCTTGCGACAAAAGCGCGGCTGAAACGGTCGCGCCCGCACCACAGGTTTTGCAAATCCGCGACATTGGCGAACGCATCGAAAAATTGCCGATTGCGCGGGAACAGCATGATCCGGCTGACATACCGGCCCAGGCTTCTATCGAACAGCCCGTTTCCTTTACCGAACCTATTGACCAAATACGCTTCGAAACCGACCAATATGGCACGATAAGCTGGATTGAGGGTGCGCCGGCGGGGGCGGTTGTCGGCGTAAATATCGCGGAACCCGCGTTTGACGCGGGGGCCGGGCCAGATGCATATGGCGCCGCAGCCTTTCGCCAAAAAATGCCGCTTGAAAATACGCGCATGCGCCTCTGCGGCGCGCCGGCGATTGCAGGGGACTGGCGGATCAATGCGGCACCGTTTTTTGAACCTGCCAGCGGACGGTTCAACGGCTATCGCGGGATATTGCGTCGTCCAAATGTCGCGGAAGTCGCGCACATTCCGGAAAGCGACACGCATGACGCCGAAAATATTCAGCAATTGTTGCACGAACTGCGCACGCCGTTGGGCGCCATTATTGGCTTTTCCGAAATTATTGAACAGCAACTTTTTGGCCCAGTGACCGAAGAGTATCGCACAATTGCGGGAAATATCCTGCACGATGCCCAGCGCCTGCTGTCGGGTTTTGATGATCTTTCAACCGCTGCAAAAATTGAGACCGGAACCTATGTAACGGAGGTCGGTTCGACGGATTGCGATTGGCTTTTGCTTCGGTTGGCGGAGCGGCTCCGCGCGCTGAGCAACATTTTGCACGTAACCCTCAATTTGGTGCAGGCGGATCCTGTCCGGCCATTTGCGTTGGATAACCATGTCGCGGAACGCCTTTTTTCGCGGTTGTTATCTGCCGTCATCATCGGTTGCGAACCGGGCGAGATTCTTGATGGTCATTTCCGGACGGCGCCCGGTTTGAATGCGGTTAACCGGTTCGTGCTGACCTTGCCTAAAAAGCTGATCGGCATGGACGAGAGCGAACTTTTCGGTTCCGGTCCGCTCGATGATTCTCATGACGCGCCATTGCTTGGGCTCGGCTTTTCGTTACGCCTCGTGCGGAGCCTTGCCCGAAATGTTGGCGGCGATTTGCGTTTTTGCAATCAAGCGCTGATCGTATCACTTCCAGCCGTCCATGACGCGCTGGCCGGATTAAAAGACGAAGAGCGATAATCGCATGGCAGAACAGCTTTGTTCGACCGACAAATGATGGCGGAAATTGTAAGTGCGCGCCGATTTAAATATTTTTGATGAGATAAAGGCTTGCAAGCGCGCCCAAAGTTCGGCTATCGGCGCGCATGCAGTTGGCGAGCCGGTCAGGGCCTGTAGCTCAGTTGGTTAGAGCTGGCCGCTCATAACGGCTAGGTCGGGGGTTCGAGGCCCTCCGGGCCCACCAGTTTCACTTTTGTGAAATCTGGCAGGCAGCCAGCCGCGCGGACATTGTTATACCAGTGATCCCATGTCGGGGAGTAGCGCAGTCTGGTAGCGCATCTGGTTTGGGACCAGAGGGTCGCAGGTTCGAATCCTGTCTCCCCGACCATTTCTTCTGCTATTGTTCAAAAAATATTGGCTATTTTGGCGACCGGTGTGTCTTTGCTTATCGTGCGCTGCGTTGTCCGCGATATGCTGCGATTATTTACTGCGCAGCGCCTTCGTCGGCATTGGCTGCGTCCATTTCGGCCTTGGCATCCGCCTCAATAAGCTTTGTCGCCTCTTCTGCGGCTTGTTCGATGGTCAGCTTTTGTTCGGCCAGTTCATCTGTCGGCGTAACCGCTGGCGTGTCGGCGTCACCGGCCTTGTCCGCTTCGGTTGGGGCCGTGTCGCCACAGCCCGCAACCATCAGTATGACGCCTAAGACAAAAGCGTGTTTCAACGCGCCGCCTCTGGCTTCAATTCGCCTTCATAATTTGCGACGAGCGCCAAGGTTGCAACCCATGCCGCGACGTTTTGGCGCAATTCGGCTTTGTCGATCTTGTCGAGCGTATCGTCGGGCGTGTGGTGCAGGTCGAAATATTTCGTGCCATCTTGCTGCAGGTCAATGATGCCCAATTTCTGCGCGGCGATGATCGCGCCCACATCCGCGCCGCCGCCCGCCAATTCCTTACGCGGAACAACGCCCAATGGGGCGAGTGCAGAAACGATCTGACCGCGAAGCGCCGATGCGCTTTCGGGCAGGCGGAAATCCACGGCCCAGACTTTGCCAGCGCCGAAATCCGACTCCATAGCCAAGGCGTGTGGTTCATTGGCGTGCTTCTCGCCATAATCCCGGCCACCCCAAATGCCGACTTCTTCCGCGCCAGCCCACAATAAGCGCACGGTGCGCTTGGGTTGGCCCATCGATTGCAAATGCTTGGCCGCGGCCCCGATAATAGCGCAGCCTGCGGCGTCATCAATGGCGCCGGTCCCAAGATCCCAGCTATCCAAATGGCAGGCGATGACAATCATGGGCAGATCGGGGTTCGAACCCTTGACCTCGGCCAAAACATTGCCCGATGTCTGCATCCCGACATTTTTTGGGGTCAGTTTCAGCTTCAACCGCACTGGCTTGCCGCGCGCAATCATACGTTCCAGATTTTCAGCGTCCGGTATCGACAATGCGCCGGCGGGTATGGGCGTGACGCCCGGTTCAAAATTGGTGTTCCCCGTGTGCGGGTTGCGATGATAATCGGTGCCGATTGAACGGATGACGATGGCCGCCGCACCCTTTTTCGCAGCGATGTTCGGGCCGACAAAGCGGGCAGGGCCAAATGCGCCGTAGCTGCTGCCGTCCTGCGTGGCTTTCATATTGTGACTGACAAAGGCAATCTTGCCCTTCAAGCTGCCATCGGGGGCTGCGCGCAGATCATCGATCGTCGGGAAATATACGATTTCGGCTTCGATCCCGGCTTCGCCGGTGCTGCCGCTATTGCCCAATGCGGCAATGGCGAGTTTCTGCGGAAAGGGGGCAACGATGGATGCACTCTCTTCTCCGCGCACCCATGTGGGCATTTGATATTCGTCGATGCGGACATTATCAAATCCGAGTGCCTTCAGCTTGCTGACCGCCCAAGTCCGCGCGCGCGCTTCCGCTTCGGTGCCACCCTGCCGCGGGCCGATTTCGGTGGTGAGTCCTTCGACGATGTCATAGGCGAAACTGTCACTTTGCAACGCTTTGTCGCGGATCGATGCGACGGCCGCACTGTCCGGCGACGCAGGCGCGCCCAGTGCGAGGGATGGCGAAAGGAACAGCGTGGAGGCTGCGGCGAGCAATAGGATGTTTTTCTTCATGCGTCGCAGGCTTAATCGCATCGCCGGGATTTGCAATCCCACCTTGCGGCGAAACGCGCAGATAGCTAGGGAAGCGGCCAAATCAAAAGTAATGCAACACAGGAATTAAAGCCCATGGCAGCCCAATATAGCTTCGTAATGAAGGGAATGA
>JACCDI010356013.1_pt1 | contig 12244 bp, 9 predicted proteins | sample 7442791 | NCBI WGS metagenome assembly JACCDI01 (sample SAMN15323434, study PRJNA562643) | freshwater metagenome | isolation source: river surface water | place: USA:Blue River Watershed | collected 2017-08-15
AGTACATGATTAAAAATGAAGAAAATTGTAAAGGGACAAAAATCTTTTTTATTCAGACGTATGAAAAATTATGTTCTGTCATTTTCCTGATAGTCTGATGTGGGATCGTAACTTTCCTATTGTCGCAAAGACTACCATAAATGATCTACATAAAAATAAAAAATATACATTATTATAGAACTTTTATGAGTTGGCATATGATTATTTTCACTTTCTTGTTATCAGAATAACAATTGTTATAGCCTTAAAATTAAAACAGTCATTTTACTATAGCATGTTTTGATCGTGATTGTTTATATAAGCCTACTTCAGAAAACAATTGTTACGGGTTATGCCCTTAAAATTAAAACACTCATATTACTACGGCATGTGTTGAGAGTGTTTGTTTATATAAGCCTACTTTCTTTGCTATATTAACCTACTTTTCTTGGGACCATTTGACAATTGTGATGGCCTTTAAATTAAAACAATCATATTACTACAGCCTGTCTTGATAGTGTTTGTTTATATAGGCCTACTTTCCTTATTATAAAAGCCTACTTTCCTTGGGACAATTTGAGTGCATGGGGCTATTTGGGACCAGGTTTGAGATCTACCACAATGAGGTCAAACACTTGTTGATCATGACATTTGTGTCATATTCTACATTATCCAGTTGAAAAAGGCTCCCTGCTTGCAGATTAATCAAAGAACTTTACTCTGATTTTCTCCCTTCCATTTGTCTTACTCTGATTTTCTCCCTTCCATTTGTCTGCATGCTCCCATTCGATGTATACCAAGACATAGGCACCTGCCTAGTCAGGTAAGGAAAAGGTTTGTCTTTCCCTTTTGGTAGGAAAATGAGGTCTCAGTTGGACCCTGAGTCCAGTGGGACTTTTATTTTCTTACTGGGGCAGCTTTTCAGAGGTTGTTTGTGTGCTCTGAAAGTGTGACTTTCGCTCGCCGGTTCCATAATGGCTATTAGTGCCATTATGCCTAGGCGGTCCTTGGTGTTGTTGTTGCTATTGTAACATATACTGAATATATGGTCTTTGAGAGTGAAGTTGTTATTGGGAGCACTTTTTGTGTCCTCGATGTTGTCACATTTTTTTATATTTTTCATTTTGTCTTCACTTTATTCAAATGAATTAATTTGGACTTGTTATTTTTGTTACAAGTGTTCTTTGATTTTTCATTCTTCATGACATCAAAATTAATTTTGTTGTTAAATTCAATTTTAGTTTGTGGTATAGCTTTACTGGAATTTGGGTAAGTGTACCTTTTAATTGAGTCCCTTAGTTTAGTTTTCTTAAAGGCATCGAATGCCCTAGTGCTATCCAACCCACATCTTCAAGAACTTTAGTCAGGGTCATCATTGCTGTCCAAATCATTTGTGCAATGTTTCCTGTGCTTATGTGACTTTTTGGTCATGGTACAAATTACTTTCCTAAACTCTGATCAGATGAGCTGTGCAAAGTTTAAACCATCTCATCCCTTGTCTTTTCACTGTGGTTTGGCTGTGCCCCTATTCTTATTGATCAAAGTGCCATCTTTGTTAAAATTATGGCAGCCACACTTGTTGTGGCTCTTGTTTGGCCCTCCCTGCTTCTTGCATAGCATGCATTGTTTCTCTGGTAGTTTCCAGTGGATGGGCACTGTGCGGGCTTTCTTGGAAATGTGAGAGTTTGTAGACTCCATCTCGGGCTTCCCTTCAGCTCCTTCTGCCTTGATTACATTGGGGGGCATATGGTCAAGCTCAGCATTATTCTCATGTTCTTGAGGACAAGCAGAAGGGCTTTAGTACTGATGGGAGTGATATTCTCTGTCAAATCGTACTGATTTTTCCACTTGGCTGGACACATATGCAACAGGTGAGTCACAAGGTTGGAGGGGGCAATATCTTCTTTGTGGCTTGATTGGCCTTAGGGCTGTAATACAAGCACAGAAGAGTCTTGAGGTAGCTGTTCAGCTGTCCAACTAAGACAAAGAACTGATGAAGCGGAACCCTGTTTGGCTTTTTCAACATATTTGTGATATAGTACTTGAGGGTCTCACCCACATTATACCTTAACACCTGTTGAAGCTGAAATGTGACACAGTCACAGAAGGAATTCCATGTCATTGTGTGTGTCTTGGAGTGAAGGATCCCATAGACATCTTCCCAAGGAGCATAAGTCACTTGGGCCTTGATGATCTTCTCCCAAGGCTGCCTGGCTTTGTTGGAGAGGAGATTTCAGTACAGTTTGAAGGCCTTTGTCATAGGTTGTCTTGGTGACTACCGAGGGAGATGTAGCCTCAGAACTTGGAATGTATTCTTTCTTATGTTCCTCTGCCTCCTTCTTCTTGGAGCTATACTCTGACTTTGCATTGTCAAAGTCTTGACTTGCAGATTCAAGAGCCACTTCGGTCTCTTTCAAGTCCACATCAAGCCCCATCTGCTTGCATACTTGTATGGCAATGCATACATGCAGTAAGAACTGCTCAGGAGTCCTGGTCACCCAAATTGCCACCTTGAGTTTGTTCTCAGTGTAAGGAAGAGTCTACTTGAAGTAGGTGGTATTTTTGGTTTGCTCAAGGGCATCCTGCAAAGGATGAGAATGTAGGATACTGGGGAATTCTGACCCCCAACGCCATGCTCACACTCAATCAACTTGAGCCCTTTGGGAACAGCCTTCATGAAGGACACGACTCAAAGCTTCTCTTCTAGTTGCGAACCTAAATATGTCTTTTGTAGGATCTTCTGGGAGGCTGAAGGAAAAAATATTGGCATGGTGGTGCACAGCATTCATAGTACCCTGAATGATGAAAATTGACTCTTTAAACCATCTGCTAGTCATAGTTAGATCCTTGATGTGTGGAGGTGCATGGGATATAACTTTGAAGTTCGGCTATGGTATGATAGTGACCTGAGCAGATGCCAAATTTTTAGTTGTAGAAAATAGGAATAAGAGCAAGTTTTCCAGATGATTGGAAGTTATTTTTATAAGCTATGGAATTGGTTAAACTGAGGACTTCAGACTGTTAGTCCTTATGTTTTTATCATGCAATTTACATGATAACTCATTTTTTACAGTAACTGGCTGTAGGTTTGTACCATGGTTTATCGTGGTCTTGCCAGAAGACTGGGTCTTGCTGGTGGTCATGGTCTTGTCAAGACCTCCCGGTCTTGTCAGATGTCTTGGTCTTGAACCCTGGGAGTTCCATGATGTTCTTGGTATTTGGGATGATAGGTATCTAAAGGATATCTTTGATTTGTAGGGTGATCTTGTGCCCCATTTGTGGCCTATTTGTGGCAAGAGTCCCTGAGAGCATCCTTGGCTCATGTAATACCGATAGTTTCGAAGAATGGACAGATTCAGGTATCTGAGGGCTCATGACCTGTGACCTGTTGGGGTTCCTGTGGTCTAGAACTTTGGTTGAAAATCTCTAGGTATGGAAAAGGTCTTAACATCACAAGCCTCAGATGTATGATAAGTCCAATCAGAGTGTGTCTTTTGACATATGTGGGCCTTATCATCTAGGTTATATGGTAATGGGATTGATACCTGTAAAGTCAAACTTGAATTTTTTCATTGATAAAAAAGAAAAAGAAGAGTTGGCTAGATAATTACAAGTAAAAATGTTCATGGTGCCGTTATATGCACCGATTACACAAAAGTACTATTTACAGTGAACAGTTCGTTTTCATTGAGAAAATGCCTTTAAATACCACAAATCAATATCTTTATGAGGTAATCATGTTTAAGAATAGTGTTGGTATCCTGAAAGTTTAATTTGAAAAAATCATCTCAATGAGAGGAAGAAGAAAGGAGAAAGTTCCCTCACACAACTAAGATTTTAAAAATCTTGACTACAGTTATATAAACTATTGAGAGTGTATTAGTCAAAAGAAAAAAAAAATGTCCAAGGGCGGTTTTTCTAGTAAGTTAACAACTACCAACTAATTAGGTAATGCAAACAATCAGAATATTACTTTAATCGATTCAGATCTATTGGGAATTTGGCAACAGAAATTCAGTGAACAGAAAAAATCTATTTTCTTTGACAGCTTCCAGATTCAATGCATCTTGAATAGCATCTTCTTGATTATAATTCTAAATCACAAAGAATTGATTACTGTGTGGAGCTATCTTAATTGCATTCTTCCTCGGTCGTCTCCGCTATCTCGTCAATCAAAATGTCTCCATTAAATATTGATGTGACTGCTGTGCAGACCTTGACACAAACAACTGGATGTCCACCTGTAATCTCACGACAGTCAGTTGTCACATCTCTCTTGAAATGGCTTCGCTCTCTTCCAGCATACATTGTTGGAGGTCCAGTGGTTTCTTTCGAGACTGTTGGGGTGCTACCAAAAGTACTTGCAATGGTAGGGGCACTTTGTTAAATAGATCAAGGGAGATAGAATGTGAGCATGAACCCATACAAATGGTTCCACAAACTAATATCAACTGTATGCTTACGGTGATGGAAAAGGAGTACTGCATATGTCAACGTAGTTGCAGCTTCCATTCATATATGATCCACCTCCAAAATGTTGGTCGCAGCAAGCCGAGACAGAGTCGGAGGAAATTGAGTTGGCAGAGTAAAATTCGTTGCTGCACATGGTGCCATCGAAGAAGAAGACTCGTGCCTCACATGGTGTAGGAGCAGGAGTTATGGGGGACGGAGTTGGTGGAACAGTCTTGCACACATCATGAAAGTTACAGCTTCCATTCATGTACGATTCACTTCCGAAGTTTCGGTTGCAGCATACCATAGCAGAGTCGTAAGATGGAGCATCAGCGATGTAGATATCGTTGCTGCATGCATTGCCATTGAAGAAGAAAACTTTGTCCTCGCAGAGAGTAGGGGATGGGGTTACAGGTGAAACTGTCGGTTTCAGTGAAGGCATTGGAGTTGGCTCTCCAGTAACAGGCGACACGGTTGGAGTTGGTGTCACACAAATATCTTCGTAATCTCAGCCTGTCGCCCCAAATTCAGCGTCACAGCACGCTTGAAGACTTTCGAAATAATACTCAGAGCCATCCCAGCCAGCTGGAAGGTCGTAACCATTGCTGCACATCAACTCGCCGCCCATGCTCAGTGCATACCACTTGCGTTCTTCGCATGTTGTTGGTGACGGAGAAGGAGGGGCGGTGGTAATCGGAGTAATTGGCGAGACGGTTGGAGAGGGAGTGTTGCACACATCATTATAGTTACAGATTCCATTCATGAATGATCCGCTTCCAAAGTTCACATTGCAGCAAACCATAACAGAGGTGTACGAATTGGCGTCTTCAATATAAAATTCGTTGCTGCAACTGTTTCCATGGAAGAAGAAGAGTCGAGCCTCGCAAAGAGTAGGAGAAGGAGTGACAGGACTTGAAGTAGGATTGGGAGTAGGATTAGGGGTGGGTTCGGATGTCGGATTTGGGGTAGGTTCGAATGTCGGATTGGGAGTGGGCTTGAGTGTCAGATTGGGAGTGGGCTTGAGCGTCGGATTGGGCGAGGGCTCACACGTGGGTTTGGGGGTGGGTTCGGGGGTAGGATTTGGAGTCGGCTCAAGTGTAGGCGCAGGAGTGGGCTCGGGTGTGGTTTCAGGAGTTTTACAAATATCTTCGTAGTCACATGTCGTAGAACCGAAGACAGACAGGCAACATATTTCGAGCGATTCATAAATGTATTGAAAGCCAGGCTCGTAATTGATGTCGTTGGTGCAAATGGTATAGTCAGCGTTGGGATGCCAAACCACTCTCTCCTCGCATGGTGTAGGAGATGGAGAAGGAGCTGGGGTGACGATTGGAACGACAGGCTTGCTAGTTGGCTGGTACGCATCACCTTTCCAAGTAGGTGGAGGAGTGACGAGTGGGTGAGCATCACCTTTCCAAGTAGGAAGAGGTGTGATGAGTGGAACAACAGGTTTCTTGGTTGGCAGGTATGCATCACCTTTCCAAGTGGGTGGAGGAGTGACGAGTGGGTGAGCGTCTCCTTGCCAGGTAGGAAGAGGGGTTGGCCTGGGAGTGACAACAGCAGACATCCATCCATCGTCAGTCCACTTTCCACGGGTTTGTACTTGTACGTGTCCATCGTTCTTCCACTTAAATGAGATCGATTGAACAGAGTTCCCTGGCTTAACAAGCGTACCCTGGCTGTTGGAACTGCCATTGATCTTGGAGCTATTCTTCATTTTCCCGCCTATCACATTTGATCCAAATCCTTTATCACTCTTACTGCCACTGACATTGATACCAGAACCCTTGCTCTTGCTGATATTGACATTGAATCCGGCGCCCTTGCTACTCTTGCTACCACTGAAAGAGAAGCTCACTCCCTTGTCACTCTTGCTTCCACCCTCGATGCTAATGACACCAATGCCATGACCTTTGCTCTTCCACGAACCGGCGCTCACATTAAAGCCCGAACCCTTGCCACTCTTGCTACCATTGACATTTGCGTAGATGGCGCTCTCTTTAGAGGCGAGATTGGGGCCGGGGTACCTGTCATCATCCCATCCATCATCAGTCCAACTAGTGACCAGAGCTGGGAGGGGTTCGAATGCATCACCTTTCCATCCGTCCGTATAAGCAGGAGTGGCCATACGGTCAAAGCCGTCATGCATCCACCCACTACTAATGTTAACCGTACTTCCCTTGCTCCCGCTTACATTGACATTCGAGCTGCCACCTTTGTCGCTCTTGCTGCCACTGACGTTGATGTAAATAGCATTCGCGCCTTCCGCTTTGGGGCTGCCACCGCTAATATCGAGCCCGTATCCTTTGTCACTCTTGCTGCCGCTGCCAAGATTGAAACCCGCGCCCTTGCCACTTTTGCTACCGCTGATGTTGAAGCTGCCACCAATGCCGTATCCTTTGTCACTCTTGCTGCTGCTGCCGAGATTGAAACCTGCGCCCTTGCCACTTTTGCTACCGCTGATGTTGAAGCTGCCACCAATGCCGTGTCCTTTGTCACTCTTGCTGCCACTGCCAACATAAAAACCCGCGCCCTTGTCACTTTTGCTGCCACTAACATTGATGTAGATGTTTCCGTTGCCTTTCACAACAGGGGCCGGAAGAGACTCGAATGCATCCCCTGTCCAACCATTGATGGGAGGAGGGGTGACAATGCGATCAAACCCGTCATCAAGCCACCCATTGTTGCTATTACTGACAGGGCTGGGAGTAGGAGCAGGGGCCACATTGTTGTAGAGCTCCCGCTGTGAATGATTAAGATTTGGATGACGACGGTAAGAACCACGAGGTCCAACAAGATGGACAAAGTGACAAAAGGCAGAAACTCTTGTATCTCTCGGCACTTACCCCAGCTTGACTTCCTCGTAATTTCGATGCTTGGTGTCTCAAATCTTCCTTCGCACTGACGGCCAAGGAAGATCCAGCTACGAGGAGAGATTTAGCGAGTGTGTGTTTCACCATGGTCGATTCTTTGTTCGTTGCCTATATTTAGTTTGATTGAAGAAATGCCGCTGCTGTTGATTCTATGGGACGAGAGTGTGATTTGTGCACTGCTTGCTGCTGAGACGAGATCTGAAGATTGCCGGCGTCGCGATTGTATGAGACCTGCAGACGATCGGCAACATCTAGCGACTTGCATGCTGTCGGCCATGGTCAGCGAGTTGATTGATCGACGCCCACTTTCAACCATCAGTGGCTCCTCTGCCGAGCTACCACGAATCACGCGGATGAGTAGCATTGAAATCGATTATAAGTGTTACTATAAATTTTCAATTATTGCTTAGTCAGTGTTCTTCGCCTAAAAATGAATAGCTTCAATTGTGAACGTCGCGAGAGAGGTGGCAAAAGAGGGCTTTGACAACAATATTGGCGGTTCGGAAGATATAAACTATATGACTCCCCTGTTGTATTCGACATGAGTCGAGATCTGTCGAGATCTGTCGAGATCGTCGCTTGCGAGGATGTATATGGGTCGATTCGGGTCTGGTTCGGGTCACACATGAGTGCCCAAACGTACAATACAGTAGGGGAGAGTTTGAATTACCTTTATACTTTAGTACATTTTATTCCATTTTTATCATCCATAAAACACGAATTGAAATCATGTTCAAATAATATTGAAGGTACTATAGTGGGCTTGTCTTATGGAGCTGTCTCAATCAAGCTTCAGTGGGCATCAGTCCTACCTCAAGTTCAGTCCCGTCCGGTCGAGCCACGGTCCGCCAATGACTTCACTTTCCACAACATGATTGAGTTTTACAACATCAGCCATGCCAGCAACCATCCTTCCAATCCATCACAAATGGCACCATGCCATCAACTCACAAGACAAATCAAATGCAGTCCTCAAAGCTACTAAAACCCCATATTCCATTGATTCCATCAGCTGATATTATCTACTCTCACACCAAGCAACAAGCTGTCATGGGTGTGCGTATTGAAACCATGCTTGATCCATGCTTACAGTATTGAGACAAACCAACTCATGATAGACCTGCATGCCATTAACACCAAAAGGGGCTGTCCTCCTGATACATGAGTTGGAAAACTCAAGGCTAATTGTAAGCAAGCTCTTGTGGAACACACCAAGGACCCATCGCAAACTTCTGAAGCAAGTCCAAGAGATTGATTGACTATCACATGAGACATTCCATGTACAAAATCATGCCTACATAATCTTACATTGAACTCTGGTCTGATGTACCAAAGTGTGTGTTTGTCCCAGTAAATCTGGATGATGAATCATTGCTCATTGTCTGACTACAGCGTAATAGAATCTAAAAGTATAAATGCTTCAAATGATGAATCATTGCCAGATGACTACTCTGTTATGTGTAAAAAATATATAGTATTGGAATATCATGAGGATACTGTATTTCTTGTTGAGGATGTGACAATTAGGCCTCTCAATTGTGCCAGCACTTACAATGATTCAGTAGGCAATGCTATTTTTGTCAACCTTGGAGCTTACAAAGGTTATTACACTGACATCAAGTTTGGTTTCTATGGACTTAGGTCATTCTAAAGAATGAGACATCTGCAAACATCATTGGCATAATGTACAGCATGTGATTGTTCCACATTTTCTCAACTCAATCTTGTTCTATTTGTAATCAAGCAATCGTGCTTGCCTCAAGGAGTAGCCATTGAGAAACATCATGAGGCAAATTTCTTAAAATATTGTCTTGTGAATTGTGAACTCTTGGCATAATATGCAGTCACTCTGCATGGTACTGGAATCCCAGTTTTTATGAAAACAGATGAATCACTCTACAAAAAGCAAAGTCTTTCACAACAAGTTCTGCTGGTATGACGTGATTCTTGGCACCAATTTTCTTGAGAAAAAACAGGAATTAATCTGGACTATGGCACTGGTCACATGCAGTGGTAGCATGGTGCAATGTCCATGCATCTGCACAAAGGTCTCACATCTGATGACTTTGATAACATGGAAGACTTGTATCACAGTCTGACCTAAGCCAAATGGTAAGTAAAAGTTAGTTGTAGATGTGTAGTAGGAATGGCTTCTTTGTAATTGAAGATTAAAATTATGAGCTATTCTTAACTGGATCAAAATGAGGATTGCCAATTGGTGATCCTCATGCTTTGTCATGTATTTTACATGCTGATTGAATTGTATGGACTTACTTGTACCCTCTTGGATTCAGGGATGCCAATCAGCTTCCAGGTGGGCCTAAGGAGGCTGTACAGAATAGCTTGGCAGGATTGACCAAAATTCTGGCAAGGTTGATGAAAGGTTTCCCAGATTCTTGGGTCTGGCTTGTAGTAAGGGATGTGAAGGAGTTCAGTTTCAGGCTGATCAAATGAAATTGAATATCATTTTTGCAGTGATTTTCTGACATGAAATAACAATACATTTTATCTTTTAGCAAAGGTTGCAGCAGTGATGGAGTTGAGAATTGGTTGAGGATTTGGGGAATGTGGATGGTGTGGTCAAAATGTGGTCCATGAGTGTGGAATGGCAACTTTAAATGATGCTCACTCTGGAATGGGGGTGAGAACTGACAGGAAGATGTTGCAATATTCTACATGTCAGGCTACCGTGACCTGAGCCAATAGTTATTCAAATCTTTAGTTGTAGAAAATAGGAATAAGAGCGAGTTTTCCATATGATTGGAAGTTATTTTTATAAGCTATTGAATTCATTAAACTGAGGACTTCAGACTGTTAGTCCTTATGTTTTTATCATGTAATTTACATGATAACTCATTTTTCTACAGTAACTGGCTGTAGGTTTGTATCATGGTTTATCTTGGTCTTGCCAGAAGACTGGGTCTTGCTGGTGGTCATGGTCTTGTCAAGACCTCCTGGTCTTGCCAGATGTCTTGGTCTTGAACCCTGGGAGTACCATGATGTTCTTGGTATTTGTGATGATAGGTATCTAAAGGATATCTTCGATTTGTAGGGTGATCTTGTGTCCCATTTGGGGTCTATTTGTGGCAAGAGTTCCTAAGAGCATCCTTGGCTTGTGTCACTTGCCTTCATGAATGGAAGATGAAGGTGTCAATGCAGACAAAAAGTAAAACCTCCTGTGTGATAACCTCAGGCAGGAAATAAATACTGTGTGCAAATGACAAAGCGTAAGTTTTATGTGGCGAGGGGGGAGTGATGCACAATGTGTGACTTAATTTAATCAAAATAGGGTGTAACTCTCCTAATATTCAGCCTCTCAGATTTAGTTCCACGTTGATCCCTTATGGTGTCATTGTATGAACTGTCATGATGGTCCAAAGATCATTTTCATATCTGCTTTCAGTTTTGCTGAGGATACCATCTTTTTGCAGCAGTACTTTATCACAGGGTTGATAATCCCAGTTTACATGGGCATTGCTTTCCCTTTCTGTGTTGTTGTTTGTGTGTTGTTGTCTATATTCCCTGATTTTTGACCAGTCAGCCAGGCATGGGCCATCAAACAAAACATCCCATCCAAAACTTGCTGCACCTGGTGAGGTTTTAAGTACTGTGTGAGGTAGAGCAAATGGCCCATGCTGCATTGGTGAGAAAGTCAGCAATGTCACTCTCAGTGATTGTTTTGGCCATGTAAATTTCAGCTGGGCAGAGCATTGCCATGATTGTTTGATGCACCCACTTTAGTATTATGTTTGCTTCTGGGTTCCTGATACTGATATGAATCACAGAGGGTCTCAAAGTGAAGTTTGAATTCACTTCTGTTGTTGTTGATAATGTATTGGCTACTTGGGTAATGGCTAAACCAGGTCGTGTTCACTATTGTTCCTACTAAGGCTGACATCTTGTTGAAGTAGGGTTGTTTTGTTTGGATACATGTGCCCTTGCCTGTTTGCCGCTTTGTACGAATGGGAATATCAAGCTCAGGTAGCTGTGATATGGGCACAACTCCACAATTTCAAACCAGCTTGTTGCTGGGTTGATCATTGTGATGCACAAAAAAGTCAATTTGTGCTTGTTTTTCCTTTGAGGGTGTATGGTCCTATAAGGTCAACACATAATCCCTCTCAAGGGTTGGCAATTGTAAGCTTGGCTGGCAGTTTCCCATACTTGTGTTGTCTGCACTTGTTCACCTGGAAACTGTGACACTTTTTGACATGTGGTTGGACTGTTGTTCTAAGACCTTTCCAATACATCAATAGACAAATAGTTTCTTTTAGATGCTTGGTCCCAGGGTGCTGGAGGTAGTAGTAGAACCAAGGTACTGCATGGTGTTGTAGGCTTTTTGGAAAACCATTTTGCCATTTTTACAGAATACTTTAATGTTCTTGACCAGCTGGGTGGAAAAGACTTCCTTGTCAGCTTGTTCTTTCAGGTAATTGTGCTGTTGTTGTGCCTCCGCTATCTCTCTGGTTGTGAGTGGATAGATGGAGTCCTCTTAATGTTGATTGGCAAACACTTTATGAATTTCTTGGTGTTTGCCATGGATGTGTTATGCTCTTGTGCTGAGTTGTGGTAATACTGGCATTGTGTAAAAGTCATCCAGTTTGTTGTGACAGGTCCATAGGCCAGTTGTGAAATGACATCCACAACATTATTGTGGATGCCTTAGATGTACACAATGGTGAGGCCATATTCTTTAAAGAGTAGTCTCCAGCGGGACACTTGATCAGAAGTCAGGCCTAGAGCATCCTGCATGAGATGTTTGTGGTAAGTGCAGACCATAATTTCATCTCCCTAAAGCATGCCTTTGAACTGTTTTAGTGTTTCCACTACAGTTTCCTACTAAAAAATGCCAGCGGCCTTTTGTTTTGAGTAACAACAGCAACTTGGAACTGTCTGTGTAAATCTCAAAGACCTGCAAGCAATCAGGGTAGGCCAAGGTA
>JACCDI010571043.1_pt1 | contig 12231 bp, 8 predicted proteins | sample 7442791 | NCBI WGS metagenome assembly JACCDI01 (sample SAMN15323434, study PRJNA562643) | freshwater metagenome | isolation source: river surface water | place: USA:Blue River Watershed | collected 2017-08-15
AATGCAGAAATGCACAAATGGGTAAATTCAGAAATGCAGGAATGCAAAAATGTAGAAATGCAGACATGCAGAAATACATCAATGCCTAAATGCATCAATGCTTAAATGCATTAATGCAAATATGTCAATTTTAATTGTATGAATGTATAATTCAATGTTGCTTTATTGATATGAATATTAAATAAATGATGTAAAAGTGTCAAGAATTGTTATTTTATAGTCATAAACACTTTTTCATAACTTTTTAGCATTCACTAAGGCAAAAATGATTTATCACTGATAAAGAGATTTTTAGTTCATTCAAATATTTTTGTAATATCATAGGTCATTGTTCAAGGTGATTACTTTGAATTCGATGATTTGCTTTGTCTGATTTTGTCTGATTTTGACTGACTTTGTCTGATTTAATTTGATTTTGTCTGATTTTGTCTGATTTTGTCTGATTTTGTCTGATTTTGTTTCATTTTGTCTGATTTTGTTTCAGTTTGTCTGATTTTGTTTCATTTTGTTTCATTTTATTTTATTTTGTCTGATTTGTTTCCTTGGTTGTACATGTCATCAATATGTCAGTGAAATATCAGTGAAATGTCTAACATTTTGCAACATTTTGCCCAAAACAATCACAAATCTTGCCTGTCAAACCTGTGTCAAGTGGAGAAACAAGGACAGACCCACCCTCACAAAGGTAAGGAAACTTCTGAAGAATCTTTGGGAAGTTTACTTCCATTCCTTTGTAAAAGTAAAAATTGATGCTTTTTATTGTGTTTTTTACTTATCTTGTTGATTGTATATTATTATATGAATTTCTTTGATTTATTTTTCTAGTAGTTTCATCTAGGAAAACAATGTTTTGCAAATCTTTTGCAAAATGTTGTTTTGTCGCAACATCACCAATGTCAAAACAAAAGCATTTTTGGCCTGTTGCAAAAAATTTTATGCCTGGTGTTGCAAAATTTGACATGTACAACTAAGCTTGTTTCTGTTTTGTTCCTGTTTTGTTTCTGATTTTATGTGATGTTGTCTAAGCAGGGAAATCAGTCAAGTAGGGAAAATTATTTTGCCTCACATGTCCTACAAAATTTGAATCTAATCCTTCAAGAATCAAATATAGTCATCTTATAATTGTTATGTAGATCAGCAAAAATGAATACCTGAGTTCTCTTCAAGTTCTCCACAAGATTGACATAAATTGGCAAAATATTTCTCAACAACTTCTCAAAGATTATGTTCAATATGACATCAAATAGTTTTGGAAAGAGGTCAAAAGACATTTTAGAATTATCAAACACTTATCATGATGTTGGATGACAAGATTGGCAGGGATCAAGCCAAGCATTAATTAGTGTTCACATAGATATTGTCTGTCAGAATAGGGGATATGTCTCCATTGAGGGATATGAAAAAAGGGAGAAAGGAGTGGCAAAGAGTAAAGAGCTCATTTGGCATTGTGTTTGTATTGCTAAACAAAAGCACAATTCTAATCTGCGTCAGATCTTCTGGTTTTCAACCTCTGCTGATATTTGTAAGTGATGAGGCTTGTGATATATACAGGAGGATGGAGAGGCATCTTGATCTCTGAGATGGATTGCATTTCTCTGTATTTGTGGCTGATTGTGTGGAGTAGGCTCTTTTGAATGTTGGCAACAACAAAGCAACAGGGGTAACAGTCTCACCTATGAAGAACAAGCTATCTGTGATGTGACCAACTGCAATGGTGACAGAATCCTTCTGCTGGAGGACCATTGTACAATGGCACAACCAGATTTTTTGCAATGTGTTATTGTCCATTGTCCAACCATCCACACCTTCATATCCCAGACATCCAGGACCTGGACTATGCATGCTTCAAGGAGTATGTTGACAGTAGCCATTCTTGTTGCTGGGTTGCTTTGTCAGGCACCTGGTCAGTAGGGATTGGAGAAGTGTGGCAGCAACTGCTGGCAAAGTGCATCCTGGCTGAAGTGAGAGATCAGTGCAAATCTGCATATGGGAGCACACAACTCTACACAATGCCCAAGGCAAGAGTTGAGGTTTCTTTGTGCTATTTAGAACACTGAAGCGCTCATAGCAGCAGTGAACATACAATTCTGGGCCAGTGATGGATTCCAACCTGCTAGAAATCCTGCAGATGAAATGGAGATGGTAGAAGAGGGGGGGGAAAGCAAATGAGGAGATTTGAACTAAGGTGAAAGTGGATAAAACACTCAAGGATCCTGCAGAGACAGCAACAGGACAAGATGATGGTGTAGGACTGACTTTAGTAGATTGGAGAAACAGCTTAAAAGATTTTAGCCCAAGGAAATCTATGAACTGTCTAACACAGGTGGCCAAACAGAAGCCAGGCTACATTCATTTGCTACCAGCATGAGGCCATGCTCTTCATACAGAGCCCTCAAAAACCAGTCATGACTCTGTGAAGCCAGGTAGTAGTTGCTCAGGGGCAACCATTGGATATGATCTTCTATGGAATTGCTTAGCTACTACTGATGAAGAAACTTAGGGTGGTCTTTGTGGATGCCATGCAACCATGGTATACTGAAAACAGCAGATTGATCAGGTGTCATGTATAAGATGCAGCTGGAACCTTGATTTGGTTACAATCTGGAGCCAGCCAAGTGTTGGCACATCTGTATGAATACAGAAGAGGCCCATTGGAACCTCTTTTTGTTTGGTATCAATTTTTCTCTAAAACTAAGCATAACTTGCTTTTATCACTGTAAGACTCTCAAATACACCCATTTCTCTGTATCAGAATGTTTTCAATACTTGTGAAGAGGATGGGAGATTGGTGTGGAGCTGTATGTGATGATGAGATAAAGAAGTTTGAGCTTGTTTAGATTTTCTGGTCTGTTATCTGTTCTCCAAACTTGCTATCTTATGTGTTGCACATCTACCTAGTAGGAGTGGGGTGATGAGCTCAAAAGAATACTATATAACAAGAGAATATAATATTAGTGAAGTGTTTTTGGCAAACGAGGTGACTTCAATGTTGTCTTGTTTTCTTCCCACACACCCTTCTCACTACAATGCCCTCATGTAGAAGAGGGGATAGGATTAAGACAGGATATAAAGCACAAGGCAACATGTCTAACATCTTGTAAAAGGACATTGGATGGTAAGTTTGACTGTGATTGATTGTTTGTTTGCTAGAGGTTTCATATTTGCCAAATTAATTTCTTCTTCCATTTGCTGCTCCTTTGAAATGAACTATAGTTTCAATTTTGTAATATTTGCCTTGAAGGATGAATATTTACTGTAAATGATGGTATGAATCAGTGGGAATGAATTTTTATTTTTAAAACATTTTTGAATATTCAGAATAATACTTTTGGTATGGAGTCATTTCTTTTTTGTTGAATTATATTTTAATTTGCCTTTATTGTTGTTGAATCATTACAATCATCACCAAATATTTTAATTAATTTTAGTATCATGATGTACCCTATGATATTCTCCAAACTGTGATGGTTAATTACTTTATCATGTTACTACCACAGTGACATGACATATATTTTTGTACTGCTGTGAATGACATAAGTTTAAATGGCCTGTTACGCCCAGTTGTGCTTGCCCTGGATTCCAGGAATCCTTCTTTGCAGATTCCCATGCCTCCTGTCTCTCTGTCCTTAGTGACATCAGGTTCCCTGCATGAACCTATCCTTCTCATGGCCTTTCTGATATATGATTCAATGCATGCTGCATTGCCACACATGCTGCTTTGTGCTACACCCACATTCTTATAATTCTAAGATGATAAACATTATATCACTCAAATATGGGCATATCACAAGTAATTACCAAATCCTGTGGAAAAAAACAAGTCAAAATTTAATCAACCATGATCAATTTTGGGTCCAGCACATTGCTACCCTCATCAGACACTCCACAAGTACTCTGACATTTTGTAATTATCACTAACACTACAGGCAAAGCCAAACATTTTAATACCTCATGAATAACATGTTCACAAATGAGGTCACACAAAAGCTGCCCACACAAATAAACAATGACACACCACAACTTACCTCCAGGAGAGCAGCCTGATCTGCTTCCTTATTGCCTTGTTGAAGCCTTACCAATATCAACTGATAATATTATTACATTTTAAGAACCTGCCTCATGATGTGAGTGAGGTAATACACTTGTTTTATTACTCTATCATTACTTGTTTTTGTGTCAACAACACAGACCTCCTCTTCCATCCATGATGACACCCACATCATTAGACGTCAACTCTTACTGCTCTTCCTTAATATTATCAACCCTTTTGGGCAAGTCTCATGACTCAAGTAAACACAACAATCATGCTACCCTATTTATTATATTGATTTTTTACAATTCACGCACAGCAATTGCACACAATGATTATTTATTTTTATGTTTCCTTTTTTAAGTTAATCCAAACCTAAAAAGTGTTAAAAAACAATATATTCACCATTACAACAATCCGCTCTTTTGTCATCCATGATGACAAAAAAATTTTTCCCAATGTTTTGCCACATTGTTAACAATTCCTTTTTAATGGATATCATGCAATTGTAAACAGGGTAAGATCACTCTCGTAATTTTGTTATTTCCTACTCTATCATTATTAATTTTTTGTGTTAAATACATAATTTTTCAGCCATCCAAAATGATAACATTAACCATGCATTGATGCAAGATGTTCTTACAACATAAACCTCACCATGTGTAGGTTTTGCTGTTTTACATAAAACAATGTCTACATAAACACAACACTTCCACTGCAATTTTTATTGCCTTTTTATGATCACTCCACAGATATTGCTCACAACAAATAATTATTTTACAACTTTTTGATAACCACCTCTGGACACAAGATTATCATTTTTCTTATATATATATATTATCATAGCATGGCCTTGCAAGATGAATTAACCTTGCAGTACACAATGTAGGTGACATCACCTCTTTTTTTGGCATCCTTCTCACCATGTGAGAACCCTGATGACCACTGAAGTGGCCATGCAATACTCACATTTTTTGAGCTAATGTTTCCTTTCTGTACACCTTGTCATAAAGGGGGAGCTCAGAATTGTAATCCTACTTTGGATACTATATATCCTTGAGTTGATTACAGGGAGGGAGAATGTTATGTCCAGTTGTGCTTACCCTGGATTCCCAGGAATCCTTCATTGTGGATTCCCATGCCTCCTGTCTCTCTGTTCAATGGAGACAACAGGTTCACTGCATGAACCTTTCCTTCTCATGGCATTGCTGATATATGATTCAATGCATGCTGCATTGCCACCATGCTGCGTTGTGCTAAACCCACATTCTTATATTTCAAAGTAATAAACATTTACATCACTCAAATATGTGTATATCATGGCCTTATGTCATTGAAAGATCAATACAGATGGTACTGAGCAGATCAACTCAGCAACTTGACTAAACCATTGAAACAAGGAAACCCCTCATCCCATACCATCATAAAACAAGGGATACTGGACAAACAAAACTTATACAAAATGTTTATGATAATGTCACTCCATCCCAGTAAGTATAACCTGAGTAGTTAGTATACATACAACTACTTGTGCATGCTGACTAACACCAGATTTCACCTAATATGTAACCCACAATGCCTTTTACACACTATTTTTAGGCTTGGGTATTTTACCCTACAGTCAGCACACTACATTCATATAATATTACATATTGCAGGGAAGTACAATAGACCACAGTACATGAATGGAAGAATATTTTTATGTAACAAAAGGTGGATTTTTCTTTCTTTTTCCAAGCATATAACAATATGTCAAATATCCATGTCAAAAGGTTTGCATTCTGAAAAGTCTAGACTAATGTTGAGAAGACTCAAACTGCCAGTGTAAAAAATCACAGAATATAATGACAAAATGGATACAAAATTTTGAAGTCTCCTAATTCAGCTAATATTGTGTCTTTATTTGGAATGAGAAATTTTTTTGGTAACTGTTTTGAAAGCTTTGACTATAGCTATTGAAATTATTTATTGACTAATGCTTCAAGAAACATATCACATCAACATAGCCCATAACACCATATATCACTCAATGTCTCTCCATAAAATTGATGTTTCAAGGAAATGAAAATAAGATTGGATTATTGTTTGGTGTAGTTTGATTTGTTACCAATTTGTCAACTCATTGTTTAATTGTATTGATGTTTTATGTATTTTCTATCCAAGATCCCTAAGACAATACCATGATATTTCTGATCAAGTTGCTATGCTTCAAATTTCAAATTGACTTGAATATTCATCTTTTTGTTATTCTCATTAGCAAATCCCCATAATTTCATTATGACTGTTGAAGCATATTTGGATGCTCACACTTTTTGGAAGTAGTTTTATCTCCAAAGGAGCTGATTCTAATGATCTATACATATCAAGAAGCAATGATTGGAATCATTAATAGCATTTGGATAAAATCTTTTACTACTATATTCAAGATATCCAATTACCATCTCTCTTTCTGACCTTGAAATTAAACTCTTCTAGACAACTGGGTCAAATGAAAATTATTTTGTGTTCATGATGATAGAAATAAGTTTGTTCTCATAGTTTCAAAATTTGTCAAAAAAACAGGGAATATATCACCTATCAAGCTTACCTGGAAATATAGACCACTCCTTCAGCAAACTTCATTATCTTCTACAGTTAATTTACCAAAACTTCATAACTTTCAACCCAGCAGGGAATTTCTTCAGTTTGATAGTTTTTGGAATTTGCTTTAAAATGTGGGAGAAAATTCCTAGTATAGTTGGGGCTTAAGATGTTTCTTTTTGCTATCCCAGCTCTCTATTATTATCACTGTTTCAGTAGTTCATATTGGTCAATATACACTTATTCTGTATTTGTTTATTTTCAAGTAAAAATACCCCACCTGCTTGGTTCATTTATCATGTTTACATTCATATGTAGACTAAATAGGTTGTAAAATAGAAATTTGATCAGTCTATGTGACCAATCTTCATGAAATTGAAAGAAGTTTCTTTCTCAAGGGTATCATTACCTAAAATATTTTTGAAAGAAATAATTCATTTTAATGATTACAATTGCTGGTTAGTTTAGTTGGAAATGTTGATGACACATCAGCAAAATATCAATAATATCAGAAATTATTGATAACTTTCAAAAACACCTCAAAATTGTCCAACACATTCATGAAAATGGGATTGAGTCCCATATCAATTATGCATATGTTGAATGTGCCAAAAAATGCCAATGAAAATGTTTTAGTGACTATTTCAGCCCCATATGATGAGATGAGTACAGCACATGCATAAAAATGCATGATCTGAAAGTACTTTTTTCACTAAAGTTGGGCACTTTTCAAGCATTCTTCCAACATGTCAGTGACACATTGGATATGTTGTTTTGTGTCATTCCTTCAACTGGCACACCAGCATCTGACATGCCCAACTAAGGTGTTTGGAAGTTTTGTATTACACCACTGTCACAAACCTCAGCCTGTATGTGGCTCTTATTGTCATTTGTAATTGCTGTCAAATAATGAAAAGGATTTGGCTACCAATGTCCTATAGAAAATTTTCAAAAACCCTTTGACTCTTTCACAACACATATTGATCAGAATAATGCAACAATTCATGCAGACAATATAATGCTACAGTTCTGATCAATAATATGTGACATGATCTTTTCTAGAATTACATTGAAAGCCTGTCACTTGCAATAGTGGAATGAACTGTATACCACCACAGCCTGTACTCATTGTATGATAACACAATGTGGAATAAAGGATGTATTAATGTTATGGTACTTGAGCTTCCTCTCTCTAGTGAGAAATATGGTGTAGATTTGGTGGCAACGGAGTTTGTGCGAATGAAGAAGAAGTGAGTACCATCTATGATACCTAAATATGGGGTACTCTACTCTAAAGAGAAAAGTGTTGTCAACAGAACATAAATGAAATGCTTAGATAATTTACAATATTTTGCAAACCCCACCAGCCCCGAGCCCAACCCTTAGGTTTCAGATGATTGAGAAATAAATTGTACAGGGTAGAAGAAAATTTGAATATAAAAATTAGATTGTATATATTAAAAATTTCGCCGCCACCGTCAGCCTGTTTAGCTCAGTTGGTTAGAGCACCTCATTAGTAATGAGGAGGTCGGTGGTTCGAATCCGCCAACAGGCTAAGAAACTCTCCGCTATGATGTAGGTGGTTATCATACTTGCCTTTCACGCAGGATACCCGGGTTCGAGTCCCGGTAGCGGAAACCTACCTAGTATTTTACTTTTCCTTTTGAGGGGACTTCGTGGATAGAATACTGCAACAACACCATTATTTCACATTTTCACTTTCGTTTACATTTCATCATAGAGAAAGTGTTGATATATTACTCCATTTTGTCATACATCATTCATGGCAAAATTTCAATTTCACCTCCAAATTGAATATTTGCATGTCACAACATAGAGTCAAAAAGGACTTCTTCATACACCCAAACATTCTTGTGTGTTATTAGGATTTGTGTACTTGGTTCCATTTCAGCTGTTATGTTGGTGCATGCTCTAATTTCTAGATAACTTATTTTGTCAAAAAAATATCACTTGCATAGATATTCACTATTTATATTTAGAATATGAGCATCCACCAGGGTTCACTTTTGACTCAATCAGGTAAACATTTTCATCAATTCCATTTATTGTATGCAATTATTCACAAATAAAATGACATAATAAAACAGACTGTTGTAATTGGCAAATAGTTTGTGGTTGTTGATAATTATGCATATCTGATACTGGGAACATGACTTTTGCATTCAACCTGCCAAAAATTCTGGTCACCAGAAGAAGCCCTGGGCTTTTGCAGCTGGACTAGTGCCTTCAAACCCATGTTGTGTTCTGAGATCCTCTTTTTGAGACCAAGATCAATAAAAGAACTTCAACATAACATTGGATTCCTTTGCTGTTAGAGATTTCATTTTGTAGACAACAAAATTAGAGTATATGGTCATTGCTCCCTTATTGGTGATATCTTCTTGTTTTTTGGCCTTGGCCCTCTCCAAATTATGTTTTTTATAATTTTGTCAATCATTGCCATGCATGTCTTTGTAACTGTATGCTTGTTTGGAATGTGAAGGCCTAGCTCAATCAATTTTCCAGTTTGTTTATGGTCTTCTTTAACAAATTTTTGATTAGCTTTTCTTAATTATCTAATACCTCCCTTGGCTGAGCCGCTTCAACTTCAGAATCCAGAATATTTTTTTTGAATCCCAAATGTGATACAACACTAGCTGTTTTCTCACAATCATTTATTAAATGACTTCATTTTCTCTCCTGTTATAATAATGTTGTAAATAATGTAAATGATGGGGGTGGATTTAACATGAAACATAATATTTACAATTGCAGCTTTCCCTCACCTTGATATCCAACAGCAGCTGATGCTCCACCTAATTGTTGATGGACTTTGACATTTTACAATTCATTCCTAGTAATAGGAATATGCCCAGTCTTACATCACCACTTCGAAATATGTGCTCTTATGAATATTTTATCATAAGGAAAAATTCAACAGCTTTTCCTCCTACCTCAGAAAACATACATCGTGCCTTGATCCTTTCTCTGAGCCTACTTCCTACAATATATTTGAGGTTTTAGGTGGGATGATGAGTACTTTGTGAGGTGTGCCATCTAGTGAGCCATTTGGCAAAGTGGGGTCCGGAGAGGAGGTAGGCCTTGGTGAAGGCTGGTCAGATGGGGAGGCTTTGGATGCAGGGTGACAAGGGGCAGGGAAGGAGGTTTGGGGGGGGTAGAAAGAATGCTGTAAGTCGGCGGGATCAAAGGTGAAGTCGTTTTTGGGAGGGGAAGTGAGGCATGAGGAGTGTGCATTGCGTGACTCAATCCATGCCATCCATGCTGTCCAAGGAATGGTGGGGGGGAGGGCTCGTGCCAGATTGGGAACTGGAGCCATCCATCCTCCTGTGAGTTTGTGGAGAAGACTAGCCACCACGTAGAGGTAGGGGCATTTTTAGTGCGAGCATATTTCCACCTTTTTTGATAGTGGTCATATGGTGCCATCCAAACTGCGTATGCCCAAGTAAGGAGGTAGTCAAAGTGGTGACGTTTGCGATCCATGAGGGTGTCCACAGTGATGGTTGGGTCCAGTGTGGTTAACTGGAACTGTTGTGAGACCCACTCCAGAGTACAATGGCGGTTGTGATTGTCAGAGCCCAGTATGCGGTTGTGCCATTCAAGGAGGTTCGCATCTTCTCGATTGAGGAGATGGAGTTTGGATAGGAGGAAGCGGTTGAAGTGTCAAATCATCTGAGAGGTGGGGTGGCCCAGTAGAGTTAGGCGTGGACAGTGCCATCATGGTTATAGTTGCTGAGGTCCAGGGTGAAGGTGTCAGGGTTGGTGAGGGATGATGCCAGGCATGCTGGAATTCCTCCAAGGTAGATGGGGTCCAGTTGGTGTCCATTGCAAGAGAGAGGTCCAATCGGGAGGAGGGGTTCTTGTTCATCAGATCTATAGTCGAGGGGGTCCGGTGTGGGTATGGACCGTGGAGGGCCAAGGCCAATCGCAATCTGTCTTGGTTGTTTGCGGGGATTGATGGAGAGGATGTTTTCCATTCCGTTGCAAATATTGTCTAGAGTGAGATCTTCAGGAGTGAACAATATGTCGAGGAAATTTTGGAACATGAGGATCATATGGTGGGGGAAGGAATGGAGGAAGATGGTGCATGCTTCCTTGGTGGCAATGGGTGGTTCCCAAAATTGTTCAAGGTGGTTGAGAGTTGAGAGAGCAAGGTGGAATTGGTGGTAGTAGTTGCAAGGGCTCATGAGCTGTGGAGCTTGTAGGTCTTGCCAGAGGTAATGGGCAAGGCAGTCGCCTGCTTGAATGTGGTTTGGGATAAGGTCTGGTGTGATTTCTACTTTGGGACCAAGAAGGTGAAGTAGGGATAAAAATTGTTGGACAAGCCTGTGAAGGGGGATGGTGGGATCGTTGGCGCATTAGATTGTGAGCAAAACATTCCTGGAAGGTGCCCAACATTTGGGACCATAAGCTACCAAGGATGTTGTCTGGGAGGGGTGGGTTGTGATGGGCTGTGGCTGCTTGTAGCTCTTGCCAGAGTTGGACGTATTGGAAAGTTTGGTACTCGCGGTTGTAGGAGGGATCAGGTAGATGTAGGGTGATGGCGATCGTATGGCCGTGGGGATAGTCAACATGGAACGTACTTGGTGATTCCCAGAAGGGGGAGTGAAAGGCTTCTTGAACGGGGTTGGTAATGGTGAGTGGGGGGATCATGGAGCGATAGGAGAGCATGGCTTTGGGTTTGCGTAGTAGCACTGTTGTGGTGTGGGACATGTTGGAAGCTTGCGTGCCGGATCAAGGTGGTGTGGCTGTGCTTGTGATGACGTTGGTCTGTGATGATGGTGGCTGGTCGAGGTGTGGGGTAGCAAGACAGGGCTGGGGTTGATTTAGTGCAAAGGATGGAAGCGCTTGTGATGGGAGATGTGTGAGCGGCAATTGGCTTGGTTTGGTTGTGGTGAGAATATATAGTGTGGGTTGGAAGTCGTAACAACTGCTGTTGCTGTGGTTGCTGGTGATGAGGTCAGTATTGATAGAGGCGTTTGACACTGGTATTAGGAGGATGGGTTCTGTTGTTGCGTTGGTCGTGCTGTGGTTTGAGTGATGGGGTAGCTGCTGTGCTGCAGTCAGTGTCATCAAGAGTTGATGATGGGAGCAGTCCTATTGGGGCTGGTGGTGTGGATTTCTGAGGTTCTGCGATTTGATGTCAAATCCCCTGCTGTCGTCGTGCTGTTGTCAGTGCTGCTGGTGATGTCATTGTTGTTGTCGTACCGCCGGTGATGGTGTTGACGGTGCTGTTGTCGCCAAGGTCGCCTTGTTGTGAGGTCATGTGCTGTTGTCGGGTTATAGATATGGGGGGTCGGTGCCTGGTTGTCATACTTTGTGAAGTGGTAAGTGTGTGTGACACTTGTGTTGGTGTCCTTGCTGGGGTCAAGGTTGACGGTGGTTGTGTCCTCAATTGTATCACGTATGAGGATGTTGGCGGTTGTGCTGTGGGTCAGGCGGCGGAAACTGCCGTTGGTGCCAAGGTTGGTACTGTTATGCTGCCACTTCGTCAAATGCCAGTGTTTGTGCTGTGGGGTAGTTGCCGGGGTTGCTGTTGATGCTGTGGTTGTCTGAGCGCAATGTTGTCAGTGTTGTTGTTGTGCGTTTGTTGCTGTTGCTGA
>JACCDI010303315.1_pt1 | contig 12229 bp, 9 predicted proteins | sample 7442791 | NCBI WGS metagenome assembly JACCDI01 (sample SAMN15323434, study PRJNA562643) | freshwater metagenome | isolation source: river surface water | place: USA:Blue River Watershed | collected 2017-08-15
GGAGCACTCTGCCGTAACCTGACATAAGTGCTCCTTTCTTTTAAGTCCTTTAAGTCCTATGACTTACTAACTTCTTAGGTCAATAAGTTTATTACTGACCTACACGGAAACGGGTGAAGGCTTTCACGGCAGTGCCAGCTTCATCCAGAATCTGCTTTACGGTCTTCTTCGCATCCTTAGCAAATGCCTGCTCAAGTAATGAAATTTCCTTGACGAAACCAGTCACGCGACCTTCGACGATCTTTGAAAGCGCTGCCTCTGGCTTACCCTCTTCGCGAGCAGTTTCCTCAGCAATGCGACGTTCCTTCTCGATTAAGTCAGCTGGAACTTCGTCGCGATGAACAAACTGGGGTGCGAAAGCTGCGATGTGCTGTGCCACATCCTTGCCAACTTCGATTGCATCCTTAGTCAACTGAACTAACACACCAACTTGTGGTGGCAGATCCGGGCTGGTCTTGTGTAAATAAATTCCAACTGGCGAACCAGCATGTACTGAAATGCGACGAATTTCGATCTTTTCACCAAGCGTTGCATTGGCTTCATCGATATGTTGCTGGACAGTACGACCAGCAGAAATCTCGCTCTTTAGGAATGCATCTAGATCTGCGGACTGGACCTTCATTAAGTGATCAATTAGCTCATCACCTAACGCCTGGAAACGCTCGCCCTTAGCAACGAAGTCTGTTTCGCAGTTAAGTTCAAGGATTGCGCCAAGGTCGTTTACAACTCTTGCGACAACCAATCCATTAGAAGTGGTACGCCCTTCGCGTTTAGTTACTCCTTTAAGACCTTTAACGCGGATGATTTCTACAGCTTTATCGAAATCTCCACCTGCTTCATCTAGCGCTTTCTTGCAATCGAGCATTCCTGCTGCAGTTGCTTCACGTAAACGCTTTACATCATCTGCTGTGTAACTCACTTTGTCTCAGTCGCTCCTTCGAGAATCTCTTTCTCCCAATCAGCAAGCGGTTCACCAGCTGCAACTTCAGCTTGTGCACCCTCTTTTGTATCTTCTTTGACCTGAGCTGAGCGAGCTTGTAGACCAGCGGCAATTGCATCAGCAATAACACGAGTTAATAATCCGATTGAACGGATTGCGTCGTCGTTACCTGGAATCTTGTAGTCGACTTCGTCTGGATCGCAATTAGTATCAAGGATTGCAATAACTGGAATTCCAAGTTTCTTTGCTTCTTGAACCGCTAAGTGTTCTTTCTTGGTATCTACTACCCAGATTGCTGCAGGTAGCTTGGTCATATTACGAATGCCATCGAGGTTCTTAGTTAACTTCTCGCGTTCGCGGCGAAGTACTAGAAGTTCCTTCTTGGTTAGCAACTGATCGTTAGCGGCTTCTAACGCTTCTAATTCCTTGAGGCGCTGGATTCGCTTGTACACAGTTGGGAAGTTGGTAAGCATTCCGCCCAACCAACGTTCAGTCACTGATGGCATACCTACACGCTGTGATTGCTGAATGATTGGTTCTTGGGCTTGCTTCTTGGTTCCAACGAAAAGAATGTTGCCACCTTTAGCCACCGTGTCCTTAACAAATTCATAAGCTGAATCGATAAGACCCAATGATTGCTGGATATCGATGATGTAGATGCCATTGCGTTCTGTAAAAATAAAACGCTTCATCTTTGGATTCCAACGACGAGTCTGATGTCCGAAGTGAACACCGCTGTCGAGGAGTTCGCGCATTGTTACTACTGCCACTTGGGCACGCTCCTTTTTCACAAAAAGTTCTTAACTTTTTGTGCACTCGGTTACTGAAGCAAAACGATTTGTTTGGCTTCCCTCGCACTAGTTGCGCCTTACTAGCAACTGCTAGACCGAGACGCTCTCCCAGAAGTCTGTTTTGAACCAGACGATGGTTAGTGCTGTGATGTCACCGAAAATCACTTCTCGGTGCAGGGGTAATTCTACCTATAAAAATTTGGTCAAAATACCGAGCAAAAATCGATAATTTGCCGATTTCTAGAGCCTTACCACATTAAAACGACCTTAATTACTTTCTTAACTTATATCCAGATGGGCAAGTTGGTTTCAGTGCCGTAATCCGCTTGATGCTCTTACCTTTCACGCAGGTAATGGTTTTCTTCTTTGAGACTGTTGCTATTGGCGAAGATTTAGGAGGATCTGTCTGTACTGAATCAGGTCTTGGGGTTGAAGTTACGGAAGTTGATGGCGACGGTGATGGTGAAGGTGTTGATGAGGATAAAGTTTTCGAATAAATAAAGAAATCGCTGGTCACATCAAATGCACCTGGAACCCAGTACCTCCATCTAACAAAACTTTTATCCGGAATATCTGCAACTGTCCAAGGCGTAGCTTGGTGTGTGCGCGGGCAACTTTTATCGCTCGGAATCATTCCGTAGGAAGGCGCAACTAAATTCCATTGGCCATTTGTATTAATTTGTAATTCTGCTTTAATGCCATTTACATGACAACCAGCAGAAATGATCAAAGTTCCATTCTGCTTTGCGATCTCGAATCTATTGATTTCTTTATAGAGCTCTGCTTTCAATGCTGCTTCTTCGCTTAAAAACTTTTTCCACTCTATGTCCATAAAAGTTATATAAGGACTAATTAAAGTTCCCAAAGTATTGCCATTGTATGGAGGTTCAGACCGACATCCTGATGCCGCAACCGTCACTGCCAAAATTTTAATCTCACCTGAGATTTCTCCGTACCAAGGTCCGCCAGAGTCACCCGGACAGAGCGCTCTTCCATCTTCTCTAGAAAACATGACGGTAGAAGTATTAAAGCGGTTCTGTGGATTCAAATCAGTTTTAGTCGGATAACCTTGCATTGATTTAAATTTTAAAGTGTAAGGACCCCCGTCTTGAACATTTATCTTTTGAAGGCCATAACCATAATGAATTACTTCACTTCCGGATTTAACAAATTGTTCTATCTCCTCAAAAGTTGCTATTTTTATACTGTAATTTGGAATCAAAGGATCTTGCAAAAATAGAAATGCAATATCATCTCTCTGGGTTGACTCTTCTTTGATCTCCGGTTTCCAAAGATTCTTGTATCCTGGTTTAAACACAACCTTCAAGACTTTTACCCTTGTTGAGGTATCGTCAAAATTGGTATTTACTCCTGGCTGAGTCACATAGATTTCACTAGTTTTAAACCTAAGGTCTGGATATTCACCTTGATCTTTAGCTACACAGTGAGCCGCCGTCACCACAATTCGTTCAGTAAGCATTGCTGCAGTGCAAAAAGGGGTTCGAATATCTTTTGTGGTAGCAATAGTCAGCACTAGCTTAGAGTCCAACGCACTTGTGCCACCATAAATCGCACGAGCTGGGGTTGAATTCGCAAAGGAAATAAAAAATAGAAGAGAGGCTAAAATCAAACTGATTTTCTTCATGCTCTTGGATGCGCCTGTTTGAAAGCTGAATGGAGTCTCTCAGCGGATACATGGGTATATATCTGAGTTGTTGAGAGTGATGCATGGCCAAGAATCTCCTGCACGGTTCGAAGATCTGCACCACCTTCGAGTAAATGAGTAGCTGCAGAGTGGCGGAGTGCGTGGGGACCAAGTTCAATTGTCTTGTAAACAACTTCTCTGACTTGGCGTTGATCAATTCTCTTTCCACGTGCACCTAAGAAAATAGCAGTACCACTTTTCTCATTTGCCAGCTGAGGACGGACCACAAGCCACTTTTCAAGTGCAGCAATGGCGGGACGACCTATTGGAATTACCCGTTCCTTATTTCCTTTACCAATTACCCTGATTGTCTGCCGCTCATAATCGACATCTTTTAAATCCAAGCCACAAAGTTCAGATACGCGAGCACCTGATGCATAAAGTATCTCCACCATTGCTAAATTTCTAATAGCGGTCAGTTCACCCGACTCTTCCGCAAAAGTTTCAAGAGATTCCATGGCTAGATTGGCGCTCTTTACATCCAGAATTTCAGGCAAGATGCGATGTGCCTTTGGAGTCGCAAGATTTGCTCCAACATCATTTGAAAGTAAACCCTCTTTAGTTGCCCACTTGGTGAATAGTTTTACGGAGGTGGCACGTCGTGAGAGCGTGGTTCTGGATGCGCCTTTGGTCTGTAAGTTGGCTAACCAACTTCGCAAGTGTGAGATATTTAAGTTAACAAACTCTGTTAAACCTAGAAGACTCAAGTGATTAATTAGTGACTCGATATCTCCAACGTAGGCACGAATGGTGTTATCTGAAAGCGAGCGCTCTTTGTTCAAATAGGTGTTGAAACGATCCAAGACCGCCTGTAAATCGCCTCTTGAATCCATGGCAAAAGGCTACCTGCCGACATTAAGTTGGCCAGGTAGCCCTTCGCTTGTTTGGTTAGCTACTTAATTAATTGTGTGTAAACCACCTTTTTACCTAACACAATTCGGTAATAGCTGCCCTTCACCGGAGCTTTACTTTGTGTAATCACGCCATCACCGCTCCCGTTAAGTGCCAACCAATCCATGGTCTTGTAGAGCATTTTTCCCTTTACTTTGTTGCCAACTTGGATTGAAATCATCTCCCAGGCCAGCTTTGAAGTGAGGTTGTAGTTCACTCTGTAGAACTTATTAACCTTCTTCCAAGTAATTTGGTTCTTATAAAGCATCGCAAGACGAGCCTGCTCTGCAAGCGCTTCCTTTGCTGCAATTAGCGAAAGTCGATCGGCCTCCGCTTTTGCAGCAGCTTCGGCTTCTGCCAACGCTGCTGCTGCAGCATCAGCTGCCTCTTTCGCCGCTACCAATCTTTCGGCTTCAGCTTTTGCAGCAGCTTCATCCGCAGCTTTCTTTTCAGAATCACTTATTGTGATTGTGATGTAAGGAGAATTTGCTTCAAGGTATGCACCCGAAGCTGCCTTGGTTACCCGTACTTTGCATTCGCCAGCCTGTAGACCAGTTACCACTCCATCATTTGTTACAGAACAAATTTCAGGGGTGATACTTTGATAGGTCATAGCACCAGAACCTGCACCACCGGTGACAGTGAGCTGTGTGGTTTGGTTTAGCTGAATCAGCGTTTGCGCTGGTGCGATCAGGACGGATGGCTGGCTTAAATTGGTAGGAGCACTTCCCCCAGCGCCACCACTTGAAACGAAGCCACCGCCACCACCACCGCCACCACCTGATGATGGTGCAGCTGTAACAGTGAGCGTGACTGTGGATGAAGATGTATCTAAGTAAGCGCCATTTTCTGGATTGGTTGCAGTCACAGAACAGGTTCCGACCGCAATTGCAGTTACCACACCAGAAGAGTTAACTGAACAGATAGTGGTGTTGGCACTTGAATATTTGTATGCAATAGCGCCTGAGCCACCACCTGCAGTTAATTGTGCGGTTGTACCAACATTCAAACTGCTCTTATCTGACGTTAGAGAAACTGCACCTTGATCTTCACGATAACCGAAGGCAGAGATATGGCAGGTATAAATTGTGATGGTAGAACCATTATCAATGTATCCGTCATTTTCTTGATCAGCACAGAAATTCTCACCTGGCACTGCAAAAATCTGTGGAATCAATTGAAATCCACCGGCAAGCAATGAGTGAGCGAGTTTTGCATAGCCAGTGATATCAGGCATTTCCATAACTAATGGTTTATCAAAGTTGTAGAAATTACTTGTAATGTCGACCGTAAGCAATGGGTAGTTAGCAGCACTCTCGTTAGATGCAACTACTGATAGATTAACAGTTTGACTATCTTTCAAAGCTGCAGGCAAAGTAATAACTACATCGATATTGCTTCCGCCTAACGGAATAGTCACGGGAACCGAGCTTCCTGCGCCGGCACTTGAAGTAGCGAAGATCAAGAAGATCTGGTTACTAGGTGATTCGGTGGCGGGAACAAACGCTGTGGTTTTTGCTTGAATTGAAACGAAACCGGTGGTAGCAGTACCGACAAAGTTGATCGTTACCTGGCTTGAACTGTCTCCAGTAATGCTTCCAACAGTTAATCCTGATCCGTCGATCAAAACTGTCATGTCGGCAGATAGATCACCAGTTTTAAAACCTGAACCTTTTATAACCACTGTTGGGTTTATAGAACCAACGTTGATTATGGATGGAGTACTGATGACAGGGCCAGTGGAAACAAATGTTGCTGTAACTACTCCTGAATCAGCACTGTTGGTTGTGCTTGCCGCGCCAAATACTGTAAAGAAATTAGCTGGGACGCCTAATAACTTGTATCCGGCTTTTGGCGTCAAGGTAATTGTGGCTGTGTAGACCGTCAGTGGTGCGAACACCAACGGATTTGTACTCCATGAAACGTTACCTGTGTATTGAGCAGTTTCATTAACACTTGAATAGATGATGAAACCAGTAACCGGATTACTTAGTCCTGTGATTGCTGCGATATTAACAGTTGTATCTGAACCAACAGCGCTCCACTGGGCATACAAAGTCAGATCAGTTGCAAATGAATAGGAAGCGCCATCGGCATAAGTTGTCCCTGAACCATCTGCCGCTGTATTCCAACCGGTAAATGTATAGCCAGATCGAGTGAAGGTATTTGAATTCAAATTGGCAGGTCCAGAATCCACCTGTGGTGACATGGTTCCAACTCCGCCATTTGCATCAAAGGTAACGGTGTGAGTTGGAAGTGCAGTCCATTGCGCATATAACGTTACATCTGCATTGAATGGATAGTTTGCGCCATCTGTATAGGACTTATCTGATCCATCTGTTGCAGTATTCCAATCGTTAAAGGTGTATCCCGCTCTTGTGAAAGCGTTTGCATTTAAGTTGGCTGGTCCAGAATCCACCTGAGGTGACATGGTTCCTGCTCCGCCATTTGCATCGAATGTAACTGAGAAGGTGGGAAGCGCAGTCCACTGGGCATAAAGAGTTAGATCAGCTAAGAATGCATATGTGGTCCCATCTGAATAAGGAGTTCCAGATCCATCTGTTGCAGTATCCCAACCCGTGAAGCTATATCCAGTTCTGGTAAATGCATTTAACGACAGGGAGGCCGAAACACTAGAACTCTGCGGGGCCATCGTGCCAGTGCCGCCATTGGCATCGAAAGTAACAGTGTGAGTTATTGGGATCAGATTCCACTGGGCGTAAAGTGTCAGATCAGTTGCAAATGAATAAGTCGCACCATCAGCATAAGTTGTGCCAGATCCATCTGCTGAAGTGTTCCAATTGGCAAAGGTATATCCAGCTTTTGTAAAAGTATTTAAATCTAAAACTTCCGGTTTATTAGTAGTTTGAGTAGCCATGGTTCCGGTGCCACCATTTGAATCAAAGGTGACTGTTTTTGGCTGCGCAGCAGATGCAGTTTGATATTGAATACCAACCAAACTTATTGCTGCCAACAGAATTGCAGTACTAAAACTAACTAATCTTTTAGTAGTCGTATTTCCTGATCGCATTAAATTTCCTTTCTAGAAATTCATGCGTTCATAATCAACTTAAATTACAAAGTATTGAAGTCATTGACCCAATAGAACTTAGTCAAAAAAATTCAAAAAAGAGAGCGATTCGCAAGCAACTTTTGTAAGCATTGCTTCGTCATTCCGACAATTACACCGAATTGAAAGGCAATAACATGTTAATGGAACAAGTTGGAGACTTTGTTAACTTTCTTGGTCAACGAACTCACACAAAAGAGGAAGTTTTAGTGCATCTGGCACTCAGAACTTTTGCACCTTTGAAATGCACTGGAATTGTGATGGCAGAGTTAAGACCTAATGGAGTTATGGAAATATCTGCAAAATATGGAGTAGATGATGATTTCTTTGATGCTCATCCACGCCGATTTAAATTATCTGAGCAAATGCCAATAACAGATTCCATTAAAACAAGAGAAACTATCTGGATTACCACGCTACCTTCCTGGGGAGAGGATTATGAACACTTGCAGAGCACAAGCTACGAATATGATGGAAAAACTTTCATTTGCTGGACAATTGAGCAGAGCGGTACTCCCTATGCCTCAATTGGAATCTTCTGCGAAGATGAAATTAGGCCAGATGAAGCTTTGGAATCTTTCCTACATACTGTTAGTAATCTCTTGGCACTTTTTTTCTATTCTCTAAACTCTGGCTCGGAAAATCATAGAATTTCAAACCGAGAAGATTTGTTAAAGAGTAAAGACCTGCAAGGAAACGCCCTTACAGAGAGACAACTCTTAATCTTGAAAATGATGGCTGAAGGCCGAACGAATCAGTCCATCTCCGGTGTCTTAGGGTATTCAGAATCCACAATTCGACATGAGACCATCAAGATCTATGCAAAACTTGGATGTACGGGCCGGGTAGAAGCAAGCAATATCTATCAAGAGATTTATGCAAAGAACATGGATGAGCGAATTGCAGAAGAATTGGAATTGCAACCAGCGTAATTATTCTGGCTTACGACCTTGTCGGATAAGTCCGTAGGTAAGTGCATCTTGAAGCGCCATCGCTGAAGCAGCGATAACGTTCTCGTGCACACCTACGGTATTCCAGGCACCTTGTTTATCCGAAGTTTCAACAAGTACGCGCGTGATTGCACCAGTACCTAAGCGACCTTCAAGGATACGAACTTTGTAATCCGTTAACTCCAACTCGGATAACTCTGGGTAGAGTTTCGAAAGGCCAGAACGAAGCGCAGTATCAAAAGCATTAACTGGACCATTGCCTGAACCGCTACAAACCAAAGTTTCACCATTTGCCGAAACGGTTACTTCGGCATTGGTAAATATTGAACCATTCGCATCGCTTTCAACGCTCGTTAACCAATGCTCTACCGTAAAGAAAGTAGGCCGCTTCTTGGCGATTTCTTCTCGTACCAATAACTCGAATGAAGCATCAGCGGCTTCGAATGTGAAGCCACGCGATTCCATATCTTTGACGCGATCGACAATTCTAGTGATTAACTCTTTATCACCGCCTAAGTCGACGCCAAGCTCTTGGCTCTTTAATTCGATGGAGGCACGACCAGCCATATCTGAGACCAACATGCGCATATCGTTTCCGACACTTGCCGGATCTTCATGTTGATAAAGATTTGGATCCACCTTGATGGCAGATGCATGTAACCCAGCTTTATGGGCGAACGCCGATAACCCAACATACGGTTGGCGTGGTGAAGGATTGACGTTGGTAACCTCAGCGATCGCGTGTGAGATGCGGAAAGATTCGCGCAGCAATTTATCAGGTAATACCTTCTGCTGTTTTTTCAACTCTAAATTAGCAATAATCGAAACTAAATCTGCATTACCGGTGCGCTCACCGTAGCCATTGATCGTTCCTTGTACATGAGTCACACCCGCTGCAACTGCGGCCATTGAATTTGCAACTGCGCAGCCGGTGTCATTGTGGCAATGAATTCCAAGTCTTGCGCTTGATGCACCAAGAATGTCATTTACTACATCTGCGATCTCATCAGGCAACATGCCGCCATTGGTATCGCAGAGCGCGATCACATCTGCCCCAGCCTCTGCTGCTACTCGAACTACCTCAAGAGCATAAGCACGATTTGAACGATAGCCATCAAAGAAATGTTCAGCATCTAAAAAGACTCTTTGCCCCTCACTACGAAGATGAGTGATTGAGTCTCGAATCATGTTCAAGTTCTCTTCCAAAGTGGTTTTCAGTGCCAAGTCAACGTGACGATCGTGGGATTTTGCCACCATCGTTACAACTGGTGCGCCAGAGTTACGAAGTGCCGCTAGAAGTGGATCATCTGCTGCCTTGACGCCAGCACGACGAGTCGCACCGAAGGCCACAAATGTTGAGTTCTTTAGTTTCAATTCTTTCTTGGCTAATTCGAAGAATTCAGTGTCTTTTGGATTCGCTCCTGGCCAACCACCTTCGATAAATCCAACCCCTAGCTCATCTAGATGGCGCGCAATTTGCATTTTGTCGTGAACTGAAAGGTTTAAACCTTCCTGTTGCGCACCATCACGAAGAGTGGTGTCATAGATATGAAAGTTATCTGGCATTTTGCCGGCAGGTGCCATTATTTAACGACCTTTACCCAGCCATACTTATCTGCAACCTGACCATGTTGTATTCCAAGTAGAGTTTCGCGAATCTTCATGGTGATTGATCCAGGTTTACCATCCCCAGTTACCCAAGTTCCCCACTTTGACTTAGCAGCGCCGATCGGTGAAACCACCGCTGCAGTCCCACATGCAAAAGTTTCGGTAATCTCCCCGGATTCAATTCCTGCTTTCCAATCATCAACTGAAAGCATTACCTCTTCGGTTTCATATCCTAAGTCGCGAGCAACAGAGAGGATGGAGTCGCGTGTGATACCAGGCAACAGAGTTCCAGTTAATTTAGGCGTTACTACTTTATTTCCTTTAACGAAATAGAGATTCATTCCGCCCATCTCTTCAACCCATTTACGTTCAACTGCATCAAGCCATACAACTTGGTCACAACCTTCGGCAGCTGCAGCCTTCTGAGCCACTAGAGATGCCGCGTAGTTACCACCACACTTCGCTTCACCGGTTCCACCTGGTGCGGCCCGAACGTACTCAGTTGAGATCCAAACAGTTACGGCTTTCGAAGGATCGAAATAGGCACCGGCAGGGGTCGCGATCAAGATATAGCGAGCTTTGTTTGTAGGTCGAACTCCAAGACCAACTTCAGTTGCAATCATGAATGGACGGATATAGAGAGATTCGCCGACTTTATTTGGCACCCAACCAATATCTTGCTTCACCAACGCATTGACCGTTTCAATAAAAGTTTCGATTGGAAGTTCTGGAAGCGCTAATCGCTTTGCACTTCTATTAAAGCGCTTGGCATTTTCTTCAGGGCGAAATAGCGCAACGCCGCCATCTGGTTGGCGATATGCCTTCATGCCTTCAAAGATTTCTTGGCCGTAATGGAATACGGCAGTGGCAGGATCTAAAGTGATTGGTCCGTATGGGACCAACTCTGGAGTTCCCCACCCAGTCTTTTCATCCCAATCGCAGATCACCATATGGTCGGTGTAATACTTGCCAAATCCACCTTCGGCAACTTTTGCATCGCGATCTACTTGCGAGAGCGCATTGGGGTTCAAAGTTATTTTTATGGTCATGAAAGCGCCTTTACTAACGCATCACCAATTTCAGAAGTGGAACGCTTTTTATCTCCGCGGGAAGCTAAATCTGCCGCAACAGCTGCTTCTACCTCTCTTGCTGAAGTTGAAAAACCTAGATGGTCCAACATCATCGCAACTGACATGATGGTTGCAGTTGGGTCTGCCAACTGCTTTCCTGCGATATCTGGAGCAGAACCATGAACTGGCTCGAACATAGATGGATATTTTCCGGTTGGATTTATATTTCCGGAAGCTGCAAGTCCGATACCGCCGCAAATTGCAGCTGCAATATCGGTCAAAATATCTCCGAATAGATTATCGGTAACCACTACATCAAATCGCTCTGGGTTGGTAACGAAGAACATGGATGCAGCATCAACATGCAAGTAATCAGTAGTCACGTTGGGAAACTCTTTTGCTACTTCCTCGAAAGTTCGGGTCCAAAGGCCACCTGCTCGAGTCAAAACATTGTTCTTGTGCACCAGTGTTAATTTCTTTCGGGGACGAGACGCAGCGCGATTGAATGCATCACGAATTACTCGCTCAGCGCCCCTACGGGTATTAAGTGATTCTTCAGTCGCAATTTCTGCATCAGTGCCGTAGGCCAAAGTTCCACCTGCGCCGACGTAAGGACCTTCGGTGCCTTCACGCACCACTACAAAATCAATTTCCTTATCGGTGGCTAATGGACTTTTAACGCCACGATGTAACTTAGCTGGTCTTAAATTAATGTAATGATCAAAAGCAAAACGTAGTTTCAGAAGCAATCCACGCTCTAAAACCCCACTTGGAACTGAGGGATCGCCAACTGCGCCAAGCAAAATGACATCTGCCTTTGCCAGTTCAGCAAGGGTCGCATCAGGCAGAACTTCACCAGTGCGATGCCAATAGGCAGCACCTAGGTCATAGGAAGTTTTATTGAAAGTGGCACCGTACTTAGCGGCAACACAATCTAAAACTCGCAGACCTTGGTCAACTACTTCAGGTCCGATTCCGTCACCGGCGATAACAGCTAAATTGAAATTTGCCATTAGTTCACCAACGTCACAGAGCGAACTGAACCAGCACCAGTCTCTTTAGCAACTGCGGCAACTAGTTCTTCAGTTACAACTGAATCAACAGTGAGCGCCATTAGCGCTTCTCCCCCAGCCTTGTCGCGTGCGACCTGCATATTAGCGATGTTGATCTTGGAAGCTCCAAGGATATTTCCAACGGCGCCAAC
>JACCDI011293831.1_pt1 | contig 12229 bp, 11 predicted proteins | sample 7442791 | NCBI WGS metagenome assembly JACCDI01 (sample SAMN15323434, study PRJNA562643) | freshwater metagenome | isolation source: river surface water | place: USA:Blue River Watershed | collected 2017-08-15
AGCAATACATTTATATTTGAGACCTAAGAAATGTTCGATTTTTGCACATTTTGATGGAGACTCAACAATAACTAGATAGCCAGGCAAGTAAGACCTTTTTCTAGCGATTGATTTCATAACAGGTGCAACCTCATTATCATCAGCATCGTTCTTTTTTTCTTCAAGTCCAGGATCTTCTTTCATAATATTAGCAGCATTAGTAGTAGTTTTTAGTTTTTGAGATATTTTTTTTGGTCCCATTATAAGATACTTTGTTTAAACACAATACAAATATAGTGTATATAAATATATCAAAATATGTTTATGTTGTTGTAATTATTATATTTATCGAGACCTTCTTCACACTACCATCTGCATCATATATCATTCATCTGCAATCATTCAATAAATACACCTTATTTCGCTGCATATATGCAGTCGAATATCATCCATACTATAAAGCGCTCCACTGCGTTCCGCGCCGCCGCCGGAGGCGGCACACCGCTTGCGCAGCAAGCGGAACCCACCTTCAACCACTATCAGACCTCTAGAACACATTGAAACATTTGACATTACAATCACTAAACCAATATACAAGCTCACTGAATGTGCTGATGCGATTACCAATAAAATAATTGCATTTCGACAGTGTCAGCATCTTTATTACACAATGTTGCAACTCATTTACCCCATCCTCCTTACGCAATACCCACATAGGCAAATCATAGTTAGATAAGAAATCCATATATTCGGTCTCCACATTATGATTATCAAACGAGACCACAAACCCCTGAATACCACAATTATTCACTACATTTTTAATCATATTCTTATATTCAAGAGAATTATATGGTCTCTGTATTCCTCTTTCGTGGAAACATTTCCACGTTCTCACAGATATTCCTAATATATTGAGACCTGCAAACATACAACGGTTTCGTTCAACCCGCTCTGTTATATCTGGTAAGAATTCTATATTATGGATTGTGTTTAATATACGCTGGCGCACACGCTCGCAAACTCGATTATTATCATAATTATAATCTATTAGGCATTTAAATGAATACAAATAATTATATTTTAAATTACCGCATCCATTGACCTCGTGGTTTTCCGGCATAAAAATATGTTGCTGTTCGTTGTCTTCGCCATCTAATACCAATAATCTGGATGTATACATATAGGCAATCTCTTTCCCAGTATAATCCTCAGTTTCCACATCATAAATATGTTGCGGAGCAAGAACTGTATTATATACACCGAATGCATAGTTCGGATTACATTCAATACGTGAATTTGGATTACAACTATATGCGGTAATAAAGCTTTTAAATATATTGCCTATTCCATCACACGAATTCTTTTTAATAACGAAAACAACATTTTCGAGACCTTTTGACATCTTTGTATTGGTTAATAAAAATAATAGATATATTATTGAGACCTTAAATATTTATATTATTTTTCCAAAAAGAAATAAAAACACCATATAATATTGTGTAATGGAAAATAAAGAACAATATATTAGCGAGTTTGGCCTTGAAGGTCTCAACATTATTGCAAAGACACTGGAAAATTACTGCAACCAAGATGTTATTCACACCCATATTCACACTATTGGTCTAACAAATGATGTTATATTGACTACTGTGCTACTAGGAAGTATATATTTGTTAGGTGTATATATCCAGACCATCGGTAAAAGTAAAAATGTGTAAAAACAAATATAAATATTGAGACCCAATAATGATATATATAATAAATGTATCATTATCAGTCTGTTATTGACACCCGATATCCTGCACCACTATTAAGTAAATTATGGTCTCCATTACACAGAATAACCACTATGCGCCAATTATGGATAGACCTTGCAATTATACAACAATATTTGGGGGTCTCTATTATTACTAATGAAGCAATTGATGAACTGCAGAATAATAGGGATAATATTGATATGGACACTATTGATGAATATGAGACCAAACTAAAACACGATATAATGGCACATATATCTGCATACAGTGATTTATGTCCTGTTGGTGGTAAAATTCTGCATCTTGGAGCAACCAGTAATTTTATTAATGACAATATAGATAGTATTATTGTGAAAGATAGTTTTGATATTATTAAATCAAAGACAAATAAATTGATTGAATTATGTCAATTCAAATCCAATTTATATGCAGATATTCCGACAATAGCATATACACATATTCAACCCGCACAATTAATAACAATTGGACGCCGGTTTGCAATGTGGCAACAAGATATTATGATGGATGCAGAAAAAATGGAAAGATTAAAGATACCGTTTAGAGGATGCAAGGGGACTGTTGGGACCGAAGATACATTAATGAAATTATTTAATGGAGACCCTATAAAATGTGATGCATTGAATTTATTATTGTCTCAAAAATATGGATTTTCTGATACTGTTCCTTTATGTGGTCAGACATATTCAAGAAAATACGATGTAGAATATATGAATGCATTGAGTGGACTATGTCAGAGTATATATAAAATGATGAACGATTTGCGTTTGTTGTCTGGAAAGATGGAGGTATATGAAGAATTTACTGAATATCAGGTTGGTTCATCTGCAATGCCATATAAGAAGAACCCGATTAATTGTGAAAAAATCTGCTCATTATGTCGTCTAGTTATAAACAATGAACAAAATATGGTACAGACATATATTAATCAATGGTTAGAGAGGTCATTAGATGACTCCGCTATTAAACGAATAGTTTTTCCAGAGACCTTTTTATTAGTTGAATATATTTTAAACCAGTCCATTAACATAATAGAAAATCTTGATTTTAAAGAGGATTTTATTAGGTCTCAAGTAGAAACCCATATGCAGAATATAGTATCAGAAGAAATAATATTATGCGGAGTTAAAATGGGGTATAGTCGTCAGTGTATACACGAGAGATTGAGAGTTGCATTAACCAATAAAAAAGAAATAGATAATGGAGTAGAAGATGATTCTATTTTAAAAAAAATAATTGAGACCAATAAAATTAGTTATAATCCAAAAGATTATATTGGTCGCAGTGTAGAACAGTGTCATAAATTAATAAATAAATAGTGATTTATGCAGTCAATAATAATATTTATCAAAATCAAATAGAAATATTTTGTATTTAGGATGTATATAACAAGAATGAAATCAATCTTATTATTACTTTTATCAGGAATGGCTCTTTCTAATTCTCAATCATTAGAACATCGTTTTGAGAATTGGGTTGAGACCTTCAAAATGTCATTTTTAAACAAAGACCACCGTCTTTCTGTTTTTGCCAAATGGGTCTCCAATGATGAATATATTAATCATATGAACGCCCGCAATCTCTCATTTACTTTAGGTCATAACCAATTTTCTGGTATGGATAGCGACGATTTTTCTCGTTTCATTGCTAACAGTAATTTCCGTGAAGAAAGACAACGTTCTTATGTTCTTGAACAACCTAACTTAAGAGGTTTTTCTGATTTTGATTATGGTGCTCTTCCAGAAAGTGTTGATTGGTCTACTACACCTGCAGTTTCACCAGTTAAAGACCAAGGTCAATGTGGTTCTTGTTGGAGTTTCTCTACTACCGGAGCTATTGAAGGTGCTTATTATATTAAGACAGGTAAATCAATTAGTTTATCTGAACAACAATTGGTTGATTGCGACAATTTACAAAATGGCGGAAAAGACCACGGATGCAACGGCGGATTAATGGATAATGCATTTAAATGGGTTGGTAAGAATGGTGGATTATGCACAGAAGCTGATTATCCATATGTTTCAGGAACAACAATGACAAGTGGTAGTTGCAAGAAGACTTGTTCATTAGTAAGTGGAACTAAGGTAACTGGGTTTGTAGATGTTCCACCAAGTTCAGATGATGCAATGATGAGTGCTGTAGCCAAACAACCAGTATCGGTAGCAATAGAGGCTGATCAAAAGAGTTTTCAGATGTATAAATCAGGAGTAATGACAGGAGTGTGTGGAAGTGAATTGGATCATGGGGTATTGATGGTGGGGTATGGTGGTGGTGGGTCAGGAGGGTTATGGTATAAGTTAAAGAATAGTTGGGGAGTGAGTTGGGGTGAAGAAGGATATATAAGAATAGGTCGAGGAGCGGAATATGGAAGTGAAGGTCAGTGTGGAGTATTATTAGAAGGAAGCTACCCGGTGTTGTAGAGAGAAGTAAAGAGAAGAGAAGTAAAAAGATATATGTTATATTACACCTTTGCGCATTTAAGATGCGCAAAGAAGTCACCTTGTTCTCACTCAATTATCCGCCCAGAATGGGCGGATTGAATGAGAAAAGGTGTATAAGGTCTCACAAAATATAAATTGAGACCTTATAATTCTATATATTTATAGTGGAGTTTTTGGGTATATATTTTCCATTTTCTAAAAATAAGTATTTCAATTTTCAAAATTGTTGAGTTTTTGATATTTTTTTTCAGAGTCTCAACATCCAAAAAAAAATTAGGTAAAAATAAGAAAAAAACATTTACGGAAAATGTGAAAAACAAATATTAGCCATAGGAATTTCATAGTGTGATTTCATAGTGGGAAATACCATATAATGAAAGAGTGATAAAAACCTCTATTATTTGGTTCTATTTCTAAGGTCTCGATTTCTTTATTTCGAGACCCTATATTCTATTCTATTTTCATAGAATGCAAAGTCAGATATACAATATATAGTGGTCTATTTGGGCCAGGAATAGGGGAGGTGGGTATGATCCTCGTCGCTTCGCTCCTCGGCGTGCGAACGCAGTGAGCACCCTCTTACCAGTTGCACGATACTGCGATATGAATGATGAATAACTGCATATATGGTGCGATAAATATTATATATTATTGTAAAATATAATATTTAAGTTGCTGTTTGAGTTGGGAGGTCTATGCACGTTTTCTTCGGGTTTTATTCGCCTTTTTATTCGCCTTTTTCGAGACCTTTTTCGCCTTTCGGCTCTTACCACCAATATAGTGTTGCTTCTGTTTATTCTCCATTATTACTGATGGATAATAGCACAAACCAGACCTTCTAATATCTATACCAAAATTAGACATTATATAATTCTTTATTTTATCATCCTTATCAATAACATTTGTTGTAGGATCAACCCCGTCATCCATCAATATTTTCACGAGACCATCGGCCTCCATCTTCTTGAAAAAATCCATCATAATATCTAGAGGTTGACTAATAATATAATCCGGATTGAAACGGTCAATACAATATTTGTGCATATCAATAGCATTTATTTTTCCCTTCTCACCAGTAATTGCCTGATATAATAGTGTGCTAGCAGTGCGCATAATAAATATATGCTCGGATATAATGGTCTCCTTTGTTATTTTACGCTTTTTTGCAGCAAAATTAAAGACAATATCCTGAGTATCAGGTTCATATTTTTTTGACAACTTATTCACTAATATAGTCATCATTTGAGTGTGGTTTTTATAATAGACAAAATAGCGCTCAACATTAACCCCATTATCAGTATCATTTTTAGGTATTTGTTTAAGACAATCCAACAATAACATATAGGTTGAATTATAGAGTTCATAATATTTACTTTCATTCTTCAATAACCATTCATATTGCGAAAATGTATCAGGGTCTTTCTCATATTCCATATAACCAATAAAGTATTTCAATATTGCCATTTTTATTTGCTCGCTAGAAAATCCTTTTATGCTAGGGTGCACAAATCTGGCACGAAAATTTTTATAATTGATAGTGTTAAACAATGCAGACACCTCTAATATTTTTATTTCTATTAATCCAAAAATAATCTTCAATATAGCCTGCAACATATAAGGATGTTTTGCATTTTTATTTTCATTCAATATATAAGAAACACAGGATAATTTAAAGGTCTCCATATTTTCAAATGATATAGTAGAAAAATCGTGTATATATAAATCATAACTCTCATATGTGTCATCATTATATTTGGCATCATATTTTTCTAGGGTCTCATATAAATCATCGTAAACATCCAATCTTTTTGTAGTCTCCCATAAGTCTTTGTTATTAATAATTATTTCCTCTATATTTCCTTCGGGCGCACCATATAACTCATCAAACTTATAGAATAAGCTCAATATTTTTGTAAGCTCGCGTATTTTTTTGGCTAAGTATAGTTCATTATCTACTAATCCACTTTTTACTTTCATCACTGCAATCTCGTATTCTGTTCTATTCGTATTTTCACCTTTCAGCATTATCGCCCTGAAACCATCCCACTTAGAGACCTGTTTCTGAGTAGGCGGGATAGCCAATTCTTGTGTTGGTGTTGGTGGCGGAGGTGGAGAAACAACTATATCCGCCATTTTCTTTGCTAATATTATATAATATAACAATATAATATTATAAGTATAATCTATATATAAAATACTATCAATGTTCAATAATCTCATTTTCACATCAAATAAAGATATAAAGTCCTCTGTTGCAAAACACAAATTCAATATGGATGAATTCAATGCTATATTAGGTCCTATATTTATCGGTAACAAAGACGCAGCCAAACAATACAGCCAATATTTCAGCACTATCGTTAATTGCACTCCCAGCCTCCCATTTGCAGAACACGTCCGCACACATAAAATCCGTATTCCAATAGATGACGACCCGCGACTTGCGAATCAAATGTATGATATTATTCAGAAAACACAAGTCCTAGACACAATCCATCATTGCTATAAAAACAATAAAAAAGTATTAGTCCATTGTCACGCAGGGATGCAACGGTCGTGTTGTATTGTCGCCTGCTATTTAATTAAATACCACGATTTTACACCACAACAAGCCATTGCATTCATTCGAACCCGGCGCGCAATCGCATTTCTTCCAGAGGCAAATTTCAATGAAACACTCATAATGGTATATAATGATGCACGAATAGGCAAACATCTTAGTGTGTAATCCCACCGCCAGATAACTGTGCGCGCCTGCATTCGAATAAATCGGTCATCTCTTTCTCAATCACCGGCACCTGAATGCGGTCATAATTTTTATATGGATTATCTGGATGCAAACAAACCAAATATAATCCTGTCACTTTTTTTCCGTATTTGTCTTCCAATATTTTCTTATAAGTATTTAATTGCAATGTATAATGCCAGAAATTAGTGTCCGGTAAATGACTAATGCACGGCGTCAGCGCGCCTTTACCGAACCCGTTTTCGTGGCTTATACACTGGCATCGTTTCCAATCATAGATTTGTATAGTTCCATCAGGGTTTTCAAAGACCATATCAATAGACCCCGATAACTTGTATTCTTCATAATAAACCATCCATTCAGTTCGGTATGGTTTCAGTTCAGGATAATCCTTTACAAAATTCTGGAAATAACTGTATTCCACACTGGTATTATCGACATCCATCCCATTCCAATAGCATTCAATGTCATAGTGCATTTTTGTACCGGAGCCACTGGATGCATCGCGCTTTTTATCCCACATAGCCTTAATTTCTTCGCGGGTCATCCCGTAGTATTTATATGTCGGGTCTTTCATATTTTTACCGGCCATCATCTTATCGATAACAGCATCAGCATCAAAATGTTCAAAATGCCCGTGGTTCCAAGTAGTAACAGATGTGTATGTTCCGCGTTCGCCACATACAGTGTAAATATGGGGGCCTTCTTCAAATGAAATAAAGGCATCGCGAGGATGGGCATTCTTGGTAGCAAGATAAGTAGGGGCAGTTTGAGTAGTAAAATCAGTCATTGTTTGTTTGGTTATTAATTAGTTTATTGGTTGTTGTTTATATTTATACGATAATAAATATAAAGTAGGATAATATCAATTTTATACAAAAAACATAAATAGAGAGCTACATTATTGTATATAACCCCATATACACACAATGAAAATAATCGACTGTTTTATTTTTTATAATGAGATAGACCTACTAAAATACCGGTTAGAAATACTCTATCCAGTAGTAGACTATTTTGTATTAGTAGAAGCAACCCGCACACATTCTGGAAAATCTAAGCCACTATACTACCAAGAAAATAAAGACCTATTCAAACAATACCAAGACAAAATCATCTATGTATGCGATGACAAACTAGAAGAAACCCCTGCATTTAAATACTCAAGAAACTACGATGATGGTATATGGAAAAATGAAAATCACCAACGAAATAGTATTGAGACCGGCATTAATCTGGTTCCAGGGGGTCTCACAAGAGAGGATTATATTATTATATCCGATGTGGATGAAATCCCTAATCCAGATATTCTAGAATATGTCCGTGATAATAAGCCAAAAATAGACTGTATGTCTCTAATAATGACTATGTTTTATTATAATCTAACATTAATAAATGAGCAAAAATGGTATCATCCAAAAATAATGTCATATGGGTTCTATTGCGATGCATTTGAATGCACCCCGCAAAAATGCAGAATGATTGAGACCCGTCAATCAATCAAAAATGGCGGATGGCATCTCAGTTATTTCGGGTCTCCAGAATTCATTAAAAATAAAATAATGAGTTTTGCACATCAGGAATTCAACCGAGCTGAATATATTGATGTATCAGCCATTGAAACCAAGATGAAAAAAAAGCAGGACCTATTTAATCGCTACAATGAAAAATGGAATTATGTAGCCCTTGCCACAAATCCCGATCTTCCACCCCAATATGAGACACTCTTATCTAAATTCACTGGTTAGAATTCGACCCCAATAAAATCCTCATCTATTTTTGGTGTCAACCATTTTTTCAACTCGAGCCATCGTTTTTCATTTGAGACCTTCGACCCATTCACCTTCATCATATAATATATTGTTTGTTCCTGCATATCTTCGCTCGCAGCTATTTTCTCTTCATTTTCAGTTTGCCACGCCAAATAGGTTTTTATAAATAATCGACTCAACTGGTTCAACACACGATTTACTTCATCTGCATTAATAATATGCCAGCTATATTTGCGCTCAGCCTCATTATCAACATATTTATCATAATCATATACATATATTGTTCCTGGTTTCTGCTGAAAACTACATAGCGGCCTATTATGACTACTCCCCACAGCTGCTATTTTCTTATTAAATATCTGTTTTATTCCTTCTGTTAAATCACCATTAAATACCATAAATAGCATATCAAAATCAACGACAATATCAGTAAGCCAATGATAGAAACCTACCCCGGGTCTACGCGTTGTCTCCAATATTTCAATTATATTTTTGCGCTGACGTGTGCTGGTATGCGTCTTGATTGCCTTTATTTCGTCCTCCAGCCGATCACATTTTGTGGCCAATATTTTAATCATACAAAACAATTCAGACATATTTGGTGGAGGAGTAATACTATCATTGTATTCATCATACGTTGTAGACCGCATTTTAAATAGTATTTGACACGCTGATTTATGTGCCTTATAATTCTTTGCCAACATATATACTCTACCACAATATTCACATTTGGTGCCTAGCATTTTATTATTTTAGCAATAATTGATTATAATATTAATCTATAGCAAAAAATCAATTTTATGAATAATCTCATTTTTAGCACTCAGCCAAGAATAAAAAACCCCACTGTGGTCTATAACAAGTTTGTGCACGAAAAACAAGAGCCTGAGCCTGAAATAGAGGACCCACCATTTGAAGGCACTGTTGTCATAGACCCTGCCAAATTATTTGGGGGAATAGAGCCATATGTTGGTCAATATAAAGAGGCCCCGCCACCTGCACATCCATTGAGGGTTGGTATGATGAAAAATATAGAGAATGGTAAAAAGTGTGGGACCTGTGGTCTCGGAGCAAGAACTATAATATTATATAATGGAAAATTATTGTAATTCAATAAAATAGGATATAGAATAAAAATAATAATGACTATATATAATATATTCAGATACAAACACATAAATATGAGCTCTTATTTAGATAATAAAACATTGTTTAATGAACCACGTGTAATACAACATAATAGCCACCAAATAATGACGAATGTTGTTAAACCACAAAAAGTGAAATATATTAATATCGATACCAAATATTGCGATGAATATAATAATAATCGTTTAGACCCATCGTGCAATGATTATAATCTTGCAAAATTTACTGTCACTGTTCCTGAACGGGTAAATGATGTTAAATCGATTGAAATCACTGATGCCGAAATTCCAATGACCTATTTTAATATTTCAAATGCACTCGGTAATAACTATTTTAAAATATCAACCGATATGTCCGATGGTATATATGTCTCAAATATGATTGTTTTAGATGATGGTGAATATACTGCATCATCTCTGGCTACTGCAATCCAAACCAAATTAAATGGTGTTACTTGGGCGGTCGGATATTTGGGGTATGCATTAAGATTTGCGATAACAAACAACTTTTCCGCGTTTTCAATAGACCCTGATACGTATGATACTAGTGGAAACTGGACAGGACGATATATTGATGTGCATTTTGCTGTTAGCCGCGATGGTTCATTTGACAAATATAATTTCAAAAATAAATTAGGATGGTTGCTCGGATACAGAAATACTGATTACACAATTATTCGTGATGTTGGAGACCCAGCGGAGTCGATTGTTAATTTAACAGGCCCAAAATACTTATATTTGGTAGTAGACGATTTCACCCGCACTGGGCAAAACTCGTTTGTCACACCACTGCACAGCTCATTTATTAATAAAAATGTTATTGCAAAACTTCTTGTTAATAAATCAGATTATCCATTTGGCACATTGATGACAATGCATTCTAATAATGGATATTTAGTTAGCGATATTCGCAGTTATTGCGGAAGTGTTGATATGCAAAAATTAAATGTGCAGTTATTGGATGAAGCCGGAAATGTTGTTAATCTTAACGGTGTCGATTTCTCTTTCACTATGCGTATTGTATATGAATAATAATGTTCATCGGTATAAAATTGAAAACAATGAAAGGAAAAGAAAGAATTGTATTATATTTATAATTAATAATATAATATAATTGAATTAGATTAAAATGACCTCTATTACTTTATCACCAGAACAAGCCTATGCATTTGAACTTTTCAAACAAGGCAAAAATATCTTTATCACCGGTCCCGGAGGAACCGGAAAATCGCAACTTATCAAGACTATTGTTGACTACTGTGAAATGCGCTATCCAAAAAAATATCAAGTGTGTGCTATGACCGGTTGCGCTGCTCTTCTTCTAAAAATGGGTGCGCGCACTATTCACTCTTGGAGCGGAATGCGTCTTGCGCGCGGAACAAAAGACCAAATTATTACTTCTATTTATAAGAACAAAAAGGCGTGTGCAAACTGGAAAAAGGTCCAGGTGCTTATTATTGATGAAGTCAGTATGATGTCCCAAAAAATATTTGAAGTTCTGGAAGAGACGGCGCGTTCAGTGCGCAAGCGATATATCAGCCCATTTGGGGGTATTCAGGTAGTGTTTTGCGGGGATTTCTTTCAACTCCCACCGGTCGGTAATATAATGGAGCCCGAGACAATGAATTTCTGTTTCCAGTCACCCAAATGGCCTGTTGTATTTCCTATTAATAATATTATTCAATTAAAACACATATTCAGACAAAAAGATGAGACCTATATTAAGATTTTAAATGAAATACGCTACGGAAATATTAGCGACGAAAATGTAAAAATACTGAATAACTATGTGAACCGAAAATATGACCAGACGAATGGTATAGTCCCGCCCAAATTATTTCCAATAAAAGCCAAAGTAGAGTGCTACAATCGCTCTATGTTTGATAAAATAGAAGATGGGCACAAAGAATACAAGTGTATATGTAGGACTAATGTGACGGCATATTTAGACTCCGGGATTGCAATAGATCCTGAAATATTAGCGCTTGCAAAGGGAATGAGTGCCGAAGAAAAGGCGCGTGAAATCCAGTATTTAATAGACAATAATCCGATTAATGAATGCCTTGAATTAAAAATAGGGGCGGTTGTAATGTGCACGGCCAATCTAGACCTAGACAGTGGAATATGTAATGGGTCTCTTGGAGTAATAAAAACATACACTGATGCTGGTGTGCCGATTGTGAAATTCAATAATGGTGTCGAACTGACAATGGAGTTGCACCATTGGCAACACAATGAATTGCCGTTCTTGGCTGTATCACAATATCCGCTTATGTTGGCATGGGCAATGACAATCCATAAAATACAAGGGGCCACATTGCCTATGGCGGAAATAGATATTGGAAAAACAGTGTTTGAATATGGGCAA